>PPYF01028368.1_pt1 | contig 12788 bp, 9 predicted proteins | sample 1559871 | NCBI WGS metagenome assembly PPYF01 (sample SAMN08240021, study PRJNA423297) | Human gut metagenome, whole genome shotgun sequencing project. | reverse complement strand
GTGATGGTGTATGGGGTCTGAAACTCAATATGGTTCCAACAATCCTGTGTGGGTGTGAATTCCTGTTCGGCAACGAGTTGATAATCGTCGTCCATGCCCTCATAAATCTGGGCAAATACTTTTCCGGGTACCTCATAAATATATGCATCGATGCTTGAAATCTGCATTCCACGTATAGATGAAAGCATATCTGAAGGATAATACTGTCCGAATATTGCATCAGCATAGTTGCCTATACCAATTGCACTATTCTTGCCGCTGTCGTAACGGAGCACATAAGCGACTTCATCATTCTGTGGAGCTCCAGCAGCTTTCTTGGCATTGGCAAGATTGAGCTTGACATTGGCAGGCGCCTGGGCTATGGTTTCGCGGTTTTCATATATTGCCGAGAGCTGGTAGTCAACTGTGACGTTGCCTTCGAGAGTGGCTTCGCCTTCATTTGAAATAGCAAGGTCGAGGAGCGAGAGGCTTTCATTTGAATAGCTTTCAAGATATTCTGCGCTTGCAACGACAGCGGGAGAGTTCTCAGTTCTAATCACGTTAAGCGTGTAGTCCTCAGTTTGGCCATAGCGATATTCTCCATGAGGCGAAGGCTTTTCGCCGGTGGCATTACCAACAATACGGAGTCTTTTGGGGCCGGGGACGACAGTGAAGTTCTTGGGAATAGCCACGGGGATAAATTCCTCAGAAAGATAGCCCATAAATTCTCCTTCGTCCGAGAATAAGCCGTCGTTATTCCAGTCGACCCAAGCACCTATGATACCCCCTTTGCCGCTGGGGTTGAAATTTGCGGTAAGTTGAAGTGTCTGACCTACGGTGATATCGGTGGATAGTGATGTGAAGTCTTCGTAGGCTGCTTTCTTGGCTCCTGATTCGTTGTTTATGTCACCGACAGTTACACTGACGATAGCTTCATTGACACGCGGGTATTTGCTGTATGAAGGATAGGTTTCGCCCTCGGCACAGGTCTTGGTGTCGACATATACGGAGGTTACGCTGATATTTTCGTCGCCTGGGGTAACATTCTTAACCATAACCTTGTGTTCACCAGGTTCAGAGAGGTCGATTCGTTTAGCGAAAGAGTAGCTGCGTTCTGTAAGAGAAGCAAGTGTGAAGCCGGGCTTTTCGGTAGCGATAAGCTTGTCATCGACAAAGAGCTGAAGTGTAATGTCACTGATGCTTTCCTTGCCAACATTGGCAAAAGGCACACGTACTATTTCATGAGTTCCGTTCGAGCTGCTATTGGGCGACTTAGGAGTGCCTAACTTAAGCGCTTTTGTGGCAGCAAGTTCCCCTGTGCCCATAAGGCTGAAGACGGAAGGATTGACACTTAAATATCCATATTCTTCCATGTATACCAACCCATAGCCGTATGAACTTGTTGCGGTGAACATTGAGAACCAGCATGATGGTTCCTCTCCTTCGATTTTGGCGGCGCTGAAAGACATGTAGCCTGTTTCGAGTTTTACTTCTTCGCCAAGTTCGGCGATGAATTCCATGAGCGGACCCTGATTTCCTGCCATACCATAGAGCGCGCCGACAAAACGACCAATTAAGGAAATGTTCTTGGTGTAAACACATTCGCCGGGAAGTCCATCTTCACCAACACGATAGAATGAAACTTCGAAAGTTACCGGCTTGGTCATGTTGAAGTCTGCATCATAGCCAGCACGTTCATCGCACACTTTCCATTCGGACTTTTCTGCATCCCAATAGTTGAAGAGGCCGATTACACGAACGGCGTTGATTGAGTAGGGACAGCCGCTGTAATACTGATAGTATTTTGTTGGGCTGTCGGGACGTCCCTGGTCAGAGTTCTGGAAGCCCTTGAATTTTGCAGTCGCCGAATTAAAAGCTCCGCTAAAAACGGTGCCTTCAGGGTCGGTGAGCAAGTCATCAAGAGTGACCGCTTCTTCTTTTGTTTGACCGGGAGCAAGCAGAGGCAATCTCTCGTCCTGCTGTTCATTAACCTCACCGTAGATAGAGCTGCCTTCAGGAACGAGCTCTACCATCGGTTGCATTGCCAGTGATGAGATGGCAATCGTGAAAGCTGAAACTGTTAGTAAAATTTGCTTCATAAAAATACTGATTTAAGATAGGAAATCAATGCAAATATATAAATAGGTGATAAGATTTCAAAAAAATGCATATAGACAAATAATAGACAGTAATTCATAGTATTTATTTACAGATATTTATCTATCTTTGCACATGCAAAAAATATTTACACTCTCCATAATACTGTTTCTATTGGTCGCTTGTTCAGATAATAAGAAGAGCGACACATATTCTTTGTGGTCGCCTACCGACCCGGAATTTGACAATGCCGTCAGGAGTATAGATATGGCATACGCGCACGATGAAGGCACAGATACATTATGTCGTCTGACTTTCAAATTGGCTAAATTGGCCGAGGCTGATTCGATGAACCGAATAAAGGGCGCACGAGCAGCTTTTTTAAGGCACGCTATTATGAACATACTGAGCCTTATACCGAAGCATGGAAGTCGAGAGCGCAAATGGAGATAGATAAAGCCTATAAAATTTACGGAAAGGATACGAACGATTTTTCCTATGATATGTTCCGTCTCAGATACCTTGAGAATAAACTAAAGCCCCTTTCCCTTGAACGACAGTATTATAATAACATACGTACTTTGAATGAGGCAACTGAGTTTGGCGATTCGCTCACTGCTGCAGGCGCCTTAAACAATATAGGTCTTGTTCATCTAAGCCTCGGTGATTCGTTGACGGCTATTTCGTATTTTAACAGGAGTAGGCTCATGTTCCATAACCTTGGTCTGGAAAGGTGGGAAAAGAAATTGTTGTTGTCGGTAGCACAGGCAAATGTCCGCATAGACCCGCAGCTGCACGACAGCATAATGACCGGCTTGCACTCGTATGCAGCGGCTAAACGTGACACGGTTTTGCTTACCATAGTGCTGCATAATCTCTATTCTATGCATCATGAATTGAAATACATAGAAGAGGCCTACAGACTGGTGAAAGGTAAGGCAGGATATGAAAATGCCGAGGCGTATTATAAAAATATAATAGCTTCAGGGCTGCTCACGTCAGGGCAATATCCTGATTCGGCAAGTATGCTTGTGCGGTCGGCCATAAGGCAGATATCGCCTGCAATGCTTCCGGAATACGCATTGGGTATCTATAAAAATTATGCTTCGGTACTTGAAAGCGAGAATAAGCTTGACAGTGCTGTGATATACCTGCGCAAGACTATCGCGCTGCAAGATTCCATATCAGAGATAAATTCTCTGAACCAAGCGGTTAAGAATATAACCCAACATAGAATCAGCGAGAGCCGCAATGCAGCCATGAAAGCACAGATGCACGACCGAATGCTGTATGCAAGCGTGATTATAGCAATCATATTTATTGCTATGGCGGTGATTCTTCTGCTTCTAAGGCGCCACGGCAATCTGAAAGTCGCAAAGATTGAGTCTGATTTGCAGTTGACGCGCAATCAGCTGCAGCTTGCCTCGTCGCTGCTGGTGGTGAAAGAAAACGAGAATGCCATAGACACAACCGTTAAGACCATAACTGAACTTATGGACGACGGACGCATACAGTATGCCGACGGTGTGAGGGTATGCAGTGCCCTGAAAGCTCACCTTAACAACCACGATGAACTTGACACTTTCCAGAAAGTGTATGCCGACATACATCCGGGTTTCACGGGACGTCTCCTTGAAATATGTCCCACGCTTTCAGAAAATCAGATACGGCTCGCCAAGTATATAGCGATGGGAATGGATAACAGGCAGATTTCGCGTGTGATGCGAATAGAATACAAATCGCTGATTACGGCACGCTACAGGCTGCGGCTGAAACTTGGCCTAAGCAAGGAAGACAGCCTCGAAGCACTCTTGTACAAGCTTGCTAAGGTGTGAACCTCTTCGTTAGAGCCGATTAGATGTTTCTTCTAAACTTTTCCGTGAACTACTTGACCGTAGTTTTGGTGAAAATGTGTAACTTTGCAGTCTAAAAGCGAAACTGTACAAGTATGGAAAACAAATTTGAAATGGTGGCCAAGACTTTTCAGGGACTTGAAGAAGTCCTGGCCGAAGAATTGCGCTCGTTGGGAGCAGAAAATGTATTGCCCGGCCGACGTATGGTCGGTTTTGAAGGCGATTTGGAAATGCTCTACCGGGCAAACCTGTCATGCCGCACAGCTTTGCGCATATTGAAGCCATTTTATAAGTTTCGCGCCGGAGACGCCGATTCACTATATGAGCACGCCAAGGAATTTGACTGGTCAATCCTGCTTACTCCTGACAAGACCTTCTCGATTGACACAGTGGCCAATTCAGATGAGTTCAAGCATTCGCGCTTTGTGACCTATCGTATAAAGGATGCCATAGTTGACTGGTTCAAGGACCGGTACGGCGAAGACAAGCGTCCGGGGGTACGTCTGCAGGATGCCGATGTGATGATAAACGCGCATATCAACGGCAAGGATGTAACCTTGTCGCTCGACTCGTCGGGAGAGTCGCTGCACAAGCGCGGATATCGCGTAGCCCAGACCGAGGCTCCCATAAATGAGGTGCTTGCCGCCGGTATAATTCTGCGCAGCGGATGGAGAGGCGACAGCCCCCTCGTCGACCCCATGTGCGGTTCGGGTACATTCCTTATTGAAGCAGCCTTGATAGCAGCCAATATAAATCCGGGCATCTACCGCAAGGATTTTGCTTTTGAACGCTGGGCCGATTACGATGCCGAGCTGTTCGAGCGTCTCTATAATGATGATTCCGCAGAGCGCGAGGTCAATTTCAAAATATACGGCGCCGATATATCTCCGAAAGCAGTGGAGATAGCCCGTGCCAACATCAAGAGTGCCGGCGTAGCCAAGTACATCGAACTGGAACGCCGTTCCATTTCATCGTGGACCGAGGCTCCAAAGCCTGCAGGCGTACTCATCACAAATCCCCCTTACGGCGAGCGTATTTCGGCACCCGATATGGACGCCCTCTATCAGACTATCGGTTCACAGCTCAAGCATGTGTTTGTAGGCTATCACGCATGGATTATAGGCTACCGCGATGAATATTTTGCCAGAATCGGATTGGCTCCGTCGGAAAAGGTAGCCATCCTCAACGGTTCGCTCGAATGCTCGCTGCGCGAATATGTGATATTCGAAGGCGAACGCAAGGACTTTGTGAAAGCCGGCGGCCGCATTGGCAAGGGCGAAGCCCGTCCCGCAGCCCGCGGCCCGCGCACTTCGCACAGAGACGACCGACGCGGCCATGATGAAGGCCGCGATGAGCGTAAATCGCGTTTCGGAGGCAAGCCGTCGCGTTTCGACGACCGTTCTGCCCGTCAGGGTGAGCGTCGTGCCGACCGCGATGTACCCAAGGCTCCGGCCGCCGACCCCGAAAATCCGTTGGCAAAGCGTCGCAATCCCCATGCATTGCAGTCAATCCAGGGTCGCAAGCCTTCGCTTCCTCCTATGGAGGGCCCCATCATGCGTCCGCGTGGCTGGAAAAAGAAAAGCTAATATATATCATAATACACCTTTCACCAAATGAACATTCTCCTTCTTGGCAGTGGTGGCCGCGAATCGGCTCTTGCCCGTAAGATTTCAGAAAGTAAGCGTTGCTCACGTCTTTGGATTGCTCCGGGCAATGGCGGAACGGACGCATACGGCACAAATGTGGCTATGTCGCCCCTTGATTTCGATGCCGTAAAGGCTTTTGTTGCTGAAAATGCGGTAGATATGATAGTGGTAGGCAATGAAGACCCTCTGGTAGCCGGTATCTACGACTATTTCGAGAACGAGCCTGTACTCGTTGTTGGCCCATCCAAGGCAGCCGCCGCACTCGAAGGCTCCAAGGATTTTGCCAAAGGCTTCATGAGCCGTCACGGCATACCCACGGCCGCATACAATACATTTACGGCCGACACTCTCAAGGATGGCCAGGATTTTCTTGCCACACTCAAAGCTCCTTACGTCCTTAAGGCCAACGGACTTGCAGCCGGAAAGGGCGTGCTTATAATTCCCGACCTCGCGGAGGCCCAGGCCGCTTTGGCCGAAATGCTTGCCGGCCAGTTCGGCGAATCGTCGCGCAAGGTTGTCATCGAAGAATTTCTCAGCGGCATAGAGTGCTCGGTATTCGTCCTCACTGACGGTAACGGGGGCTATCGGATCCTGCCTGTGGCTAAGGACTACAAGCGCGTAGGAGAAGGCGATACCGGTCCCAATACAGGCGGTATGGGTGCAGTAAGCCCGGTGAAATTTGCCGACAATGAGTTTATGGACAAGGTTGAGCAGCGCATCATCCTGCCTACCGTTAACGGCCTTAAGGAAGAAGGACTCACATATCGTGGCTTCATATTCCTTGGTCTTATCAATGTTGACGGTGAACCCAAGGTTATAGAATATAATGTACGTATGGGTGACCCCGAGACTGAAGTGGTTATGCCGCGCCTTGCATCCGACCTTGTAGACCTTCTTGAAGGTTGCGCCAAGGGTGACCTTGCCGATATTCCGGCTGAACATGATTCCCGGGCTGCCGCTACTGTTATCGCCGTGAGCGGCGGTTATCCCGGTTCTTATCCCAAGGGAAAGGAAATCAAAGGCTGCCTTACTCCGGCAGACTCCGTAGTATTCCATGCCGGCACCAAGAAAGAAGCAGACGGACGTCTTGTAACTTCCGGTGGCCGTGTACTTGCCGTAACATCGTATGGCACAGACCTCGAAGACGCTCTTGCCAAGAGCTACAAGGCTCTTGAAGACATTCGTTTCGACGGTATGGCTTTCCGCCGCGACATTGGACGTGATGTCATAAATTACGGAAAGTAATATAAATATTTGATTTTTTATAAAAGGAAGTATGCGCTCAGCCCTCCTAAGTCAGAAGTTTCATGGCCGCAACTCGGCTCTTGCCATGATAGCGATAGCCGCTGTCTATGTTGCACTGACAGGAGGAATGACGGGCTTCGTGCCTATGCAGGGCGACCAGGGTATATGCCTTCCGTCGCCCGGTGCATGGCCTTTGCCCGGATGGCTGGGCATAGGATTGAATGCCGCCCTCAACATCCTCATCATGGTTATGATGATGGTGGTGAACAGGACCTTCAATGTCCTGCGTGCCGTGACATGGCTCCATGTAGGGCTGTTTGCCATAATGCAGGCGGCGGTGCCCCGGGAGATTGTCAGTCTCAATTCGGGAACATTGCTTGCCCTGGCTGTGATTTGTTGCATCTACTTGCTGTTCTCGTGCTATGCCGAGCCTGAAAGAGTGCGGCGTATATTTCTCGCTTTCATGATATTGTCGCTCGGTGCGTCAACTCAATACAGCTTTGTGGTCTTTATTCCGGTATTCTGGTTTATGACCATACAGATGCGCATATTCAACAGCCGTACCTTCCTTGCGTCACTCCTTGGATTAGTCACGCCGTGGGTCATACTTTTAGGTCTCGGCATAGTGGCGCCGGCCGACATACACAGCCCCGACATAACCAGTGTGTTCGAGGCCATGAACCTGCGTTCAGCTTTGTATCTGCTTATAGTGTCGGCACTGACGGTCTCTATACTGATAATCTCAACAGCCCTTAATGTGCTGAAAACCATAGCCTACAATGCACGGGCACGTTCATATAACGGTGCTCTCACCATTGTGGCCTCCATTACTATAGTGGCAATGGCACTCAACTATAATAACTTGCTTGCTTACTTGCCGCTGCTCAATATGTGCGCCGCTTATCAGCTTACGCACTACTTTGTCAATCACCGTTTCGACCGCCAGTATGCCGCAGTGCTTGCCGTGTGTGCCGTATATGTTGTACTTTACTTATGGCGAATAACTATCCAAAGGTAATCATAGAGCGAAACGTGCCCTTTATGGACGCACTTGGCTCGGTGGCAGATGTCACCTATCTGCCCTATGGCGAGATAAATGCGGACGCAGTGCGCGAGGCCGATGCATTGATTGTACGCACCCGTAACCGATGCGATGCATCGTTGCTCGAAGGCTCGAAGGTCAGCTTTATCGCTACAGCCACTATAGGCACCGACCATATTGACCTTGAGTGGTGTAAGGCTCATGGTATAGAGGTGGCCAATGCTCCCGGAAGTAATGCTCCCGGCGTGGCTCAGTATGTATTCTCATCTTTGGCAAGGCTGGTCAATCGTCCTTTAGGCAGCTATACACTCGGCATAGTTGGTGTAGGCCACGTAGGTTCAATAGTTGAGAAATGGGCGCGTGAACTCGGCATGAAGGTAATGCTCTGCGACCCACCCCGAATGAAGGCGGAAGGTGGCGACGGATGGTCATCACTTGCCGATGTGGCACGTTCGGCCGATATTATAACATTTCATACCCCTTTTACAAAAGAAGGGCCTGATGCTACGTTCCATCTTGCTGACGAGTCTTTTTTTAACTCTCTGCGCCGTGCGCCAATTATCATAAACAGTGCCCGTGGTGGAGTGGTCGACAACGTAGCCTGGATTGAATCCATCAAGGCCGGACTGGCCGGTAAAGCTGTCGTAGACTGTTGGGAAAATGAACCGAACATCCATCCCGAATTGTTGAAATTGGCTTCTGTGGCTACGCCCCATATAGCAGGCTATTCAATAGAGGGCAAACAGAGAGCCTCGCAGATGGCTATGGATGCCCTATGCCGTCACTTCGGGCTGCCTCATTTATCGGTAAGCGGTTCGCAGCCAAAACCTGTTGCCGATGCCATAACGGTACGCACAGCTCTTGATGGGTACGACCCATTTGTTGATACAGAAGCACTTCGAACAGCCCCCAACACACCACTGGCATTTGAAACCCTCCGCAATACCTACAACCTTCGTCCCGAATTGCCGGAGAATTTCGGTTCATGAGCATTCCGAATGCTTACTATACACCAGAAGGATGTAGTTAAGTAATTCCGAAAATACGGAAAGTTTGAAAGAAAACTCCACAATTTTCTATGTTTTAGATTAAATTTCTGCTCATAATGTGGATTTATGAACCAATAAGTAGGATTCAAAATGGTTAATTTGCTGTTTTGGATTACTTTGCGGAAATTTTCTATGTTGGTACGAGTCTTTTTTATTTCAATAAGTTCGTTGATGCAATAATCCGGTTCGCCTATTGCCCTAAGTATAGAAGTATATATTTTGTGGGGTAGGAGATGAATGAAAGGACATGATGAAATAAACCTGTTGTGACAGATTTGTTGATGACCCCCAAAAGGCATTTGCCAAGGAGGAAATGCTATAAATGCCTTTCCGTGTGGCTTTAATAATTGCTCTATTGTTCTTATTAATTTTATTTTGTCGTGAATATGTTCATAAACATCATGACAGATAATGATATCAAATTTTTCATCTCCGAAATTGTATTTGAAAACATCGTTACAGATAAATTCGGCATTTAATACTTTATTTAGTCTAAAAAAATATTTGGCCTGATTAATTCTGTTTGACGATATATCGATTCCTGTTACTTTACATCCTTTGGAAGCAAAAGGTAGTAGATTGCCTCCTTCTCCGCAACCTATTTCCAGAATATGTATGCCGCGTTTAATAGTTATAAATTCATTTAAGTACGGTAGGATGAACTTTTCTGAGGTTTTACTGAGTTCGTGAAAGTATCGTTGTCTGTCTAAATGTCGTTGTTGCATGAGTTGCGTCCTTGAGTTCGTTTGTTCACCCTATATAGAGCAAGCCATACTCAAAAGACTGCGCCAAATCAAGTAATAATCAGATTTCATTTTACCAAGTCAGCCTTAGTCCGAGAGGTATTGAGAATTCAAAAGGCTTTTGTTGCCGGATTGTCTTGATTTCAGATGACGGGTCGAAATAATATCGTAAGGAAGGCTCGGCATAAATGCTCAGCGATGGCGTGAAATGATATTGTATTCCTATTCCACTTTCAACCGACCATTGCAATGGGGCGTTGATATGATACCTTTGAAAAGAAGGGAGGGATAAATCATGGGAAGATTCCCAGACTGATTGACGGCTCTTGACCGGAATATCCAATGCTCCTCCACCGTGGCCGTAAAGCGAGAATGAGCCGCCGGTGAATATCCTGTAATTAAATTTTAAGGACGCACCTATGTAATGAATACGCTGAATAGATTGTTTGTGAATATATTTGCTTTCTGAAAAGATGTCTGAACGTAGGAAAGAATACCGTAAGCCTGTTTCAATGCCCCAATGGTCGTTAAGTGATTTGTTAAGGGAGAGTCCCAGGGTAAAAGGCATATAATGGCGCGTCTTTTCCACAATCTCTGCTTTATCATGGTCGTCGGAGGGGAAGGATATACCGGGCTCGTGATACTTGTTCACATTGTTTCGTCCCGGACTCCCTGAATATGTCAGTGATAATGACCACTCGGATGTGCCTTTATGAGAAACACACGGTATTTCTTGTTGAGCGATATATTCTTCATTATATATAGGCGATTGTATTTGTTTTAAAGAGTCGGTGATAACTGTGTCTTTTTCGATATCAGTAATATTGTCTATATAGATTTCCGGTGCGGACAGTGATGCTACAGTGCGATTTATCTTTTTTATAGTTGGGTTTGAAATACCGTTTTGTGTAGGCGATAAGGGGACGTTGCCGTTTACAGTGTTTTCAGCATTATCTGCTACGAAGGCTTCTTTTTCGCTGATTAAAGATTCGTGTACGGTAATACCTTTATGCCTTGACAATCCTTCTCTTATAATAACCGCTACAGTGCCTATAAACAGTACAAGCAGTTCGGCTTTGTAGTGGATTATTATCTGCCGAAGCATCCTTTTTGCACGGGTGAGCTGTGAGGATGAGGAGTGTGGCGCAATTCCAAGTAATGTGCCTATTTCCTTATGCGACAGTCCGTCAAGCACAGCCAGCCGAAAGACTTTGCCGTAGCCTTCAGGGAGGGTGTCAATCAGTGCATTAAGTTCATTCCAAGATAATTCTTCGTCCTCGCTGTATTCATCGCTTCCTATCTCCGGCAGGGCGACATCTGACATAGGAACGGAAATGTGGTTGGCTTCGTCTTTGAGATAATGCAGCGAGAGATTCTTCATGATAGTGCTTAACCAACCTTCTATCTTAGATGAATCCTTTAAAGAATGAATTGACTTGAATGCAATTATAAAGCCGTCGTGAATTATATCCCTGCGTGCATCAGGATTAGTAATATAATGAGCCACAACCTCATGCATAGGCTTGAGGAATTCTTGATATAGCTGTCCTAAGGCTTTACGGTCTCCTTCCTTACACCGTTTTACAAGAAGTGCTGTGTCCATTGATTCAATCATACTAATATAGATGACTGAATCCTAAAAAGACTGCACGATTAGTATTTTTAAATAGCTTTGATTGCTCTTGTTATCTTTTAGCCTGAACGTCTACACTGTCAATTGCCGTGCCGTTGCGGTCGTAGAGGGTCAGTGTGATTTTAGAATCATTTACATTCATCAGCAACGCACCTACTGTTTTAGGGCCTTCTGACCATATATATCTGATTTTATCCTTATTTTCAGTCCATTCGTCGGTAGCCTGTCCGCGCTCGTTGTCTGATGAGGGTGTTTGCAGATATACTGTTCCGGTTTTTCCGTCTGTTTTCCGGTCGTGATAGATGGCATTGGTACGGGCGTAAATATGATTATTCCCTCCGATAGCAAGGTCAACACCATATTCGTCGAACAATTCATGCCACCGTTCGTACTGCGATGTACGGCCGTCATTTCCATAAAACCACTGATAGTGTTCTACTACCACGATGTATTTGGATGGATTATTTTTGATTGTGTTCTTTACCCATTGTTGTGCGGCGGCGAGACCTTCATCGCTACGCATAGCCTCACTGTTTAACATTATGAACAGCACCTGTCCGTACTTGAAGTAGTAGCATACTCCCATCTGGTCTTCATAACCGTTGAGCGGATTGTTGTTGGAATAATGGAAATAGTCGTTTGAGAGCCTGGTAGATTTACGGTCCATATTGTCGTGGTTGCCGTTCACTCCGGCCCACATATATTTAGAGAATTGAGGCATGGAATACAGTGTGCGCCAGAAAGAATAGCTGCCGCCCCACGCACAGATGTCGCCTACATGAAGCACAAAGTCAAAATCAGTCCCATTTACACTCTCAAGAGTGTCAAGCATGGCCATTGCTGCCACAGCCCTTTTGGGAAGCGGAGGATAGGAATGGAAATCAGAAATAACGGCTGCGGTCCACTCTCCTTTCTTTGGAGCGGTTTTGAAAAATCTAACTTCTGCATCCTTATCGTCAGAAAGTCTGTACATATATTCCGTGGCAGGCTCAAGTTTTTGTAATTCAACGGTATTACGAATGAATCGGGCACTCTCGATGAAATCCTCTCCGTTGGCTCGTTTAGAGGATAAACTGTCGTAGGCTGTTATAAGTTCTTGACGTGCCTTGGCCTTTTTGCTGTGTTTCCACTTTGTGTCGCTGCGTTTTGTGTATAAACACGTTTCTTCGCCCGAACCCTCATCGGTATGCCAGTTGATACGAACTCCGGTCGAAGCCGTTTCAGCCGGGTTGACAATAACTGTATATGCGTCTTTTGCATTAATAGTAAAAAAGATGACAGCGGAGACAAGGAATGTGATAAATCTTTTCATGGCCGGTTTAATGTTAGATAAATCAAAGTTACCTCAAATTTCTCATCTGTGCAACGATTCAGGTAGTGTTATGATAACTGAGTTAAAGATTTTTGAAGCAACCGCTCCGATATTAGCAAGTATTTTTGGTGTTTAGACAAAAAATGCGTAAGTTTGCGTAAATAAATAAACCAATCCATGAGAAAATAC
>PPYF01438164.1_pt1 | contig 12789 bp, 8 predicted proteins | sample 1559871 | NCBI WGS metagenome assembly PPYF01 (sample SAMN08240021, study PRJNA423297) | Human gut metagenome, whole genome shotgun sequencing project. | reverse complement strand
GGGCAAGGAGAACCGCGCCACGGACGGCGCGTTTCGACGGTTTCGTCAAGCATAGAAAATCTATAAGGCATAATTCCTACAGTATCTTGGCAGTGTAGCGTAGCTCTCACGAGAGTGTATGCCTCAGCCGGTCACATGGAGTGAAGCCTCTCACGCTGTGCAAAAATACAGCCTGGGAGATGTTTTTTGAAAAATATGAAATAAATGCAATAAATCGGTTAAAATTTGTTTGAAATTGCTAAAAAAGGCGAAAAAAGTTGTGTACCAATAGTATTATTGTACTAGAAAAAACTTGCAATATGCTTTGGTTTATGGTACAATGAGCGCATACAAAACAAAGAGATGCTGATAGGGCACAGCTCTTTGCACAAAAACCATGTTATAATGAAAAGGAGAAAAGAACTATGGTAAAGAATGTATTTAAAAAGTTAGGAAAGAAACAGAAGAACAACAAAGGTTTCTCTCTCGTAGAGCTTATTGTTGTAATCGCCATCATGGCAGTGCTTGTAGGTGTACTTGCTCCGCAGCTTATCAAGTATGTTGAGAAGTCTAGAGAGGCTACAGATATCCAAACATGTGATAATATTGCTACAGCTTTAAAGACATATTATGCAGACGAAGAGGTTGCGGCTTCGGTTACTGTTACATTGAGTAAGACAGAGCTAGGAACAGGAACAACTGTTGATACGGCTGTTAAAGATGCCGGATTAACAAAAGCGAAAATTAAAGGCACAAAGTGGACTAATGATACAATAACAGTTGTATATAATAAGGCAGATGGAACTATTACATATACTGGAGATTCTCCATATTACCATGCAGATAAAGATCAATTCAAAAAGGGTCCTAAAACAACAACACCATAATATATAAAGAGGCTTTTTAACAATGACCACAGAACTGATACCCATCTACATCTTAATATTTGCATTTGGTATAGTTATAGGCAGCTTCTTAAATGTCTGTATCTACCGCATACCGCAGCATGAGACAGTGGTGACCGAAAGGTCCCACTGCATGAGATGCGGGTATCAGCTCGCGTGGTACGATATGGTGCCGGTTTTCAGCTGGCTGTTTCTTCGTGGCAGATGCCGCAAGTGCAAAGAACCGATATCACCTCAATACCCTATTATTGAGGCGTTAAACGGTATATTATACATAGTAGTATTTGCAGTAAATGGACTTGAACTTACGAGTATCATCTACTGCTTTCTTACATCTGCACTCATAGTTCTGAGTGTTATAGACTGGAGAACATATGAAATTCCATTAGGAATCAATATATTTATACTGGTGCTTGGAATCCTGCATGTGTTTTTAGACCATGATAACTGGTCTGAATATGTGATAGGATTCTTTTGCGTCAGTTTATTCCTTGAAATCCTTCTTCTTGTAAGTGGAGGAAGAGCCATAGGTGGCGGAGACGTCAAGCTCATGGCATGTGCAGGCCTTGCGATAGGCTGGCAGAATATTACATTAGCATTTTTCTTAGGATGCATCATCGGTTCCGTGATACATCTGATTCGTATGAAAGTGACAAACGCAGGCAACAGACTTGCGATGGGACCGTACTTGGCAGCCGGAATATTTATTTCGATGCTATGGGGTGAGAAAATGATATCGGCATATTTGACACTCGCAGGCTTTTGAAAAACGTGTTATAATATAGCGTACTTAATATAAAACAGGTAGTACGACAAGCAGTGAGACAAAAGCAGAGAAAACACAGATATGCCGAAATATATATATAGAATGTTTGTAACTTAACAGTTACGAATGTTTTACAGATGTATACAGTGTAAAACAAAGATAAACACGGAGGACTAGGTTATGGCAAATAGGGTACTCGGTATTGAAATAGGGGAGAACCTTACCAGAGTAGTTGAGATTGATTACAAAGCAAAAAATCCCAAGATTTACAATATGTTCGGCTTCCCGACACCACCGGGGATGATTAATGATGGAGTGGTACAGCCGGATGGAATGTTTCGTTCTATCTTATACAGTAAGCTGAAGGAAAAGAAGATTTCCACCAAAAAAGCTGTTTTTGTGTTAAATTCAGCACGTATAGCAAGCAGAGATATAGAGCTTCCGCTTGTTAAGGAAAAGCAGCTTAAGGAAATGATTGCAATGAATGCATCGGATTATTTTCCGGTGGATTTGAGCCAGTACAAGCTGGTACATCAGATTATAGAGAAGATTGACAGACCGGAAGAAAAGAAATTACGTCTTTCGGTTATTGCTGTGCCTAATGATCTTATTTTGTCGTATGGTGCTCTTGCAGCTGATTGCAGGCTGCAACTTGTAGCACTTGACTATAGTGGAAATGCCATCAAGCAGCTCATGAGAAGAGAGATTCCCGGAGATGTGAAGGTGACTGTCAAGGTGGATGAGGTTTCTACCACACTGACTGTAATGGATGGAAGCATGGTAAAGCTGCAGCGCAATGTCAACCATGGACTTGCTGATGCTATTGAGGCGATTCAGGATAGTGAGCTTTTTGGAGAGTATCTGTCATTTACCGATGCAGTTGATGTGGCACGCAGAAAGACCTGCCTTGCAATAAGGCCTGATGGCACAGTACCTGATGAGCCGGCGGGCGGCGGCATGGATCCTATGGGGCATGAGATTGATTCTGAGCGCTTTAAGAAGCTTCGCCTGAATGTATCATATTCACTTTCCAATCTGATAAGCAGTCTCGGACGAGTTATAGACTATTATCAGTCGAGAAACTCAGATACTCCTATCGAGAGAATTTTCCTCATTGGCTTAGGTGCTGATTTCAGCGGACTCTCAAAGCTTTTGACCAATGAGCTGAATGTCAAGGTGGTTCCGCTTCAGCAGTTTGACGGTATACATGTGGCAAAGAGCATAAACCTCGCAGAGGCAAAGCTGGCAGAGTATTTCAACTGTGTCGGATGTTCACTGAGCCCGCTTGATATACTTGACAGTAAGAAAAACAAGGGAATCGGTGCTACGATTATGGCAGGAACAGCTGCAGGTGCCATGCCATCCGGCGGCGCACAGGCAGGGATGCAGGGAAAACCACCTGTTGGTCCTGATGGAAAGCCTCTTCCCGTACCGGCAGGGGAGGAAGCCGAAAAGCCTGTTTCTTTTGCAGTGCAGCTTCTCATTTTTGGCTTGTGTGTGGTAGTTGCAGTTGGTATCACGGCATACAGCATTTTTTCAAATCTTGTTTTAACTTCAGACAATATGACGCTTAAAGCTCGTGTTTCTGATTTGTCATATGCACAGAATATATATGATGTGTATAACCAGACCAAGAAGGACTATGACTGGACCAAGCTTCTTGAGAGCGCCTCATCCAACAAGAATGATGAGATAACGGGCTTCGTGGATGAGCTGGAGCAGAAGCTTCCGTCAGAGGCAAAGCTTGTGAATATGTCTGTTACGACTGATGGTGTTTCGATGACCATCAAGACAGGCAGCAAGGATATAGCGGCTGATGTAATTGCACAGCTTCGTACATTTGAGAGTATCATGGTATCCAATGTGTCAACCATCACGGAGGAGGTTGATGAGACCGGTGCTTCAAAGGTTCAGTTCACAGTAGATTGCACATATGTAAAGGCTGATGACAGTGCTGCTTCTGAATCGGCAGATGGCACAGGCAGTGAGCCGGCTGATACATCAGGGGACACGTCCTCACAGGCACAGACGGATAGCAATTCATCATCAGATACAGACAGTACAAATCAGTAGGGGGTGTTAGGATGTCAACGAGAGATAAAAAGTTACTTATTATATTAGCGGGTGTTGCCATTTTAGCACTGACATATTTTTTGATTTTTATTCCACAGTCCAATAAGAGGGATTCACTCAAGAGCGAAAATATGAATCTGAAATCACAGTACAATCAGCTTTCAGCACTTGCGGCAAAGGCGGATGACTACACAGAGAAGACAAAGGATATGTCTGATGCCATGCAGCAGGTATATGACAATTTCCCTTCATATTTACAGATAGAAAACGGCATCATGGATGCGGTTGCTATCGAGAAATCTACCAATACAAATATTACAGAGCTTACAGTCGGCTCACCGACAGCTATTGATGTGAATAATCCGACCGGTGAAGCCGGTACAGATTCTTCGTCAGGAAGCAGTTCAGACAGCAGTACCACGGATAGCAGTAATGCAGACAGTTCGCAGAGCTCTCAGACCGCTGATGGCAACAGCTCTCAGTCACAGACAGGCGACGGCAGTGCAGCTGATGGCAGTACATCAACAGGCTCTGCAAAGTCTACGGTTACAGGTTATCAGCTTTATGATGTCAGCACAGTTATGGCATTCAAGACAGAGTATCATGGGCTTAAGGCTATGCTTGGAGAGGTGATTGGTTCATCACAGAAGAAAACTATCAGCACGCTCAACGTGAGCTTTGATGATTCGACAGGCAAGCTGACAGGTGAGATGCTTGTGGATTCATATTTCCTGTATGGACTTGATAAGCCATATGAGGCACCATACATACCTGCAGTACCACATGGTACAAATAATCTGTTTGGTACAACAAACTAACTGATTATTATAATATTAGGTTATTAGATTAGCGGGTTATTGAGACCGTAAGTGATAAATATCAAATGTTAGATTATTGAGTTATGAGATAACAAAATACAAGAGGGGAGGAAGCAGATTTGAGAAAGCTAAAAAACGATGATCGAGGAGTAACACTTGTGGAGATTATTGTGTCGATTGCTATTCTCGCAATAATCGTGCTTCCTTTTTTGAATGCATTTGTCACAGCTACAAAGACCAATGTAAAGGCTAAAAACGAGATGAATGCTACACATCTGGCGACAAACATTATGGAGGGTATTGAAAAGAACTCCATGAAGACACTGGCATATCAGTTTAACTATCCGTCGGAGGGCTTTGATGTGGCGGACGGTTTTAATATATCAGATGGAAGCAGTGCATGTGAGCTTCTTAAGAAGTCGGGTAAGTTTGATAATGTAAAGAGGCTTGAGGATATCAGTGCTGAGATTGTAAACAAGGACGATGTCATCACTAGCTGTATCCACAAGACTGATGCATCAGCCAAAATAAGCGATACATCGCTTTGGAATTTCAGGGAGTCGGATGCGCACAAGTATTATTTCTATATGTCTGGTGTGCAGTCAGGCACAAAGAAATACAATGCTCTTGTGACAGTGGATGCAAAATCGGACGCAGAGTCGGACAATAAGGTTAAAAAGTACAACATGGACGAGGTAGCGGATATGTCGGCCATGGATGCAAATTTTGACTGCATGAGTGCAGACAAGTATTCTGCTACAAATATTATATATGCATTTAATAATATGCCTGGTGTAGGCGGCATCACTCAGCAGGATATCAAAAGAACTATCACCATAGATATAGAAAAGTATGGAGCTTCGAGTAATAAGGCTACCAAGGTTACGGTGTCGTATTCATATTCTATCAATAAGAATGGAGTAAGAAAGACTTTTCCGGATCCGAATAGTGCACTGAAGGATGATTATACCATGGTGATTTATGATAATTCTTCAGATACTGTGAACCATAATCTGAGGAATGTCTATCTGTTTTACAATCCATGGTACACATCTACAGGAACACTTTACAATACCTGCAACGATGTCATTATAATCAATAATAAGGACAAGCTGGACTGCACGGTAAACATTGTAAAGCAAAAGACTATATCGGATCAGTCAGAGTTGAGCACGAAGGAGAGTACATATAAGGCATATGTGAAGGTAAGTGAGCCGGGAAATCGTACAGGTCATGCTTATACTCATATAGCCACCAATCTGAATGTAAATATGGGAGCACCGGATAATCCACTACAGCCCGATCAAGCTATATATGGCTTTAATAACAATGTAATTCAGAATGATGTAAAGGCAATTGTCGATATAAAGAATCTGACAAAAAGCAATGCATCTGAAAGGCTGTATGATGTGAAGGTGGCTGTATACGAGAGCAAGGCTTCACTGGATGATATATTTAAGGATAAAGACCCGGTTGTTACGATGACCGGAAGCATGGGGTATTAATTATGAAGCGTAATGATAACCGTGGTGCTTCCTTTGTGATGGTTGTAGTTGCAATGGCTATAGTGGCTGTTTTAGCTGTGACTGTGCTGTGGATAGCGCTTATGAACCTCCAGATGAAGGTGACGGACGAAAAAAATACAGACAACTTTTACTCGGCAGAGGGTGTGCTGGATCAGATATGTACCGGTCTGCAGGGAGATATTTCCAATGCTTACTCAGCAGGATATACAAAGGTTATGGAGAATTACTCTGACAGCAGCATAAATGAGGCCGGCAGACAGAGTATATTTGCGCAGGAGTATTTAAAGAGCTTAAAGGGAAGTCTTGAGTCTGACAATACCGGTATGCACTATAAAACTGAAAAGCTTAAAGACTATGTGGATAGTAAGCTCACAGACGAAAACTCAAAGCCACACGCTGTGGTCAAGGCGGTAAATGCCGATGAAAATGGAAATGGACTGCTCAAGGTATACAACAGCCGCGCAGTCATTAATGGCATCAGGGTAGAGTATACCGATGAAAAGGGATTTAAATCAATAATAGAGACGGATATTTCTCTGGGAGTTCCATCCATGAGCTTTACAGCATCGGGAGGTGTTCCGGAGCTTTTTACATATTCTCTTGTAGGAAATGAAGGATTGGAAATTACATCAGGACTTAATAAAGTGAATTTATCCGGTAATCTCTATGCCGGCTGTAAAAATGCGGCAGATACAGGAACTTCCACTACGAGTGTTATTATTCCAAACAATGCTACACTTGATGTAAAGGATACCAGCTATATGATTGCAGAGGGCGATATAGAGGTGGGAGACTTTGCCGGAAAAGATACTGGTACAATAAAAAAGAACATGGCGGGTGTACACAATAACAGTACACTTTCTGTTGATTCACAGTGTCAGCTGTGGACAAGCAATATAAATGTAAATGGTGCAACAGTCAATTTAGATGGCATGACATATGTGGCAGATGACATGACCTTAAAGGGTACAGGCTCAAATGTCACACTTGGAAAGAATAATAAGAATAACAATGCGAAGTACGTCGGCTTTGGCAATGGAGGCGCTAACAAGGAAAATCCTGTCGCAGGCGATAGCTCTGCTATTATCATAAACGGCAGGAAGGCATCGCTTGATATGTCAAATATCAGGGAGCTTATGTTGGCTGGAACCGCATATATCAATACCCAGGCTATTGTAAACTCAAGTAGTAGTGTGGGTACACAAAACAGCAATGTGGCCATGGGTGAGTCAATCTCTGTAAAGGGTGACCAGATAGCATACCTTGTGCCGCCTGAGTGCATAGGCACAAGTGGAGATGGTGCGGATGCCAAATCGCTTTACAACAAGAATCCACTCTCCTTTAAGGAGTACAAGGATATTACGGCAACAGGACAGGATCAGACAAAGTATACTGAAATAAATGCCAATGTGGTCAGCACAAAGACAGGCAAGGCTCTCTCGGCATATCTGCCAGAGAAAAAGACAATCGACAACTGTATAAAGAAGGTCTTTGTTCCTTCTACTGATAATAGTGATGATGGACTTGTATACTATTATGTCAATCTGCCAACGAACAAGGCTGCTGAGTATTACAGTGACTATTTTGGTGCAGACAGTGACAAGCTCAATAGATACACTAAGTTCTATACTGACAGCATACAGGTAAATGAGGCTGCAAGCATCTATACTGCCGGCAATTACAGCATCTACGATGGCAGCAATTTAAGACTTTTGAAGGGCATAGCTGATGGTGTGGACATGGATGCACAGTCAGATGCCTTACAGCGTACGTATACCGCACTAAACTCAAAGCTTTTGACGGATTATGCGGATTTACCGACAAATGCAGCAAGTGTTTCGCTTTTTACAAATATAGTTAACAATACCAATTTGCTGAAAATAGTGCCAAATTCCGGTAATAAACATACATTTGAGACTGAGTATCAGGGAAAAAAATACCAGGCAATTGTCATAAACGGTAACTACACATATGATGCAAATGACAAATCACACAATGTGGACATAATTGTTGCTACAGGAAATGTGACACTGGAGGCTGATTTTACAGGTACCATAGTTGCAAAGGGCAGGATAATTGTAAAAAAAGACCAGTGTGAGATTGATAATGGTACTCAGGAGGTATTTAAGGCATTGCTTCTTGAAAAGGTAAGTGATGCAGACGATGCACTGCACCTGTATGATGTGTTCATGGACGGTGCCAACTATCTGGGTAATGTTTCTTCTTTTTCAAATAAGAAAGAGGCGGACACAAAAATAGATTATGCTACGCTCATTACATACCAGAACTGGACCAAGGAGTAGAAAACAAGCGGCTTTTAAGGCGCAAAACAGCTGCGAAATATTTATATTTGACAAATTTTGACGATATATATAAGGGAGGAATCCAATATGTCTGTAACAGAAAAAAAGAATAATGGCGGTTTCTCTCTGGTAGAGCTTATAGTAGTGATAGCGATATCTGTCGTACTCATAGGTGCGGCAACCATATCCATTCGCTCGGTCATGGGTGTTGAGGTGAAGCAGTGTGCCAGAAATATTGAATCGATAATTAACAAAACAAGGGTCACAACTATGGGAAAGGACAGCGCAGTTCTTGAGATATACAAGGATGCATCAGATGGTGCCTACTATTATAAGACGACCATAAATGGTACAGTATCTGCTCCAAGCAAAATCGGAAAGAGCAGGATTGATGTATATTATTCCATGAAGGATGATTATAGTGATAAGACACAATTGAACGGCTCAGACAGTATAGTGCTTCAGTTTGACAGAAGCTCAGGTGCACAAAAGCCTGATGCCAATAACAAGTACTGCAGCCGTATCTGGATTCAAAAAAACAGCACCGAGAAGGTTATCACGATATACAAGGAGACCGGCAAGGTGGTATGTGAGTAATTTACATAGTTTAATGATGAATATTTTATTTTGACGCAAGGCTGTTATAAGGTTGTATGATGAAATCGGAGAGGAAGATGAACCATGAAACTTTTAAGGCGCATGAACAAATCAAATAATAGGAAAAACAGTGGCTTTACACTTGTTGAGCTTGTCATTGTCATGGCGATAATGGGAATACTGGGGCTGGCTGTTGCAGGCTTTATCGGTACGAGCACAAAGCAGTATAAGTACGCTTCAAAGGATGTAGATTTACAGTATGAGGCACAGCTTACGATGAATCAGATAGGAGACCTGATAATTGATGCGCAAAAGGGTGTCAAGTATGAGCCTGCTACAGTGGCAGCGCCGGTGGAGGTGGCATCAGCAGCCCCTGAGGCCGGTTATGTTGCAACTGCATCAGCGGAAGAAGCGTCATCCGAAGAAGCATCATCTGAGGAAACATCATCCGACAGCAAGCTGATTATCTACAACAAGGATTGTACATACAATATCATATACAGACCATCAGAGCACAAAATCTATCTGCGAAAGGATACACTGGATCCTGCAACAGGTGCGGTGAAGGCAGATGGTCAGGGCAAGGAATCGCTTATGGCAGAAAATGTCACAGGTTTTACACCTGATTTAAGCGAGGCAGAAAGCAAGAACTCTGTCGGACTTGTCGTGGACTTTAAAGCAGGGGACAAGAAGTATACATCAAAGCAGAACTTCACTATGCGAAATAAGGTACCGACAGGAGCAGATGTGGAGTATGTGGAGCCGGCAGAGCCTAAAGGAATAAGGATATATTATAAAGGCAAGGATGTAACCAACGGAACGGTATACTATGAAATGAAGAAAAATCAGAATAAATTAGAGTTTACTGATAAGATACTTGGTGGAAAGTATGATTCAAAAAATGTAACGTGGAATCATTCAGGAACAAAAAATGGTGGAAACTTTAATGCTAATGGTGATGTATATAATGTAGAACTTATGGATAATGAAACTACAGATCAATTTGTTATCACAGTAACATCCAAAGACGATACGTCATTGACGGCAAAGGTAACTGTAAACGTAGCACATCCAATCAATATTCTGCATTGTGATGCAGATAAGCATTTCAATTTAGGACAGACGCATCAATTGTTTATTGATGAAGGGGAGTTGAAAAATTCTTCATTAAATGGCAAATATCAGATTAAGGATTTTGTATGGCATATGGAGGTAGAAAGTGTCAGCTCAACAGGTGCAACCGAGCACAAGGGAGATATATCCTTTAGAATGGGCGATGATGGCAAGCTGATTTATGGCCCGGAGGGCAATGGTGAGCCTGATGGAATATTTAAGTTTAGTTCAAATGAGATTGCAGGAGAAACAGGAGCACAAGGTAAGCTAGATGATCCTAAATATAAGAACTATCTTAATTATTATATTTTAGGTTATAATAAAGAAATGCATATCACTCTCGGAAATGATTTTCTTACCGGAGAGAAATTAAATATCAGCGTCTGGCTTGGACTTGAGGATATGCCGGAGTTTAAGTCAAATACAATTACGTTTTACACATATCGTGAAACAGAGTAGTTTTTTACAAAAGGAGCAATCGCAATGAGCAAATTAAGAAAAAAAATAGTGGTTCCAATATCACTCACACTTACAGGATGTCTCGTTGTGGCAGCTTTTGTGCTGAATGACAGCCTAACAAAGGTCGATGCAAATGTAGCATTCAATGGAATATCTGATATAGTCAGCTCACATGGCAAGGACAAGCCCTTCAATATAGTGGAGGTGGTGCCTGACAAGAAAATGGCATCCATCGGTTATCTGATTGACGGTCAGGAGCCTGACGATTGGTTTGGAACACTGGCACAGATGTCTGACAAAGAGGGTGCCGGTGTACAAAAAAGGGCTGACTATATGTCAGGTCTGAAAACAAAGCTTGCACCTATTACTACCGAGAAAAAGGATAACACAAAGCCCCTTTACTATGAGCCGTATGAGGAAAGCTATGTCAATCAGGGCAATGACTGGAGTGAGCTTGCCCTTGTAGATATGGATAAAATAAATCAGGGCACCGAAGGCTACAAGATGACAAAGCAGGAGAAGGGTGACTACAAGTTCAACACTGATTACCAGCTTGCTGTAAATGAAGAGGGACTGCCTACAGGTCATTACAGACAAAATGTTGACCATTATGTTTTCATGCAGGGAGAGGATGAGACAGAAGATGGCTCTGAATCTGTGGATACAGGAAAAAGAGGCTACTACAGTGTTGCATTTACTGCAGTCAAATTGCCGGATGGCATGACAAATACCAAGTATCTGGTAGAGACTGATAATTCACAGAAAGCTGATGGAAATACAGACAGCGGTACAGATGGTAACATCGATAGCAGCACAGACAATACGACAGATACAGGCACAGCAGATGACACATCAGACAAGCATGTGGTTTATTCTATAAAGAGCGCATATGCCATTGGTTCTGCTGAGGGCATGCAAAACATAGCAAAATATGACCCAAAGGCATATATTTACAGAAAAGACAATTCAGATATCACATCACCATATGAATTTGTTGCAAGAGCTGACCGGATGGCAAGTCTGCCTGATGGCAGTAAGCCGGATTATGAGAAGTATACATACTGCACGGTTGAGATGGAGTATGTGCCTGCAGGTAAAATCACTGATGACGAGACCTACTACGAGGTGGACACTGAGGTACCTATTGAGTTTAATTACGATGAGACCGGCGAGTATGGAGCAGTGCTTGACTCACAGAATCCATACGAGAAGATAGATGATGGCACACAGGACAATCAGCCGGCAGGTAAGACCGGCGCAGATGATATTTCAGATGACGCTTCAATAGCTGATTCTGCTACAGAGAATAATGATGGTAACACAGGCAGGGTAATCCTCACTGATACAGACGGATATTTTGATATAGTTAAGGACAGCCAGACATATACCTATGTGGGTAAGGGAAAAGGTGACTATATAATGGAGGCTGATAAAAACGGCTCGCTTGATTATCCTGTAAATACCACACGCATATATTATAAGGGTGGTTTCAAGAACAATAACTGGTTCAGAATAGGTGTATTTAACCAGGAGGGCAAGACAGGCGATGCTGATAAGACTGCCAATATGACCTTCAATGTAAAAACGGTCACACCCAAGGAGCTTGAGCAGATAGATGTATCAACAATTGATTTACTCTATCTTTCCGGCTCAAAGTCCGTCCTTTCAAATGATTTAGGAAACGATGCTGCAACATATAAACCTGATAATGACATTTCATGGGACAAGGTAAAGCAGATAGTCCAGCGTGTGCACCAGAGTGGTATAATGATGCCTGTTATAGTGGATAATGGTATTGTGTGGCCTGCTTCAAGTGCAGACTACTCAAGTAATATTAAAAAGCTTGCAGGTCTTTTGAGCTGTAACAATTTCAGCTCGCTGAATTTTACTAAGGACTCAGCTGATAATTTTATTAATTGGAATAATGACATAAAGTATTATAAAGTTGACAGTAAAACCCATACAAAAGGTTTTGTAATTGGCAACGAATATGTCATTCCACGAAACTATAATCCTAGTACGGATGTGCCATTTGTTTTAAGAGATGATTTTGCTTCTGCATTTATTGCAAATGAAGATGAAACTCAATTTGTCGAAGCAGCTAAAAATGAAAATTTTGACGAGATAGCAGAGTATATCAACTCAGAGAATACAAGCAGGAAAAAAGAAAATGATACTCTTGGAAAGGACGAGTATGCATACTATGACAAGGAGATTTCAAAGGCGATAGTTTTAAGCTATATCATATCG
>PPYF01220714.1_pt1 | contig 12798 bp, 10 predicted proteins | sample 1559871 | NCBI WGS metagenome assembly PPYF01 (sample SAMN08240021, study PRJNA423297) | Human gut metagenome, whole genome shotgun sequencing project. | reverse complement strand
GAACTTATGACCTTCCTAAAAGGCTAAGGTTAGAGTCGGGGTTACGGATTTGAGTGTAAGCAACCCCGAGAAGTTCAGACAGATGGGTCGTAGGAATAATCAGAACTTCGTCAATATCCCGCACGCAAAGCTGATTGAGCAGCTGCGCTACAAAGGCAAAGCTTTCGGGATAGAGGTGGTTGAAGTCACGGAGGACTACACCTCGAAGGCGAGTGCGGTGGATTATGACCCAATTCCTGAATATGAGGCAGGTAAGGGGCGAAAGCCTTTCAGCGGGAAACGAACCCTGCGCGGATTGTATAGAACGAAGGACGGAAAGATAATCAATGCCGATATCAACGGAGCCATCAATATCGGCAGAAAAGGACTCGGGGATGAGTGGCTGAAAAAGTTACTCGGACTCGATGAGGGCGTATTTGTGAACACGCCCACGGTGATTCGTTCTCCTTATGGAGAACGGAAGCCTTAGAATTTGGGGTGCGCCCCAAAGAAGCCGCAGTCGTAAGCCTGCGGTAGTTCACTAGCTCTGCCTTGAAGGAATAACTCCCCGCACGCCGCCCCTCGGGTTCTTCACATCTCTTTTATATCGAGGAATAAGGTGAACATGCACATGAAAAACTGACTGACCAGCGTCTGCACCGACATTCACGCCAACGTTGTAACCGTCGGGATGGAATTTTGCGTCAACTTCTGCTTTCATCCTTTGGAGAAGATCTTGGATTGCCAAAGCCTCGTCAGTCGTCAAATCAAAGTAATTTGCAACGTGTCTCTTTGGAATAACTAAGACGTGGCCAGGATTGACGGGAAAGCCATCAAAAATGGCGAAAGCCAAATCATTTTCGGCCGCGATTTTCTTATTTTTGACAAATTCGCAGAACAAGCACGGGTTATTAACATTCACTGCCATAACTGAAAGCCCATATTCAATGCGGTTTGTTGCAACGGATCAAAATGTTCTTGGTAGAGTTCTATTACCTGAGCATCAGAGGCTGAAAGGAAATCAGCAATTTCTATGCCGAAGAAGTTTTCGTACTCTGCAAAGAACTCCTCTGAGCGTTTTCTGTCCTTGGAAAAATGGTACCGAACCAGATTTTTATACTGTAGCGCAAGCGGCCCTATATAAGTATCCTGAGGAATCTGATCGTTCTTCGAGGAATTTAATCTGCGATCCATGGGCGTCAAATTCCAGATCTGGTTATGAACCACGAAAGTCCACGGCAAGAAGTGATCCAGCGCAAAATTATTCGGAACAAGCTGATTCCCGTAAATATCCTTCGCCAAATGAGAAGATGTTAGGAAAGGAGCCCAGAATTTTCTTTGAGTTTCAAGACTAATTCGGCTCTCGGGGAGCTCGAACTTCTTAACGAGGCCCGGGACTGCTGTATTTCGTGTTTGCAGGAAGTCTGCAAAATTCCAATACGTAAAGTCTTTGAGAAGCGCGTAGTTCTCCAAAAAGTATTTCCGCCATTCTGCCGATATCTCGATAAAACTCAAGCTATTTTCGGGGAAATAGTAGGTTTTTTGGGAATTGAATGCAATTGCTTCTTTGTAAGAGTCAACTGCCTTAGGAAACCAGACGCTCAAAAAACGATAAGGAACGTATCGGGCTAAGGGCGAAAAAATAATCTTCCTGAATTTTTCCGGCTGTGCGATTGCAAAATCTTCCAACACACGTAAAGCTTCCGGTTCTTTGTACCGCGGGTCAAAAGGAAAATCATTCTCCGGATTTTTTAGCGATTCGATGATGGTCGTGATTTGATCCCATCGGCCGAAAGACAATTTAAATCTCTGCGTCGGAATCCAAGATTTCGCAACCATCCTGGCACAGATCCTTGAAATCGAAAGTCTAAGAGGACCAGCGTCATGGGATGCCTCCTTCACAAGATCCAAAATCACCAGAAACCACAGAAATTTATTGGAAGCGGTTGTTTTGTGGAATGCGCGCTGTAAGGGCCTAATCTCCACATTCGAAGAAGAAACAAACAAAGAAGAACCGAATGGATCCTTCATGTTTCCTCCTCCTCACAATGGCCTTCAGACACCTCAGAATAGATTAACTCAAAAGTACTAAATGGTACAGCACCGACAAAATTATTGACCCACTAAATCGAAAGCTATGAAAGCTATTATTCCTTTAATAGGTCAAAATCAGCGATTTTTCATCTATCCCGCTTATCGAATGTCTTCAGAAGAAGAGTCTTCTTCATGAAGAATACTAAGGATGCTTGCAACTCCGACGGCGCTTTTCACGCCGAGTTTGCGGCACACTGCACCGCGATGAACCTGTACGGTTTTTTCACTGATCTGCAATTCGTCAGCGATCTGCTTATTGAGCAATCCCCTCGCCACTTTCTTAGCAACCATCTTTTCCCGAGCCGTAAGCGTGTCAAAAACGTGTCGGTATTCATCTGTCAGTTGATTCTGCTGGCGACGCTCGACGTCCTTACTCACCGCTCTTTCAATGGCTGTTAAAAGGCGATCGGCGCTGACCGGCTTCGGCAGAAAGTCTGTTGCACCGTCTTTGAGGGCCTGTACAGCCATATCAATGTCTCCGTGACCGGAAACAAAGATAATGGGCAAGCCGTTTTTCTGGAGCATCATCACGCGCTGAAGTTCGATTCCGCTCATATCCGGCATACGAACATCAAGCACAACACAGCCAAGCTCATTACGGTCGTCTTCTTCCAGAAATCGGAGCGCCGAGGAGTAGCACTTCGTTGTCCACCCTTCCCCTTCGATTAAGAAGCGCCACGATTTCCGCATTGAATCGTCGTCGTCAATAATCCTAACAACCGCTTTTTCCTGAAGTTTATCCAGGCCCATCTTTATCCTCCAAAGCTATAGGCAGAGAAGCAATACAGCGAAGTCCTCCTGAAGGAATCCTGACAAGTTTCAAAGATCCTCCGTTAGCCTCTAAAAGCTCTCTGACAATTGCGAGTCCCAGACCCAATCCGTCTTTTTTGCTGGATTGTCCGAGATTCCGCAATGAGGCAAACTGATCGTCCGTCATGTCCGGACCGTTGTCTTCAATGATCACGAAAGCATCAGCCCCCGCATTTTTAATTTCTACTTTAATTTCTGCATTCTGCTGATTTCTCACCGCCTCTTCTGCATTCTTAAGAAGGTTCATAAGAACGAGATCAACATTCAGCGGATCGGCGTAAACAAATAAATTTTCTGCACCGGTCAACGTACATTTACTGTTAAGACGGCCTAGGCGCTTCATTAGCTCTATCGTATGTTCAACGGCCGACTCCAAATTAAAGCGCTTTCTCTGGCGAGGCTCTTTGCGACCGATATTGCGTACGAACTCAACGATTTCAGAAGCCCTTTGACTTTCGGATTTAATTTCCGAAAGTGCCTCTGTCAGAATTTCTTCTGCAGGTTTCTTTCCGCGTTTAAGCTGCCTCAAAATCGCTTCTGAGTAGTTGTTAATGGCACCAAGCGGCTGTTTGAGTTCGTGGGCAACCATAGCGGAAATAATGCCGATGGATTTCGCTTTTTCTAACGCTTCAATTCGCTCCGTAATCTTGCGATTTTCACGTTCGTACTCGCGATTTTCTTCGACCTTTTTACGCAACTGTTCTGTCTTGCGTCTGACAGCAAAGGCTAGATAAGCCCAATTAAGGATAATAAGCAGGAGCGCACCGCATCCGACAATGAAATACCAGCGGTAATAATTCAGCATCCAGCCGATTGTTCTATCCTCCAAATATCTGACTTCCATGCGCTGGAGAAGCAGATTCATTTGATCGTAATCGGTTGCCACCGTCCAGTAAGAGCCCTCTTCCTTGCCGGGAGGAAGCTGAAGCAAAGCCTCCATGATGTTTCTCAATGTTTTGGAGTCAAGCGTAGGCTGCGCAGAAAGTATCCAGCCCGGATAAAGTCTAGTGGAATGCTTGCAGTAAAAGTTTGCGTCTTTTTTCTCGTTAACGACCTTAAGACAACCCTTAGGGATGACACCGTCGGCTTCCATATTTTCGAGAAGGCAGCTTGCAATGAAAGCGACATCGACCTCTTTATTGACGACTTGCTTAACCAATTCAGTCATTGGTTTATGTGTCGCCGTCACCGACTTAAACAGGCGATTCGGATTTAATCCTTCTGCCTGGATCTCTCCCATGACCGCCAGGAATCCGGCAAAAGCTTTCGTGCTGGAAACGGCAACTGTCTTTCCTTTTAGGTCTGCAAGACAATTGATGTCATCTCTATCACTTCGAACAACAATGACACCGGCATTGGCATGATTTGGATCCGGCGTTCGGCTGTTAATGATTGTCAGAAGCGCCGCTGCGCTGCTCGCATCCGTCATGAGCGCTGTAAGCCCGCTTGAGGCAATGGCCAGGTCAAAGCCTTTATTCTGAGCGGCATCAAGGAAAACTTCCTGATCATAAAATTGGACAACCAGCCTTCTCGGGGCGACAGCTTTTGCAATGGCGTTCACCGTCCCATTGAAGTATCGAACCGAAAGGTTTGAGCCGAAAGAGTTCACGACAGCAAGACGCACGGGCGGCAGGAGGCTCTTGAGTTCGGAAGCCTGTGAGAGAGCAGAAATAAACCCGCACAAAACGAGGATAAACCACCTCATTTTGAATCGGTTCAATATTTCTACCCAAAAATTCATTTACGTAGCGTTCGCCGCCGATTTAATAGGAAGCCTGAATTCTCGTTCCGAAGATTCCGTCAGAAATCAGCATGTTGGATAAACTTTCACTCCTTATTGGAGTCGGAATGTTTAATTTTAATTTTCCGGAAATCAGACAAAAATAAGACAATTGTCTTAGCTGAAATTCAAGAAAACCCTTGTCTGTTAGGCGAGGAATAGTCATATGCCGAAGCATCATTTTGTGCTTCGGCTAAAAAAATCAGAATCAATTGGCTTTGGGCTTAGCGTATTTTTCTGCCAATTTCTTCAAGAAGGGCATGACGTCCTTATCATCCCACGGCAGATAACCCGGCAGGTAACCGACAAGATTGCCGGCTCCGTCAATAATGTAATTGGTCGGAACGACTTCAAGGGGCATTACCTCCTCAATAGATTCCGTCGGATCAGACCAAGTATTAAATGCCGACATCTTATGTCTTGCCAGGAATTTAGGAATACCTGCGACGCTTTTATCAACCGCGACACCGACGATCTCAATGTTTGAGCCCTTAAGCTGTTTTTGCAGGTCAATCAGCTGAGGAATTTCTCTAATGCAGGGTGTGCACCACGTTCCCCAGACATTCAAAATCAGGAGCTTCCCCTGATATTTGGATAAATCTACCTTTTCACCTTCAAGCGTAAAAATTCTGAGTGCGGGAAGAGGACGAGCCTTGGAGAATTCCACAAAAGGCTTCATGACCATCGGCTTTTCAAGCGCTTCCCCGGTGCTGTAACCGCTGGTAGAAAAAATAGTTTGAGCGCCGACGGTAAAAGATGTCGCAAATACGGCAGCGGCAACTAAAAGTTTGAACGAGAAGTTCATGAAGATTTCTCCTTTTTACGTCTGAGGATAAGGAAAAGTGCTGTCAGCACCAAACCGGCAAAAAGTACGGCGGGAACAACCCAAAGCGCAGCGGTCCAAGGATCCACCGGCGGAGCGTATCGGATTTGCTTTCCGTAGCGGGCGGCAAAGTAATCCAAAACGTCTTCCCGCGTTTGGCCGTTTTCTAATAATTGATAAATCTTTGCCTTTAGCTCCGCGGACTGGGGAGCGTTCGATTCATATAGAGACTGGTTCACTGCTCCGGGATCGCGCAATTCTTTCGAAATCTCTATCGCTTGATCACGGATAGAAGGAACAGCAAAAACTGTCGATGCCGCGCTGAAAGCAATAAAAAAGCAAAGAAGTAATCTAAGCGCAAATCTCATGATTGGCCCCATTCTCTTCTGCGCCAGGCAGAGGCAAAAACTGCGGATAGAAGCATGAAGAGGCCGCCGATCCAAATCCAGCTCACCAAAGGACGAATGCTGAGGCGTACTAAGAATTCATCCGTGCTTAACCGGTTGCCCATCGAAACATAAAAGTCTCTGAAGAAGCCGTGTGAAATACCGGCCGCCGTCATTTCCATACCGTTGGATTTATACGTTTGGCGCTGAGGATGAAGCTCGTCGATTACGTCTTCATTTTTATTGAGCACAAGAACCTTCCCTTCATCGGCAAAGAAAGAATTGGTATCCACCTTTCGGGTTTCTTCATACACGAAGATAACGTCTCCTAGCGGACGGCCTTGTCCCGGCCCCATTCTTACGACAGCTTCCTGAGAATATTGGGTGTCTCCTACCACGCCGATAATGCTTACGGCAATGCCCAAGTGAGCAACGAGTGCAAAGAAGTTCTTATTTTTCTTAGAAATCAGAGCCGCCAAGAAAGAGCAAAGAATCCACAGCGCGCTAAACACACCGGCAGTCGTGTAAATAGAAGATTTTGCTTCCGTGAAAAAGCCGACATAAATTGCAGCGATGGCAGAAATGAAGAAAGCCGCACCCCAAGTCCACATCGGCGAATTTCTCATTTGGACGGAGCCGATCATCAGTGCCGCCAAAATCGCCATCGGAGCGAAAATCGAGTTGAAGTACGGCGCACCGACAGAAAGAGAACCCTTCCCAAGCGCCTCATGGACCAGCGGGTAAAGGGTACCGAATAAAACGCAGATAGCTGTTACAGCAAGAAGCAGCACTGCCAAAACCAAAGAAATATCTTCAATACCGGAAATTTGTTTTGCACTCTCAAATTTAGGCGCCCGAACCATAAATAGGAATAACGCCGGCACTACCATTAAAAGAGAAATAACGAGCAGGAAAGCTCCGCGGTTCGGATCAGACGCAAAAGCATGAACCGATTGAATAACGCCTGAACGGACAATGAACGTTCCGAGTAAGCAAAGGGCAAAGGAAACGATGCAGAAAAACAAGACCGTCTTTGTGAGGTGGGCACGGAATCTGAGAAGAACCAACGCATGGAGCTGGGCTGTCATGAGAAGCCAGGGAACAAAAGATGAGTTCTCAACCGGATCCCAGAACCACCAGCCGCCCCAGCCTAGTTCGTTATAGGCCCACCAAGAACCTAGAACGTTGCCGGCGGTCAGGAAAAGCCACGCAATCACCGAAATCGTGGTAAGCCCGCGAAGCGATTCCGGTCTCACCTTCCCTTCCATCAAAGCGCCTAGGCCGAATGCAAAGCACAAAACCGTACCCGCATAACCTAAGAAAAGCATCGGCGGATGCAGGATCATGCCGATATCCTGAAGAATCGGGTTTAAGTCTTTCCCTTCGGGAGGAACTAAAGGAAGCAGCCGTTCAAAAGGATTTGAAGTAAAGATAAGGAAGAGGCAGATTAGACCGGTCACGCCGAGCAAAATACCCAGCACTCTGGACTTGAACAGCTCGTCGTCTCGTGAGAAAACTGCAAACAAAGAAGCCCAAACGGTAATCGTCCAGACCCACAAAAGCATAGAGCCTTCGTGACTTCCCCAAACTGCAGAAATTTTATAAACCGGGTCTAATTTTGTATTGGAATTGTTGGCAACGTAGGCAATCGAAAAATCATTAGTTAAAAATGCCCAGATCAGCATGATCAGAGCAAAAGTTAACCCTGCGAACGTAATGCCTAAAGCCGGCTTCCAAAGATTAACGAAAAGCGGTGCTCTGCTTTTAGACCCCAATAGGGTCGGCAAAGACAAAAACACTGCACATAACGCAGCGGCAATAAGAACAAAATGACTAATTTCTGCCTGCACGGAAGAGCGTCCTTCGTTAAAAAACTTTGATTAGAAAGTTCTTTTATTCAAAATAAAACGGTCCAGAATGAACAAGACCGACGACCATAGGCACAAATATAACCCAAGCCACGAAGTTTGGAGGGGAATATTCGAATTTTCAAGCAGTTGCTGGTTAAAAAGACGGAAGGCACTCGCCGGATTAGCCGCCAAACAGATGTTCAGGAATTCGTTTGTGATCTGATGCTCAAAGGCAATCGTGATGATCAAAAGCCCTAAATCGTAAAAAATAACTGAAAGCAGCCAAATAGAGAGCAGAACGCCTAAAGTCCGCGCCTTGTTCTTCGCCAACAAGCTGACCGTTAAAGAAATTAAGATAAAAACCAAGCCTAAGAGCCAGCCTGAAAAAATCAGAGCCGCAGTCAAAAGACTAAGTCTTGTGAGGTCGTAGGGTAGAACATTTAATGCCGTAAGGAGCGGCAATACGGAAAAACCAAGAAGCAGGCAAACGCCGAGTGCAACGCCTTGTCCGAGAAGTTTGCCGGTTAAAAGCGCCGTTCGGGAGAGCGGATAAGTTAAAAGAAGAATTAACGTTCCGTGCTCCCGCTCTCCGACAAAAGCGTCATAAGAAATCAGAACCGCAATTAGCGGAATCAAAAACACGCCGAGTGTGACTACCGAAGTCATCACAGCTTCCAACGGGCGAAAAGAAAAATCGCCGCCGATTGCCGCCGTTCCGAAGACTACTGCCAGAGAGAGAAAAGCAAAAAGTGCGGATCCTACGATCAGCCATAAATTTCTCCAGCAGTCTCTGAATTCCTTTGCAGCAACGACCCGAACAGAAGATAAAAAACTTCTCACTTTTGGTGCTCCTTCAACGCTGCTTTATAAATGTCCATCAAAGACGGATTCTTTACGCCGACCCCGGTGATGCCGTATTTCTTTTCCAAATAAGTGAGTTTTTGGCTGAGATCCGTTCCCGTACAGACAAGGCGCCCGTCAACGACAGAAGAACGAAGAAATTCATCCTGACGAGCTGCATTCAAGGCCTCTGAAGAAACCAACTCAAAAGAGAGTCCCATCTTTTCACTCAAATTTCGAATCGTTCCGTCCGCCGCCTTATGTCCTCCCACGAGCATCACAATTCGATCCGCAAATCCTTCAACCAACATAAGCTCATGGGTGCACACAATCACGGTACAGCCGCGTTCTTTGAGTTTTAAGAGCTCCTGATACATAAAATCCGACGCGGTAGGATCCAATCCAACCGTCGGTTCATCCAAGAAAAGCAGTTTAGGCTTAGCTAAAAGTGCCTGAGCCAGCCCTAAACGCTGTCTCTGCCCCTTAGAGCACTGGCCGACTTTTTGTGCAGCTACAGCTGAAAGTCCCAGTGATTCAATTAGTTCATCGGCTCTTTGGCGCGAGATATTTTTAAGATCCGCAAAATAGTTGAGATTTTCTCGGATCGTCATTCCGTCGTAGAAACTCACGTTCTCCGGCAGGTAACCGACTGAGACAGGAGAAGTACCGGGCTTTCCGTCCAATACCTTAACTTTCCCCTTTTTCGGCGTAATAAGGCCGAGACACATCTTAATCAGCGTAGATTTTCCCGCGCCGTTGTGTCCGATCAATGCGACGAATTCTCCTTGTGCAACAGATAAAGAAATGCCATCGAGGACCATCCGTGATCCTCGGTTAAACGAGACATTCAGGCATTCGACTGCATTCATATGGTTCCTTTCTTCGTCGAAATAGGATCGTGCATGATTGGGGTTGAATCGACAATGCCCTTGCCCTTATCCAACTGAAACTGGGCGGTAATAAACCTCAGAAAAACGACAAGGGGACTATCCATTAGGAAACGGCTTTGCGGATAAAGCCAAAATAATCTGTCCAAGGAGTCATTCGGCTGATACGGAACATCTCCCACGCCGTCTTGATTCAAATCCCAGCCCTGGTAGTTGCTCCAATAATTTCCGACTCCTTCCCTGCTCCACTCCACAAAAGAAGAACCGATATATCTGACCTGCAAACGATTGCCGACAAAACGATTGTTATGGAGAACGGTTCCTTCTCCACCCATGGCCACGCCTGCACCGATGTCGCACCCTTCAAAGCTGTTGCCTTCAACAGTATTGATACCGCCGCCGTATATAAATATGCCTTTCCCTTCAGTGTCTAAGGAAGGTTTGCCTCGCGGATTTTTAACACGCTCAACGCGATTGTTTGATACTTCAGAGGCATCTGTTTCGTTAAGCAGGACGCCAAATTCGACCGTACGCTTGGAGAGGTTGTCGAACAGGCGGATTTTTTCAGAACTCATCAGCGCATAGCCGCCGATACAGGCTTCTGCTTCGTTGTTCCAGGCGGAATCGCCTCGTGTGTACATGTAATGGATACCGTATTGGAGAGCCGCAAAGTAATTTCCGCTGCTTTGTGTTCGATCGGTATTTTCGAAATAAAACCCGTCTCTGGTGTACCGAACTTTGTTGTTTTGCAGTACAGCGTTCTTCACATAATTGAAATAGACACCATCCCCTCGGTCTAAAACGTGTTTTCTTTTATTGCCGCGAATTTCGCAGCCCTCAATATGAATTTTTTCGGATTTGTCGGCTCGAATTCCGAATCCGGCACCTTCGATTTTGAGATCCTTTAAAAGGATATCTTCAATGCCTTCGTTGATTAAAACGCCGCTGTTTCGTTCATAAAGATCTGCACCGTAATTTTTAAGCGTTAAGCCTGAAACCTTTATTCCGGAAGCCTTGATCTCTAGGCAGGATCCTTTTCCGGCGGCGTCGATGATCGAATCTTTGCTTCCTCGAAGAGAAAGACTGGTAGGAATTGAAAAAGTGCCTTCATAGGTTCCCGGAGACATCACAATTTCGTCTCCTGCCCCCGCTTTTGAAAGCGCATCGCAGAGTTCCTGAGACGTACTCACATCCCATTGGGCCGCACTGCAAAAGAGCGGAAAAAATAAAAGAAACAGAAGAGGCACTTTTCTCATGCTCAGTGGCCTTTAAGCGATTTCAAAAGCCCAAGGTTCACTTCGGAATAGTTCACAATTGTTCCGCCGTGCTCTTTTGTAAAGGCTTCGACGTCTCCCTTGGTCGCGAAAGGAAGAATCGATTTGCCCATCGCACCGCGAACGTCAGATCCGGCGTTAAAGAAAGCTTTTTGTGCCGAGAGCATCTTTTCATGCAGCGGGATATCTTTCTTATTGCCGAAGTCGGAAACCCAGAAAGCCACGGTTCGTTTTGCATTCTCAGGCTGCAGAACATAGACAAATCCGTCTTTGACGGAACAAAACTTCAGGGGCTCTTTTTCTCCCTTTACAAAAACCTGAGCTTTTGCTCCGGGATAGTTCAAAATAACCATGCCGCAAATATGGCAGCGATCGTGTTTATCAAAAGCTACCGGGCCCGGGATTTTATCTTCACTTTTTCCACTGCATCCGGCAAGGAGAGCGGCAGCTGCGACTGTACAGAAGACTTGAATTAACTTTTCCATAGCGGAGGATTCCTAAAGATTAAAGTGGCCGGTTTTCTACCGGTCTAAGGAGATAAGAAAAGTGCCCCGAAAGCAAACTCTCGGAGCACTGTTTCTATTTAGATGGAGTTGATCTGGCCGGCGTAAATAATGAATAAACGCAGGCACATCATTCCGCAAATAGCAGCCAGTCCGGAGGTATAAAAAGCAGTTGCTCCGGTACGGAATGACTTGCTTCCGAAGAAGCTCAGCGCCAGCGGAATCAGGAAACCGATACCGACTGCACCGACCCAGAAAACCTGAGCCCACATTCCGCTTGTAAAGGCAGCAAAGGCAGCCTGAGCAGCGGCGTTTCCGCTGACCAAAGCGATGATGATCATCAGCAGGCAGAGAGCTTCAACCGCCATGATCGGCCATTCAGCCGCATGAAGAACATGCAGATCGGAGCCGTGACGATCGGCACCGAAGAGCCAAGCGGCCAAAACTTTTGTCGCTGCACAGCCGGCAGAGAAACCAGAGGCGACGAACAAGGCCGGAAGGACAGCGGTGTTGATCAGCGGGAAGCGAATCAGAGCCGAAATCAGGAAGCCGGTGTAGGCACAGATCGCAATCGCAAGGATAAGAACGATCCAGTCCAAAGCCACTCTGAATTTGGCAAAGAAGCTGATGATCGGGTCAAGCCACTTGAGCCAGCTAACGGACGTAATTTCCTGCTGAAGCGCAACGCACATCAGCACAAAAACGAGCGGGATATAGAACAGAAGCGCCATCACGCCGATGCTCATGACGGAAGTCGGGTTGTAATAAACCAGAATTCGCCAGAAGAAGAGCGGATTGGTCAGGTCCAGCACCAAGCAGATCATGCCGAGAACGATCGTAATAAAACCGATCAAACTCGCCGCCTTCATGATGGGTGTGTTGAGGTGAACGCCTCTGAAAAGGTTCACACAGATCGCAACGGCAACCGCACCCCCGGAAATACCGGCTAAGAACAGATACACGGCAATCGGCCAAGGCCAGGCAACACCCTCGGTAAGACCAATAGTAAAGTCCAACATGATCAGACTCCTTCTTTCTGAACGGTGACGTATCTGAGGCTAGGCTCCGTACCCAAATGCGGACGGATACGAACCGTGTCTTTGACACGAAGCAGACGGCTGATGATGCTTTGCGGATCATTGACGTCGCCGAAATACAAGGCGCCGTGCCGGCAGGCTTGTACGCAGGCGGGTTCTTCTCCGTTTGCTAATTTGGTCTTCAGGCAAAAGTCGCAGTTGTCCGCCACTTTTGTTTCCGAGTTGATGTATCGAACGTTGTAAGGACAAGCGGCAATGCAGTACTTGCAGCCGACGCAGCGGTCCGGATCCATCGTCACGATACCGGTCTTCGGGTCTCGATGTGCTGCACCTGTCGGGCAGACACGAACGCACGGGGCGTCCTGGCACTGCTGACAAGAGACACGAACGTATACGCGCTCGCAGTCGCAGCCTTCGAGTTTTCCGCAAATCGGACACGCAGTTCCCGGAACATGAGTCGTCTGACGTTCGAGCACTAAGCGCGAAACTCCCTTGGGCAATTTGTTGGTTTCGTTGCAGGCTTCTTTGCACAAGC
>PPYF01028367.1_pt1 | contig 12801 bp, 7 predicted proteins | sample 1559871 | NCBI WGS metagenome assembly PPYF01 (sample SAMN08240021, study PRJNA423297) | Human gut metagenome, whole genome shotgun sequencing project. | reverse complement strand
GACGAATGCTGTCTTTAATTCCGAGAGGAAGTGCAGCGGGCCGCCGAGAAAGGCAACGTGGCCGCGGATCGGTTTACCGCAGGCAAGACCAGAAATGGTCTGGTTGACAACTGCCTGGAAAATGGAAGCGGAAAGATCCTCTTTTGTTGCACCGTCGTTGATGAGCGGCTGGATATCGGTTTTTGCGAATACACCGCAGCGTGCTGCGATCGGATAAATCGCCTGGTAATGCTTCGCGTATTCGTTGAGTCCGGTTGCATCGGTCTGCAGAAGAGAAGCCATCTGGTCGATGAAAGAACCGGTGCCGCCGGCGCAGATACCGTTCATACGCTGCTCCACATTGCCGCCCTCAAAATAGATGATCTTGGCATCCTCACCGCCGAGCTCGATGGCAACGTCGGTCTGCGGAGCGAGTGCTTTTAACGAAGTGGAAACCGCGATAACTTCCTGCGTGAACGGGATGCCGAGGTGGTTGGCAAGCGCAAGTCCGCCGGAACCGGTGATGACCGGCTGCAGGGTCAGTTCGCCCAGCTTTTCGTGTGCTTCCCCGAGCAGGTGGGCAAGGGTTTCCTGAATGTTTGCAAAATGGCGCTCGTAATCGGCAAAGAGAAGCTGGTTCTCTTCGTCGAGGATCGCAATTTTAACAGTGGTGGAACCGATGTCGATTCCGAGAGTATATTTTTTATCAGTCATGAATCAAACTCCTTTTATAATAAGAAACAATCTCAACACATTATACGACAAAAAATAAGGAAATACAATTGGAAAAAGGGCGATGTCTTACGAAAAAAGTATAAAGTCCTTGTGAAAAATGGAGAAACCAGGAGGGAAAAAGGCAGAAAAAAGAAAATTCAGGCATTGTCAAAAACGGGTTTTGCCTGTATACTAAAAATAGTATGCCCTGCATGAAAAACAGGCGGCAGGGATCATGAGAAAGGATGAAAAGCGTTATGTATAAAATTCTGAAAATGGAAGGAAGAGCGAAGCGCGCCCACATGGAAACCGTGCACGGCAATATCGAGACGCCGGTATTCATGAATGTCGGAACCGCGGCAGCGATCAAGGGAGCTGTTTCCACTGAGGATCTCCAGCAGATCGGCACGCAGGTAGAGCTCTCCAACACGTACCACCTCCACGTGCGTCCGGGCGACGAGGTTGTAAAGAAGATGGGCGGACTCCACAAGTTTATGGTCTGGGATAAACCGATCCTGACCGACTCCGGCGGATTCCAGGTATTCTCTCTTGCAGGCCTTCGGAAAATCAAGGAGGAGGGTGTCTATTTCCACTCCCACGTAGACGGAAGAAAGATCTTCATGGGACCGGAGGAGAGTATGCAGATCCAGTCCAATCTGGCATCCACGATTGCGATGGCCTTCGACGAGTGCCCATCGAGTGTGGCAGACCGCCGTTATGTGCAGAATTCCGTGGACCGTACGGCAAGATGGCTGCAGCGATGCAAGGATAAAATGCAGGAACTGAACCAGAGAGAGGATACCATCAACAAGCACCAGCTGCTGTTTGGTATCAATCAGGGAGCAATCTATGAAGATATCCGTATCGATCATGCAAAACGGATTTCCGAGATGGATCTTGACGGATATGCCGTCGGCGGTCTTGCGGTAGGAGAGACACACGAGGAGATGTATCATATTCTCGATGAAGTGGTCCCGTATCTGCCAAAAGAAAAACCGACATATCTGATGGGTGTCGGAACACCGGCCAATATTCTCGAGGGTGTAGAGCGCGGCGTTGATTTCTTCGACTGTGTATATCCGAGCCGGAACGGACGTCACGGTCACGTTTATACAAATCATGGAAAAATGAATTTGTTCAACCAGAAATACGAATTGGATCCGCGCCCGATCGAGGAAGGCTGCCAGTGTCCGGCATGCCGCCATTACAGCAGAGCTTATATCCGTCATCTGCTGAAAGCGAAAGAGATGCTCGGCATGCGTCTCTGTGTTCTGCACAATCTGTATTTCTACAACAATATGATGACAGAAATCCGAAACGCACTCGATGAGGGCAATTTTGCCTCCTACAAACGTGCGAAGCTTGCCGGATTTGAGGAATACGACAAAAAGTAAGCTCTGTTCAAGGCCATGCGAAATGCGAGAAGCCATATTGAGATGTGGCGCAGTGCAATCGAGACGGGGGTCGGAATTGTAATATATGAAATCTTTGGAAAATAGGGAAAATATCCAAAAAAGACTTGCCCATCGGTTCCAGATTGTGTATTATGATAGGTGTGTCTAAAGAACGGGATGTACTCTCGAATAACAGGAGGAAAGAAAATGTTTTTAGCAACAACAACAGCAGCAAACAGCGGTGTGATGAGCACTGGTATGTTAATTATGTGGCTGGTCATCATGTTTGGTATGATGTATTTCTTAATGATCCGTCCGCAGAAGAAAGAACAGAAAAAACTGCAGGCAATGCTGAATGACCTTGCAGTCGGAGATGCAGTCGTAACGACAAGCGGTTTCTACGGCGTAGTCATCGATATCACAGATGACGATGTCATCGTAGAGTTCGGAAACAACAAAAACTGCCGTATCCCGATGCGCAAAACAGCGATCACAGAGGTTGAAAAACCGGAAACAGCAGTCGTTGAAGAGAAAACAGAGAAGAAAAAATAAACATGATCTAGGTATGTAAAAAGCGCAGGTATTCAAAAAAGGATGAGTACCTGCGTCTTTTTTGCCCATTAGAGATTTTATGGAATTTTCCTGTAGAGTAAAAAGCCTTCCGGACCGGATTGCCCCTGCGGCGAGACCGGGGGAAAAGAGGGAAAAATGCCGCGTAATTTTCTTTTAAACAGCAAAAAAGCAAAAAGATTATTGCGTTTCGTTAGGGATAAAGAAATTTCGTGTTGAAATTACGGCGATAATAGCGTATAATTTAGAAATGCTATAGACACAGAGAAAATAGAACGGTTTTTCAGCCGGAAGAAAAGAGGGAGAAAGATATGGAATACCGTATTGGATTAATTCACGGTGACGGAATCGGACCGGAAATTGTAGATGAGGCAAAAAAGGTTCTGGACGCCGTCTGCGAGAAATATGGACATAAGTTTGAATATACCAACCTTCTGCTGGGCGGAGCCTCCATCGATGTGCACGGCGTGCCGCTGACAGATGAAACCATAGAAGAAGCAAAAAAATGTGACGCTGTTCTGATGGGCTCCATCGGAGGAGATGCCAAGACCTCCCCATGGTACAAATTAAGCCCGGATAAGCGCCCGGAGGCCGGACTTTTAAAAATCCGGAAATCGTTAGGCCTGTTTGCAAACCTGCGCCCGGCGTACCTGTATCAGGAATTAAAGGATGCCTGCCCGTTAAAAGAAGAAATTATCGGTGAGGGCTTTGACATGCTGATCATGCGTGAGCTGACCGGCGGCCTGTATTTCGGAGAGCGCAGCACCGTAGAAGAGAACGGCATCAAAAAAGCAACGGATACCCTGACTTACAGCGAGCTTGAAATCCGCCGTATTGCAATCCGTGCCTTCGACATCGCCAGAAAGAGAAAGAAAAAAGTAACAAGTGTAGATAAAGCAAATGTTCTCGACTCCTCCCGTCTGTGGAGAGCTGTTGTGGAGGATGTTGCAAAAGATTATCCGGACGTTATGTTAGAGCATATGCTGGTTGATAACTGTGCAATGCAGATTGTTCACAATCCGTGCCAGTTTGACGTGGTTCTGACGGAAAACATGTTCGGAGATATCCTTTCCGATGAGGCAAGTATGGTGGCAGGTTCCATCGGAATGCTTTCTTCCGCCAGCCTGAATGAGACAAAATTCGGCCTGTACGAGCCAAGTCACGGCTCTGCACCGGATATCGCAGGAAAAAACATTGCAAACCCGATTGCAACAGTTCTGTCCGCGGCCATGATGCTCCGCTACTCTCTGGATCTCGATAAAGAGGCAGAGGCAGTAGAAAATGCTGTACAGAAAATCTTAAAAGACGGATACCGCACCGTAGATATCATGTCCGAGGGATGCAAAAAAGTATCCACCTCCGAAATGGGAGATCTGCTGGTAAAAGCACTGGAGTGAGGCTTGCAGATTGCGGAAATGGTTTTTCAGACACACTCTAGCATAAAACTGTAAGATAAGAAAAGAGGAAAAGATCATGAGAAGTGATGCTGTAAAAAAAGGAATCGCACAGGCACCGCAGCGTTCTCTGATGCGTGCGCTGGGTCTGACCGAAGAAGAGATGAAAAAACCGCTCGTAGGAATCGTAAGCTCCTACAATGAGATTGTACCGGGCCACATGAACCTGGATAAAATTACAGAGGCTGTAAAAATGGGCGTTGCCATGGCAGGCGGAACACCGATCGTGTTCCCGGCCATCGCAGTCTGTGACGGTATCGCCATGGGCCACATCGGAATGAAATATTCCCTCGTTACCCGTGACCTGATCGCCGATTCCACCGAGTGTATGGCAATGGCACATCAGTTTGATGCCCTGGTATGTATCCCGAACTGTGATAAAAACGTACCTGGCCTTCTGATGGCAGCAGCAAGAGTCAATGTTCCGACCGTATTTGTCAGCGGCGGCCCGATGCTTGCCGGCCACGTAAAAGGCGAGAAGAGAAGTCTTTCGAGCATGTTCGAGGCAGTCGGCTCCTACGCTGCCGGAACCATGACAGAGGAAGACGTTTATGATTTCGAGTGCAATGCGTGCCCGACCTGCGGTTCCTGCTCCGGTATGTACACCGCAAACAGCATGAACTGCCTGACCGAGGTTCTCGGTATGGGCTTAAAAGGCAACGGAACGATTCCGGCCGTATACTCCGAGCGTCTGCGCCTGGCAAAGAGAGCCGGTATGCAGGTTATGGAGCTGTTAAAACAGGATATCCGTCCAAGAGACATCATGACAAAAGAAGCATTCTTAAACGCTCTGACCGTCGATATGGCACTGGGATGTTCCACCAACAGTATGCTGCATCTGCCGGCCATTGCGCATGAGGCAGGCGTAGAGCTGAATCCGGAGATGGCAAACGCCATCAGCGAGAAGACCCCGAACCTCTGCCATCTGGCTCCGGCAGGATACCACTACATCGAGGAGCTGAACGAGGCAGGCGGTGTTTATGCCGTTATGAACGAGCTGAACAAACTGGGTCTGCTGCACACTGAGTGCATGACCGCAACCGGAAAGACCGTAGGGGAGAACATCAAAGGATGTGTCAACAAAAATCCTGAGATCATCCGTCCAGTTGAGAATCCATACAGCAAGACCGGCGGTATCGCCGTTCTGAAAGGAAACCTGGCACCGGATACCGCAGTTGTCAAACGTTCTGCTGTTGTTCCGGAGATGCAGGTTCATGAAGGCCCGGCCAGAGTCTTTGACTGCGAGGAGGATGCCATCGAGGCAATCCGCGGCGGCAAGATCGTGGCAGGCGACGTTGTTGTCATCCGTTATGAGGGACCAAAGGGTGGTCCTGGTATGCGTGAAATGCTGAATCCGACTTCTGCCATTGCAGGTATGGGACTTGGTTCTTCCGTAGCCCTGATCACGGACGGCCGTTTTTCCGGCGCATCCCGCGGTGCGTCCATCGGTCATGTAAGCCCGGAGGCAGCAGAGGGCGGTCCGATCGCACTCGTTGAGGAAGGTGATCTGATCCGTATCAATATTCCGGAGCACAAGCTGGAGGTTGTCGTATCGGACGAAGAGCTGGCACGCAGAAAAGCTGCATGGACTCCGAGAGAACCAAAGGTAACGACAGGCTATCTGAAACGCTACGCAAAGATGGTTTCCAGTGCAAATAAGGGAGCTATTCTGGAGTTCTAATTCAGAAAAACTATGAGAAACACGCTCTGCGAGTTTCTCATAGTTATCGCGGCAGTCGCCAAGGTCTCGTGCAAGCACGGACTTTGGCTCGTTGCCCGCGTAAATCATAAAATCATATCAGCCGTCCGAACGCGCTTTTTCTCGGATGGCTGATTTCATAAACAGATTTCATACATAAAGCGAAAAACATAAGGAAGGAATCATACAGACATGGAATTAACTGGATCACAGATTGTTATCGAGTGCCTGAAGGAGCAGGGTGTGGATACCGTGTTCGGCTATCCGGGCGGAACCATTTTAAATATCTATGATGAACTTTACCGTCATCCGGAAATCCACCATATCCTGACCTCACACGAGCAGGGTGCTGCGCATGCGGCGGACGGATATGCGCGTGCTACCGGAAAAACAGGCGTCTGCATGGCTACAAGCGGCCCGGGCGCAACGAATCTTGTCACCGGAATTGCAACCGCCTACATGGATTCTACACCGATGGTAGCGATTACCTGCAACGTAGGAAAGGCACTGCTTGGAAAAGACAGCTTTCAGGAGATTGACATTGCGGGTGTCGCAATGCCGATCACAAAATATAGTGTGATTGTAAAAGATATCACCGTTCTTGCAGATACGCTGCGCCGTGCGTTTACGATCGCAAAGAGCGGAAGACCGGGCCCGGTTCTGGTCGATATTACAAAAGATGTCACAGCGGCAACGTATGAGTACGAGCCGAAGACTCCGGAGAAAATTGAACCGTTTACTGAGAGAATTACAGAAGAAGGCCTGGATCACGTCGTATCCCTGATTCAGGAGTCGAAACGCCCGTATATTTTCGTGGGCGGCGGCAGTATCATCTCCGGCGCGTCCGAGGAAGTGCGCGAACTGGCACACCGCATCCAGGCACCGGTCTGCGACACCCTGATGGGAAAAGGTGCGTTCCCGGGAACGGATGAGCTGTACACCGGCATGCTCGGTATGCACGGAACGAAAACATCGAACTACGGCGTGACAAAGTGCGATCTGCTGATCGTGCTCGGCGCAAGATTCTCCGATCGTGTCACCGGAAACGCTGCAAAATTTGCCAATAACGCAAAAATCGTTCAGATCGATGTGGATGCGGCAGAAATCAACAAGAATGTTGTTGTCGAGTCGAGCATCATCGGAGACGTCAAAGAAGTCTTAAAACGGCTGAATGCGAAGCTGGAGCCGATGCACCATGACGAGTGGATTGCCGAGATCGAGGCGATGAAGGAAAAATTCCCGCTGAAGCATGAGGACGGCCTGACCGGACCGCTCGTCATTGAGGAGATCTACAAGGCAACCGATGGACAGGCTGTCATCACGACCGATGTCGGACAGCATCAGATGTGGGCGGCGCAGTATTACCGTTATACGAGCCCGAGAACGCTTCTGACCTCCGGCGGTCTTGGAACGATGGGATTCGGTCTTGGAGCAGCCATGGGCGCAAAAATGGGACGCCCGGACAAAACGGTCATCAACATCGCAGGTGACGGCTGTTTCCGTATGAACATGAATGAGCTGGCAACACTTTCCAGACACAACATTCCGGTCATCGAGGTTGTTGTCAACAACCACGTACTCGGCATGGTACGCCAGTGGCAGACGCTGTCCTACGGAAAACGGTATTCCAATACCGTTCTCCAGGATCAGGCAGACTTTGTCAAGGTTGCTGAGGCGCTCGGCGTAAAGGGCATCCGCGTGACGAAAAAAGAGGAGATGGGTCCTGCCATCCGTGAGGCAATTGAGGGCGGAAAACCGGCGCTCATCGATGTCTGGATCGACTGCGACGAAAAAGTATTCCCGATGGTACCGGCAGGAGCTCCGATTGAGGATGTCTTTGATGCAGAGGATCTGGCAAAAAAGGAACAAGAAAAGGATTGACAGGTTTCTGACAAAGAGGTATCATAGTTTCAACGTGGTAAAGCAATACCGTATTACCGCATGAATCGCACAGATGTGATTACAATGGAAACCATCGGTCTACTATCGGTGGTTTCCTAGTAAGATAAAGTAACACCAGGGGCAAAAGTTCGAAAGTCTGACGCAAGCAAAGCTTACAGAAAGATTTTTGAACTTGGGACCCGCAAAATATGAGTAAGTAGCCATTTTTCGGAGAAAAATGAGCGGAGTACGAATATTTTGCAGATTACGGGAGCACGAAGTGCGGAGTAATCTGGTGCAGAAAAGAGAAACAGGAGGATGAGAAAAATGAGCAGAGTCTATAATTTTTCCGCAGGACCGGCGGTTCTGCCAGAGGAAGTGTTAAAAGAAGCCCAGGAGGAAATGCTGGATTACCGCGGATGCGGCATGTCCGTCATGGAGATGAGCCACCGTTCCAAAGTATTCCAGAACATCATCGATGAGGCAGAAGCAGATCTTCGTGATCTGATGGGAATCCCGTCAAATTACAAAGTTCTGTTTCTCCAGGGCGGTGCATCCCTGCAGTTTTCCATGATCCCGATGAACCTGATGAAAAACGGTGTCGCAGATTACATCGTAACAGGCCAGTGGGCAAAGAAAGCATACGCAGAGGCACAGAAATACGGAAAGGCAAACAAAATTGCCTCCTCTGAGGATAAAACATTTTCCTACATCCCGGACTGCAGCGATCTTCCGATCAGCCCGGATGCCGACTATGTTTATATCTGCGAAAACAACACCATTTACGGCACCAAATACAAAAAACTGCCGAATACCAAGGGCAAAACCCTGGTGGCAGACGTCTCCTCCTGTTTCCTCTCCGAACCTGTCAATGTCTCCGATTACGGCATCATCTACGGCGGTGTCCAGAAAAACATCGGACCTGCCGGAATGGTCATCTCCATTATCCGCGACGATCTGATCACCGACGATGTCCTGCCGGGAACACCGACCATGATGAAATTCAAGACACACGCAGACGCAGGCTCCCTGTACAACACACCGAACTGCTACTGCATCTACATGTGCGGCAAAGTCTTCAAATGGCTGAAGAAAATGGGCGGCCTGGAAGTTATGAAACAGCGCAACGAAGAAAAAGCAAAACTTCTGTACGATTTCCTGGATCAGAGCAAGCTCTTCAAAGGAACCGTCGTACCGGAAGACCGTTCTCTGATGAACGTTCCGTTTATCACCGGAAATGCAGATCTGGATGCGAAATTCGTCAAAGAGTCCAAAGAAGCCGGACTTGAGAACCTGAAAGGCCATCGTACCGTCGGCGGTATGCGTGCAAGCATCTACAATGCAATGCCGAAAAAAGGCGTAGAAACACTCGTAGCCTTCATGAAAAAGTTCGAGGAGGAAAATCTCTAATGTTTCAGTATCATTGCTTAAATCCGATTGCAGGCGTAGGCCTTGCAAATTTTAATGAAAACTATCAGCAGACCGAGAGCCTGGAGGGAGCCGATGCGGTTCTCGTCAGAAGTGCAGCCATGCACGGCATGGAGCTGCCGAAGAGCCTCCTCGTTGTAGCAAGAGCAGGAGCCGGCGTCAACAACATTCCGCTTACCGACTGCGCAGAGCAGGGTATCGTGGTCTTCAACACACCGGGAGCCAATGCAAACGGTGTCAAAGAGCTCGTGCTTGCCGGCATGCTGCTGGCATCCCGTGATATCGCAGGCGGTATCGAATGGGTGAAGAGTGACAAAGAAGACGGCGACATCGCAAAAACGGCAGAAAAACAGAAAAAGAAATTTGCCGGCTGTGAGATCAGCGGAAAGAAACTCGGTATCATCGGCCTTGGTGCCATCGGCCAGCTTGTGGCAAATGCAGCCACCCATCTTGGTATGGAAGTATACGGATACGATCCATACATTTCTGTCGATGCAGCATGGAACCTGTCCCGCGATATCCATCACATCCAGAACGTGGAAGATATCTACCGCACCTGCGATTACATCACCATTCATGTGCCGCTGATGGACAGCACAAAGGGCATGATCAACAAAGCAGCAATCGATGAGATGAAAGACGGCGTCGTTCTTCTGAACTATGCAAGAGATCTTCTCGTTGACGAGGATGCCGTTCTGGAGGCTTTAAAGGCCGGCAAGATGAAGAAATACGTAACCGACTTTGCGAATCCGAAAGTAGTCGGAGCAGAGGGAACGATCGTTACCCCGCACCTTGGAGCATCCACAAAAGAGTCCGAGGATAACTGTGCTGTAATGGCAGTTAAGGAAATTCGTGATTTCCTTGAGAACGGAAACATCAGAAACTCCGTTAACTTCCCGAATTGCAGCATGGGTGTATGCACAGGCGCAGGCCGTGTGACGATCTGCCACAAGAATATCCCTGGTATGCTGGGAGCATTCACCACCGTTATGGGTAATGCAGGTGTCAACATCAGCGATATGACAAACAAAGGTAAAGGCGATTACGCTTACACGATGATGGATCTGGAAAGCGAAGCAACCGAGGAGATAGTAAAAGCCCTCGAAGCAGTTGATGGTGTATTAAAGGTTCGTATCATTAAATAAAGAGAATCAAAGAAAACCAAAAGTGACAGGAAAAGGCGGTACCCGAAAACAGGGGCACCGCCTTTTCCTGTCAAGAACGGCAGAAGTTACTGCTGTTTGACTTCCTTTGGGTAAAGAACGGCACAAAAAAGAGAACTGCCCTGGGACAGTTCTCTTTGCCTGTAATGTATGGTTACGAAAAGATTTTCAGATTCGTTTCCAGACGGCTCCGCCGCGTACATCGGCAACTTCAATGCCCTGTGCTTTCAGATCGTCACGGATCTTATCTGCTTCCGCAAAGTTTTTGGCTTTCTTTGCTTCATATCGTTTTAAAACGAGCGCATCAATCTCCGGATCTCCCTCGCCGGTAATCTGATAACCGGATGCAGTGGAAGCGGAAGTTGTCTTTGCGGCCTCTTTTCTCTTTGCCTCTGCATGGGAGAGAAGGGCAAGACCGAGCACCTGATCGAAATTGTCGAGAAGTGCCAGCTTCGTTGCGTCGTTCATGTCTGCCTTTAAGACATCATACAGCGTTGTGATGGCAAGCGAAGTATTGAGGTCAGCATCGAGTGCTTTCTGGAATTTTTCTTTTAAAACACTCATGGAAGCTTCATCGACGGATCCGTTCTCCGGATTTAAAGCGGCGATACGGGCGATCAGCTTGTCGTAGGCAATTTTTGCGTTGTCCAGGTTCTCCCACGTAAACACAAGCGCTTTGCGGTAATGGGACTGCAGGCAGAAGAAACGGTAGATAAGCGGATCGTAGCCTTTTTCTTCCAGAAGAGAAACCGTCAGGAACTCACCTTTTGATTTCGACATTTTTCCGGTCGAGGTATTCAGGTGATGTACATGGAACCACTGAGGGCACCATGCATGGCCAAGGTAGCTTTCGGACTGCGCAATCTCGTTGGTGTGGTGCGGGAAGGCATTGTCCACGCCGCCGCAGTGCAGGTCGAGGTATTCTCCGTTGTATTTCATGGAGATACCGGAGCACTCAATATGCCATCCCGGATAACCGACGCCCCATGGAGAGTCCCATTTGAGCGCCTGGTTCTCGAATTTTGATTTGGTAAACCAGAGAACGAAATCGTTTTTGTTGCGTTTGTTGGTATCTTCCTCTACGCCCTCGCGGACACCAACGGCAAGATCATCCTCGTCGTGGTCGTTGAATACATAGTAGTGGTCAAGACGGCTGGTGTCAAAGTAAACATTTCCGCCGGCAAAGTAAGCGTAGCCGGTGTCCATCAGTTTTTCAATGATTTTAATATATTCGTCAATGCATCCGGTCGCCGGCTGTACGACATCCGGGCGCTTGATATTCAGCTTTTTGCAATCCGCAAAGAATGCATCGGTGTAATACTGTGCGATTTCCATGACTGTTTTATGCTCGCGCTTGGCACCTTTGACCATCTTGTCCTCACCGGTGTCCGCATCGGAGCTTAAATGGCCGACGTCGGTAATGTTCATGACACGGTTGACGTTGTAGCCTTCATAGCGGAGTGCCTTTTCAAGAACGTCCTCCATAATATAACTGCGCAGGTTTCCGATGTGCGCAAAATGATAAACGGTAGGTCCGCAGGTGTACATTTCTACACGGCCCGGTGTGTGTGTCTGGAATTCAGCTTTTTTATGGGTTGCAGAATTATAAAGATACATAAAAGAAGTCTCCTTTTTTCTTTTCGTGCGGATACGGATGCAGAAGTGATGATACACAGGAAAGCAAAAAAGCGTCTGCTGTATCCGACAAGGATATCAGAGACGCCGCGTGCGGTGCCTGTTTTCCGTGTACTGCACTGGTTCCTTATTAAAATTAATATTAGCAGGATTTTTTTTTGCTGTCAATAGTCCGGAGGCTGTCGAAGACAAAAAGTAAAACGCATTTAATAAGAAGAAATACATTTTTCAGAAATAAAAAGACAGTGCTGCAGAACGCAAATGGAAAGAAACAATTATTTGTGTAATCTTTTTTTTATTATAAAACCGAAGAATACAGGAAAATAGAAAAACGGCATCAGAACAATACCCAAAAAGAGGAAAATAGAGGATTTTGATGACTTTAAATGCAGTTTATACACTTTTCTCCTGCATCGGATATTGACAAACAGAGAGAGTTCTGGTTATAATGAATGCAGTTGTTTTTGGACAAACGGACAAATGTACGGGCATGAGGGATGAAGAAAACAAATCTTGTTGGACGCATCTCCTTTTTGTACTCTTCGTTTTAATGTGGTAAAGTGCCAAAATGAAAAACGGTGGAATGGCGAAGCCGTTCCGGCAAATGTCCGGATGATGCAAAAACAACGCGAATCCATGAAAGGAGTTAGGAAGAATTATGAAAAGAAAAATTGTAAGCGCATTACTTGTTATGAGTATGACTGCAAGCCTGGTTGCCTGCGGAAATTCCGGCAGCGGAAGTTCTGATCCGGCAGATGAGAGTGTAAGCGTAAGCAGCAGCGCGTCTTCCGAAAGCGATGCAAGCGCATCTGCAAGCAGTGAGAGCGAAGCCGAGGCAGAGGAGTCCGAAATGCCGGAAGGATACGACGAGACCAGCACAGAGC
>PPYF01220712.1_pt1 | contig 12803 bp, 8 predicted proteins | sample 1559871 | NCBI WGS metagenome assembly PPYF01 (sample SAMN08240021, study PRJNA423297) | Human gut metagenome, whole genome shotgun sequencing project. | reverse complement strand
AGGAAAATTCAAATGATCACCGGGCTGCCATCATTAAGTACTTTGAGATTCAAGAGGTTACGACTCGTGGAGATCAAAAGAACGACCTCCTGCACGAACTCGCTCGCTTCCGCTTCTGCTTAGAACCTCTCGCAAATAACGACAATGTGGACCAGGAGTCTTTGAAAGAAACCTTGGATAAGCTCCAGGTCAGCAGATCCGAATTAAGCTGCGTGGGTGTCAGAATCTCTCATCTCTCCAGCCAAAACGAATTCCTTAAAACAGTCGGACAGCGTTCAGGCATTCCTGCCGGAACTTGTGAATTTGACGTTCCTGTTTACCACCATTGGCTTCACCTTCCGGCTGAAGAACGCAAGCACTATCTCAATGAGTGGATCAAGCCCCTGCTGCCCTACAGCAACGCCATCGACTTAATTTTGAATCTGCTGCGCGGCACCGCTGAGTTAAATGACGTGGAAGCCGTTAAGGGCTCCTACCAGAAAGACCTTCAGGGCAAAACATTTACACTTCTTCAGGTGTTTGTTGATCCGAAACTGAATATGATTCCGAAGATCTCTGCGAACCGTTATCTTCTTTCGGTTCGCTTCTCCGGCGCCAATTTCGGCAGCGGTCCGATCGCAGAAATACCCGAGGTGATGCCTTTCCGCCTCGGTTTATGCAACATGTAGTAAAAATGGCAATTAAAGTTAAATGCCCGACCTGCGGGCGTGAATGTGAATATTCAGACAAGAATCCCTATCGTCCTTTCTGCTGCGAACGCTGCCGCTTAATTGATCTTGGCGCGTGGGCAGAAGGAAAGTACTCCATCAAAGATAAACCGATGGAAGGCGACGACGATCTTGATATTTCTGCCGATGCGCTCGCTACCGGCAAAATCGCCGCACACAAAGCCGACTTGGAAAAGTAGGACTACTTTCTCGCTGTTACTTGCGCTAATACCGGTTCCGTCGCCGGCAAAATTGGATGCGGTAAATCTTCTAACGTGCAGAATCGATACGTCTGTCCTTCGAGACATTTCAGCTCTTCGGGTTTCAGGCGGCAATGCAAGAAATGCAAATACACAGTGGCGTGCGGATAAGTAAACACAGTTGAATAAACCTCTCGACAGTCAGTTACTTGGACGCCGAGTTCTTCTTTCATTTCACGGACCAGCGCTTCCTCAAGAGTTTCTCCGGCTTCGACTTTGCCGCCCGGAAACTCCCAGTATCCTGCATAGACTTTGCCTTCGGGACGAGAAGTCATCAGAAAGCGCCCGTCCTTATCGAAAGCGACGGCGACAACCACTTCGGTCGGTTTAGTTGTCATGCCCTGCCTCCAGATGCGTTCTTCCGGCCCAGTCTCGGGCAAACTGATAAGCCACACGACCTGAACGAGAACCGCGCTGCAGCGCAAACTGTAAGGCTTCCGTCTGCCATCTGTCGGAGATTTCTCCGCCGAAATGCTTTGTCCAGCCTTCGGCGACCGCTAAGTATTCTTTCTGTGAGAACGGGTAGAAACTCAGCCAGAGACCGAAGCGCTCGGATAGCGACATTTTCTCTTCGATTGTTTCTGCCGGATGAAGCTCGCCGTCTTCGTCCATGCTGCTTGCAAGGTTGTCCTGCATTTTCTCAGGCATTAAATGACGGCGATTAGAGGTCGCATAAACCAGTAAATTGTCTCCGGTCGATGCAACGGATCCGTCCAAAATCGCCTTCAGCGCTTTATAGCCGCCTTCTCCGAACTCAAAGGAAAGGTCATCACAAAAGACAATAAACTTCTCCGGACGATCTGCAATACGCTGAGCGATATCGATCAGGTCCTTTAAATCTTCTTTATCGACTTCGATGAGACGCAGTCCCTGATCAGCAAACTTCTTCAAACAGGCACGGATCAGAGAAGATTTTCCGGTGCCTCGCGCGCCCGTTAAAAGAACATTGTTTGCGGGCAGACCTCGAACAAACTGCTCCGTATTTCTGAGCAACACGGCTTTCTGCTGATCCGCATTCTTAATCGAATCCGGATCTACGAGTGCGACTCGATGAATCGGCTCGAACACGCCGTAGGACATGCCCAAGTATTGTTTCCGGCGCCAGCGAAAAGCTGTTGCACTCCAATCTACTTCATCCTCGGTCTTGGGAAGAAGAATTTCCAGTCGATCGAGAAGACGTTCCAGTTTTTGTTCGAGTTTTGCGTCTGCCATCTCTTAATTTAGCTTCTGTAATCTGCGTTGATCGAAACGTAATCGTGAGAAAGGTCTGTCGTCCAAACAGTTTCACAGGCATCCCCGCGGCCCAGGCTGATGCGAACCGTAATTTCGTCTTGACTCATCACGGCAACGCCCTGCTCTTCCATATATTCAGGCGCACGGCCTCCGTTCTTAGCGACTAGAACATCATCAAGCCACAGAGAAACTTTCGTTGCATCCAAATCCGGAATCTTGGAATTGCCGACCGCGGCCAAAATTCTGCCGAGGTTAGGGTCGGAAGCAAAGAATGCTGTCTTAACCAACGGAGAATGAGCAACGGCGTAAGCGACCTTAAGAGCTTCGGCTTCGTTCTTCGCATCTTCTACCGTAATCGTGATGAACTTGGTTGCGCCCTCTCCGTCGCGAACCATTGCTTGAGAGAGCTTTTGGCCGACTTCGATCAGAGAATCAAGCAAATCATCAAAGCGCGGGTCGTCCATGCTTTCGATCGGACGAGCATTGCTGCATCCGGTAGAAATCAAAACGAAGGAGTCGTTCGTGGACGTATCGCCGTCGACGGTAATGCGGTTATAGGAAGCGTCGGCAACCATCTTAACGACTTTTCCGATCAAGTCCTGACCGATCGCAACATCAGTCGCAATGAAGCCCAGCATCGTAGCCATGTGCGGCTCGATCATGCCCGATCCTTTGCTAATACCAGTGATCGTGATTTCCTCGTCATCCAGCATGACACGCTGAGAAACGCATTTAGGAACCGTGTCCGTCGTCATAATCGCTTCGGCGGCCGCAATCCAGTTTGTTCTGGATAAATGCTTCGCAGCTTCCTCCACGCCTTTAAGCAGGCGGTTCATGGGGAGCGGTTCCATGATGACACCGGTTGAGAACGGCAGAACCTGCATCGGAGAGCAGTCAAAAATATCCGCGACCTTTCTGCAGGTTTCCTGAGCGTCTTGAAGACCCTGTTCGCCGGTACCGGCGTTGGCAATTCCGGTGTTGACGACTAATGCTCTGATGTTATTCGTTTCAGCTAAGTGAGTCCTGCAAACCTGAACAGGCGCTGCCGCGAAGCGATTAGTAGTAAACACGCCTGCGACGCGGGATCCTAATGCCAACTCAACCACCAGAACGTCATTGCGGTTGGGTTTACGAATATTGGCTGCCGCAACGCCGAGAACAACTCCGGGAACCGAATAAATCTCAGACGGTTCGGGCGGGAAGAGATTGACTGCCATATTGCTTTTCCTTTTTTCTCGAAAATTTTTGGATTTAATTTTTCGATTTTAGAGCACGAATGTCGACCAAAAGAAAACGGCCCAAGGTGTTTTCACCGAGAAAAGCCTTTCCATTCTTCTCTCATGATTAACTCTCAGCCTGTTCGACGGTGTAAACCGTTTTTAGACATGTAAGAGAAGCAAGATGCGCCTCGTCGATTACCCTTAAAAAGCCTATGAGGAGTTAAGAACAAGGCGCCCCTTCGACTATACATTCTTAAACCTTAACGCTAAAAATCTACCCCAATGACTGCTCTGTACCATCAGTATTCTTTGTTGTTGCCGGCCAGTTCTCAACTGCTAGCGTTAAAAAGCAAAGATAAATGTCTCTTTTCGCCTTAAATCTTCTCCCTCTTCTTTAGTCATCTTTCTCAGTGGCCCTAAGGCTACTTTGAACGGCATGATCCATTTTCACTATTACTTAATAGAAACTTGTTAGATTGGGGATAGAGCTATGGATAGAGGTTGGGTTTTTAATTTGTTGAATCGATACTGATTCCGATAATTAGGAAATTGACAGATTTACAACAAAAGGAATATGCAAAGTTTTAAGGGATCCCTCAAACAAGACAATATTTTCAGATACTTCAACCTATCTTCTGAGTAGTTGTACTAACTACTGGTAAGTTTCATTGAAGGACAACAATTTAAGCTTTACTATTCTTTCAGCGATTTTCTTACTTCTCTTCGAGAGGTAGAAAAATGTTAGTGGGTAACGACCCGCTCGCCATCTTATTTTTCAAGAGAGAAACATGAACAAAATCTACAAAACCTTCTTCAATTCAGCTCGCGGCTGCATTGTTGTCGCGAACGAATTGAGCACATCAAAGTCTAAATCCGCTACGAAAACTGTAGTCGCCTCTGTCGCCATGGCCGTTGCCGGTTTGGCTTGCGCCGCTGCACCTGAATATATTACCCCCCCCCACTAAGCTAGAAGCGAACGAATTCTCTTTCGTTGAAAACAGCGGTAACACTAATCCCTACAAAACATTAACATCTACAAGTAGTTCTGAGCTTGAAAATCTTTGGGTTACAGGCTCTGGCGCTGGCTCAAAAGCAACCGGTTATTGGGTTGATAGCGATGGCCAGGAAGCCACATTCACAAACCTTGGAAATATTTATGTCACTGCAGTAGACGGGGCCAATTCTTGGTCTCAGAGAGCTATTGGCGTCGCCGATGGTGCAACAGCTATAAATAAAGGAACAATTGTCGTCCAAAATGCATATGGGATGACCGTCGGCAGCGATAAAAATGGCTCGACACCTGCGACAATTATTAATGAAGGCTCCATTGCTGTTTATAAGACAGGCGCTGCAATTGAGCTTGGTGGTGTCAAAGGCTCTACAGCCGAGAATAAAGGTCAAATTTACGTAGGTAAACCCTCGGCTAGTGATGGAGCTTTCACAATTGGTGTTTTAGTAAAAGACCATAAAGAAGGAACTTTCACAAACTCTGGTTTAATTGATGCCAAAGAAGCTACTGCTGCTATTGCCGTTCAACAAGGAACCAGTACCGATAAGAATACGATCCTCCTCTCTTCCGGCTCGCAGACCTTAGGCAAGATTCTAATCGATGCTCCAAACACAACTCTGAACATGGAAGACGGAGCGGTCTACGAAGGAGGAATTTTTGTCTCAAAGAACGCGACTAAGACCGCCATCTCTGGTACACAAAAGGCCGAAGGACTGACTGCCTCGTATGGCGCCGCTTTGTTCTTAGCCCCTGCAGATTCCTCTGCCTCTATCAAGAACGCACTATATTCTGGAAACAAAGCCAGCGGAGCTACTGTTGCAATGGGCGGAGCGGTCTATAGTAACGGCTCTCCCATTTATTTCGAAAATACTGTCTTCGACGGAAACTCAGCTGTTATTACGTCCCCCGCCAAAGATACACACGCGGCTACAGGGGGTGCTATTCAAATTAAAGGCTCCCCAGACACTGTCTTTAAGGATGTTGTCTTCATGAATAACTCAGCCGCTGTCACAGGGGCTGCCGACAAAGGTGCCTATGCCTTCGGTGGAGCAATTAATGTTGACTACAGCACTGGTTCGACTACTGGAGTAAAGAGAGATTCAGATGTGAAATTTATCATCACTAAAGATCTCGCTTATACCGGTAACACTGTTTCGTCAGACGGCACTGGGAAACCCGACACTTATGGCTACACTCATTCTCATACGCAAGCCGGGGGCTTCTTGTTCTTGGATCGCGGCTCAGTTGCAACCTTCGAAGTACAAGGCGCTGCAACCTTAACAATCGGCGAGAAAGGAACTACAGGCGATACTGATAGTATCGCATCTTCCATGCCAAACAACACCACAGCAAATGGTGGTCAGCATGCACTCTTAAATAAAACTGGCACAGGTACTCTCCTCGTCAACAGCGACCTAAATAAATATTATGGGACTACTGATGTTCAGGAAGGTACGATGCACGTTACATCCGAATGGCTGGTTCAGCATAATGTTAATGTCACAGGCGGTACTCTTATTCTCGACAAAGCGAACATCGCTAATGGCGAAAACGCTAAGAACCAAACCAACGAAGGTAACCAACAAATCGGCTCTTTAAATATAACTAAGGGCGAATTAGTTTTAACTGCATTGTCCGGCGAAGCTCTTGACGGTGCAGTTAACGTTTCTGGCAATGATTCTGCCTTTATTTTCGGCGAACAAGATCACAATTCTCTTGAAGCCGCAAAAGCCATAGTCGGAACGAAAAGTGGCCCGAACGCTTATATCGGAAAGACTCTGAAACTTTCTGAAAACGGACGTTTGATGCTTGGCAATGCTGCGGCCGCAACCGCTGAAGGCGTTGCAGCTACTCCTTCTGTAGTTTTAGGTGAAGGCGCCAACTTATTCATAGCAGCAGGATCTGCTATTGTCGGCACTGAAAACCAATCTTTCGTTGCCAACGAAGGTTCCTCCATCTATCTTGACAAGGCTCGTCTTGGTCAGAACTATCAGCTTACAGAAGGTTTCGGTAATGTCGACGAAAGCAAAGCTAACTTCGCCACGACTAACCGCCTGCTTGGCGCAAGACTTGCCAAGAATGAAGATGGTCAGCTGATCCTCGGTGTTGAAAGAAATGATGTCCAGTTAGACACCATCGCTCCCAATACAGTTAATGCAGCATTGACTGCCGAAGAAGGCCTGGGTGTAGAAAGAATTAATGCCCTGCTTGATATCAATAGCGATTTAACAACCGAACAGGCCGCATCTGAAATCAATCGTATCGCTATGATGGGAACCGCCTCTGCTGCCCAAGCAATGGCTGTTAACGGTTCGAACCTTATTGCCGATACGCTTGACCAGCACGGTTCCGTCCTGGCTGCTTACGCCCACGAAAAACAAGGCACTGATCTTTGGATCGACCTCTCTGGCATGACAAGTAAAGCCAGCCGTTACCAGGCAGGTTCTACCAATTATGGCTATAAGAGCGATATCGGCGGTGCCACACTCGGTGCTGATTACGCCTTCGGCAACGGGATGGCTTTAGGTGGCGCTGTTTCCTTCGGTAAGGGTTCTGCAAGAGGACAAGGCAACGGCTCCGGCATTAAGAACGACATCCGCTATTGGGGTGCAAACGTCTACGGCGTTTGGAACACCGAGTACGCTAACGTCATCGGTAATGTCGGTTACCTCCAGAGCAAGAACAAGATTTCTCATGCCGGCTACAAAGGCAAACCTGACGTCAAGACATTCTCCGTCGGCGTTCGTGTTGAGAAACCTCTGGCTCTGAATGAAGTCCTCACCGTTACTCCGCACGTTGGTGCCCGTTATCTGCACGTCGACATGGAAAGCTTCAAGGCCGGCGGATTCAAGTACACCGCTGAAAAAGCCAACTTGTTCCAAGTTCCGTTTGGCGTAGCCTTCAACGGCAAAGCCAATGTTGCCTCTGTCGATGTGAAACCGTTCGTTGACGTTCAGATTGCTCCGGCTCTTGGCGACCGAAAAGTGAAGAACAAATTTGCTTTAGCCACAGGCGACGCATCTGATTCAATCGACTCCAGAATCGCCAACAACGCCATGTACTCAGCCAAAGTTGGTGTGGAAGCTGCTAGGGGCGCCCATGCTTTCGGTCTGAATTATGGCATCGGTTCCGGCAACAAAGGACGTGTGGATCAGGTTCTCCAGGCCAAATATAGATATCAGTTCTAATGACTGGCTGGTCTAAGGATTAGGAGGGGGGCACCTCTCTCCTTATCTTCCAATCAAGGCAACAACTAAAAAGACAAAAGGGCACGTTGCTTAGAACGCCTTCAAAAATTCTTTTTTGTTGAACTTGTGTCATTTAGGCCTCAATACTTTCCTTTCCATTCCTCGGGTGAAGGATAGAGGGCCGGGGCTTGGCATTTATGTGTCAAGCCCAATTTTTCAGAAGACTCAACCCATATTTCAAGGTGAATGTGATGAGGATAAATAAAATCATAACGTTATTACTAGGTGTCGTTTTCTCCCAATCGCAAACTGCGCTTGCAGAAGAGTCTTGGACACCAGTCAACGAGATTCCGTCGATGGAAAAACAAGGTGCAAACGTAACGCAGAATAATCAATATCTTTATCTTTTTGGTCCCGGTCAGTCTCAGTTTGAGAAATATTGAATCTGTGGGCAGGATTCTTATCAATCGTGGGCAGAGGGTAAAGAAAATTAATTTTTCTTCCTTTCTGTGTTCTGATTAAGCGTGGGCACCATCCAAAACTCAAATCTCGAACTCCTCATGTCCTTAATTGGGTCAAGAAATCGTGGAATAAGTCGTAACGGAGCGAAGCGAGGTTACGACCTTATGCCGCGAAAGTTCTTGACGCCTCCTATTAAAAGTACGCTTGCTGTAGGACGGTTAAGGCAAGTCTTGCCTTAACCGTCTTGTTGACTAAAGCGCGTCATTTCTAAGTTACTAATTAAAGTGTGGGCCGGTTGTAAGACGATGCGTACTTCTCTGATGAAATCTTGAACAGGTTCCATGGAAAATGTAATCAGAGTCGAGATGCTGGTCTCCGATAAGATCGGGCGTTTACTAAGTATTAGGATGGGCTCCTGTTTAACAAAGTTGGGCGCCCACGCTTCATAATTTTACAAATATGCTTGATCATGGACAGCGCCGTGTAAGTAAATCTTAGAAAATTGCCCACGCTCAATAATTATGTGCCCACAGCCATCGTATTTCCCACTCAGTTAAATTACTTAAATATCCGTTTAACAGATAACACAACAACATCTCAAACAGTGATGTATAGAGGACCAGGAGGACAGTCTTCAACAACCGCAACTGTCAATCTAGGAAACTTTAACTGGGCTTTAAATGGGAATTCTGCTATCGATTCGTTTAGAAGCTCTGGCACTTCCAATCCGCAACGACATCTTTTCCTGACAGGTTCTAAACAATCTTCTCTAACTTTGAACGGGAAAAATTTTGGTATGAAACTAGGAGGGGATGTTAAATTAGAAATTTCAAATCTTAACGATGTAACAATATCCTCTCCCAGTGGAAGCACGACCCCGGTAGGGGCCGCAATTGCTGCAGTAGCGGCCTCTAATCAACAACACGTTGAGAATGTCAAACTCATTGTGAATTCGGTGAACTTACTGAAAATTGAAGGTAACGTAAATTACGGGATCGCATCCTACGGCAACAATAATATCTCTTTAACAGCGGATAAGATACTTATCCATACAGATGTTGCCGGGAAAGCCAACAATGCTATTTCGTTTAATGGCTTAATCGTCGGCTCTGGAAAAGTAAATTTAGCTTCTTTACAAGGGGATTTAAACCTACTTGGTTTCAGCAAATCAGACGAAATAGGAATCTACAAAGAAAGCTATGCCATAAGAGGAACCGATGAAATATGCGATGCTTGCAGCGGAAGCACGACTCGATACTTTGATGCTAACTTTTCGCTAAAGTCTAATTCAGCCATTAATCTCAACACCAATTGGGGCGCAATATTTATGGAAGCACTAGAGAGTCCGGAGGGTAATCTTTATAGTGCGAGGACATCCCTAGAGGCAAGTGAAATTAATATTAAAGCTTCTGGAACTTCTGAAAACGGAAAAACAAATGCTACGTTTAAAGCTTTGAGCAATGTTGACAAAGATGCCTCCATCAGGCTAAAAGCCACTGGTGAAAATGGCATCAAAATAAATTATTTAGACACGCTAAACAAAGAGAAGAAACAAGACATCTTTTATGCTCAAGGCAAGTCTGCCACCATCTCCCTTGATGCTCCCTACATAGAAATCAACAATAAATTTAATGACGTCGAAGGTTCCCATGCAGACGTTAGAAACGTCTTTTTCGCTGATAGCAACGCGTCAATTTCTTTAGTTGGCAGAACAAAGATCTTCGGAAACACTTCTGCACGGAACGGAGGCAATGTAAAACTTACACTCTCTGAAAGTTCAGAAATTACAGGAGGGATGTTTGACAATTCCTTCCCATATCACAATGCAACTTCAGGAAAACCGTCAACGCATCAGGACAAGGGAAACATTTCTTTGATTGGCTCAAGTGGCTCTATCTGGAATGTCCTTCCCTACATTGATTCTCAGGAACGAGGTTCTATCTTTAATAAAGAAACATTTAACTCTATGGTCTTCTCCGTTTTTGGAGGAAACGCTACCAAAGACAATCCTTTTGTTGTAAATCTTACAGGCCCAGAACAGTTGCAATCAGCAAGTCTTCCGTACCAAAAATTACACGTAACCAACTTAAACGGACCCGGCGTAGTTCAGTTCAACTTGCGCTTTGACGATAAAAAAGGAACGTCTAACGGAGTTCAGAACGGTAGAGATACTTTGGTCGTGCATAACGGTGAGGGTAGCCATACCTTATACGTTCAATATCTCGGAGACCAAAGTTCTAAAGAGCCCGAATCCCTAAGAAGTTCATGGTTAGTTCTAGATAACAGCCAACAAGCCGATTTCAAGCTCGCCAATGAAGGAGGAACTGTTGACATTGGCATTTATAAATATTCCCTCGCAGTAGAAAAAGACACCAGCGAACTTGGCGGAGGTGCCCAAGGAAATTATTGGTATTTAAAGAGAGGCGTATCTGTAGACCCCAATCCGGACAATCCTACTCCACCTAATCCTGGCGGTGACTACGATCCCTTCACACCGGCTGCAGACACTGAACTCAGTTTTGCAGGCTCGCAACGATATCTTCATTGGTCCGACTTACAAGATCTAAGAAAACGCTTAGGAGAAGTTCGTTACGGTAGCCAAGACGGTGCTTGGGCAAGAGGAATCTTCCAAAAAGATTTAACAGACGGAACACAAGGCGCTAGCGGCCTAAAACAGACCTACTACGGCGTCAATTTTGGTTTCGACCATCTTATCAATGTCAGTGAAAGGAAAATGTCATTGCTCGGCCTAAGCTTCAACGTCGGTAGAGCCAAGCAAAGAACACGCACCAATAATAACGGTCAAGGAGATACTGATCGTTACGGCATTAATGGCTACGCGACTTGGGCGCTAAACACCGGCGAGTACGCCGACTTCGTCCTCTCTGCAGATTATTTTAGACAGGATATTTCTACAAAGGCTAATGAAATTAAACAAACTGGCAAATACAACACTTTTGGTTTTGGAGCCTCAATAGAAATTGGAAAACAGTTTAGTTTTGAAAACCGCGACCTTTCATGGGGTCCTTGGTATAGACATACTTGGATTGAACCTCAGCTTCAGCTTTCCTACTATTGGCTAAGCGGAAAGAAATACAAGCTCTCCAACAAAGGCTTGAAGGTTAACATCAAAGATGACGACAGTTTGATTGGGCGAGCCGGCCTTGTAATTGGCACGAAATGGAATTACGGCGAAAATTACGGCTCAATTGATAAGAGGTTTGTACAAGCCTACGTTAAAGGAGGCGTGAAGCATGACTTCCTGGGTAACTATAAAGTCTCTTTAAACGACCAAATCTTCTCTAAAAACATCGGTAAAACAACAGGCTACTATGGCGTTGGCCTCGACTGGCAAGCAGCTGGAAGCACGCGCTTTTTCATGCAGTTAGAAAGAGAACACGGAAGTCACTATACGAAAGAATACGAAATTTCTGTTGGAATGAAATACCAGTTCTAAAGAGGAGTCATCATGAAAGTAAAAAAAATAATTTTTGGATTAGGCTGCTTGTGCCTTCTGGCAACCGGAAACGTATTCGCCAGCAACTCCTCTCCTTCTTCTCACTGTGGCAAGCAAGCTGATGCAGCATTGTTTTTGCTCGATTACTCGGGAAGTATGATGAGGAAGGCTAAGCGAGGTGAATCCGACTCACCAAAGATCACCGTTGCCAAACAATTACTGCAAGAAATCACCTCAGAACTCAAAGATTCCGAGATTTCTCTAGGAATTGGTAGTGTTGCTCCTTTTAACCTCTTTCTAGCCCCTTCTAAATACGAGAGTGATCGCGTCGCAAAAGCTCTCTCGGAAGCTCCTGAAGACTTAGAGATCTTTGGACGAAACACCAATATTGGAGAAGGCTTTCTGGAGATTACCAATCTTTCAGCCCCGAATGAAAAGAATCGTGTTGCTCTAAAAAACTTGGGCGAAGATCCAATCTTTATTGTTTTTTCTGATAATCCCACGTCAACCAGAGGGATCGAGTTAGAAAAAGCACTTAAGGAAGCAAAAGTTAAGTACAGAAAATCTAAATTTGTCTTAATTTATTTTCCGGATGGGAAAAACGGCAACGCTATTCCTTCAGCAAATCTCTTTAACAAATGCTATGACGGCTTGCAGCTTCTGAATAATAAAGAGTCCCTCTCTTCTTTTGTCTCAGATGAACTCTTTAGGGACTGTGCCTTTAACCTATCAGCGGACACACTCTTTGCTTTTGACGGAAGCTCGCTAAGTCAGAAGGGGAAAGCTGAAATAAAGAAGGTTTCTTCCCAAATCAAGGCACGAACAAAAGAATTACTCGCCGCTTCTTCCTATCTTTCAATCTCGGCCCACACCGATCGTTTAGGAAGTGATTCCTACAATCAGACGTTGTCTGAGAAACGACTTCACGCCGTTCTTAACGAGTTGAAGAATAACGGTGTAGACATGAAATTAATAAAAGAAGCAAAGGCTTTCGGCGAGGCTAAGCCCGCAACCGGCAACGAATGTTTGGGCCTGCCAAAAAAAGAGCAAATTCGTTGTTATCAGCCTGATCGACGCGTTGAAATAAAAGTAATTAAGTAATCCATAGGTTGCTTAATTCCTCATCTTAAAATTTGGCCTTAATATTCGCTTCGATTCAAAAGATCGAAGCGAATTTTTATTTCAAAAAGAAAACGGCCCAAGGTGTTTTCACCGAGAGCCGTCTTTCCGTTAATTCAGATTAACGAAGCTTGCCGTGGCAGTCTTT
>PPYF01066167.1_pt1 | contig 12803 bp, 7 predicted proteins | sample 1559871 | NCBI WGS metagenome assembly PPYF01 (sample SAMN08240021, study PRJNA423297) | Human gut metagenome, whole genome shotgun sequencing project. | reverse complement strand
AATGCCTAATTTTTAACCTGTAAAGTTTTTTAACTTTCTTCAATTTTAGTATTGACTTTTTATTTGCAGGCTAAAGTAAACTTAAATGAAAAACTAAATTCCAATTCTACTTAAAAGTCTACAACTGGAATTTAGTTTTTCATTTAAGTATCACTAAAGTAACGAGAATGCGACGCGCAGTTATTCAAAAGCGTTTTTTACTAAAAATGTATCCTCTGTTTTTAGGCATTATTACTATGTATTTTCATATCCTGCGGCATCAGCGGATGGTTACGCAGGGCAAATATCGTATCTTCGTGGATTTCCTGATTATTTTAATACGAAATTCTTTAATTCATCCCTCTTTTTGACATGAAGCTTGTTAAAGATATCTGTAAGATAATGCTTCACTGTGTTTAGGGATACCCCCGTGTGTTCTGCGATCTCCCGGTTGCTCCAGTCCCGGCAGGCCAGCATGGCAATGGAAAATTCCATGGTAGTCAGAGCGTCTGTCACAGGGTTGTCTGATGCAGGATTGTGAACCGCCATCCATCCACGGCTGAAGGTAATAACTGCATCCGATATTTTTCTGTACATCTCCGGATTTTCTTTGCGGATGCAGGACTCCAGAAGTCCCTGGAGAAGTCCGTGGAGTTCGATAAACGGCTCGATAAGCTCATCCTTCTCTGCCAGTTTCCAGGCAGTGAGTATGGCTTTTTCTGCTTCTGCCTGATTCTTCAGACTGATTTCACACATAGCAGTCACACAGTAAAGATATATCATCCCAACAGGATAAATTTCTTTACAGGAAAACAGTGCCGCATCACAGATTCCCAGCGCTCTGCTGTATTCACCTTTCAGATAAAGGTCATGGGAAATTACATTGGCAGCAAAAATTCTCAGTCCCTGAGGCAGACTGCTCATATATTTCTTCATATCCGGCAGTTCCTCTGTAGAGAGGTGTAAAAGAACGGTTCCCATATATCCTGCAAATACACAATATGCTGTATTTCTCTCAGAAGTGGGAGCTGCCATCTCTTTTCTCAGACATTCCCGGATGATCTCAAGGCCACGTTCGGATGCCTTCGCATTTCCCAGCGTAAGATTAGAGTACACATAGAGCATACATGCAGACAGCTTCAGTTCCAGCCGGGAACTCATAATATAAATCTCCACCAGATCACTGCATTTCTGCGCCTGCCCTGTGAAATAATAAAATTCTGCAATAGCGATCTCCCGGAAATCTCTGTCTGCAAAACTCTCTGCTGCTTTTCTTGCATTTCCTGGCTCAAATGCTGTATTTATCAGTGGTAATACTGTATTTTCCGTCATATGTCCGCTCTGCCACGTCCTTTCTCTCTGTATTTTTTTATATTACCACCTTTTTCCTGTTTTTTCTATAACACTTATAAATTCTCGCCGCAGTGCGATCCTGCCCGAAGGGTTTTGTTATGTTATAGGAACATTACGGAGTAATTTCCTATAACATAACAAATACCGGATCAGGCCTGTTTGGCTCAATCCGGTATTTGTTTATTTCACATTGAAAACTTCCATCAGGATTATTTTACAGTGATTTTCAGAGCTTTGTATATGCCATTCTGTGCATATACCCATATTGTGCAGGTTCCTTTGCCTGTTGCCCTGATAAGGCCATCCGGGGTAACGGTGGCTACTTTTGTATTGCTGCTTTCGTAGCAGAGTTTTCTGTGGCGTTCGATCTTCTTATCTTTCTTTACTTCTTTTGCTTTTATCTGTGCGGTTTTTCCCATTTTCAGGGTGATCTTTGAAACATTCCTCTTATTTCCAATCTGGGTTACGGAAACAGCTTTTGCATTTCCGTATTTACCGCCTCCGGTGACTGCATGTACAGATATGGATGTGTCTGTCACTACCTTTTTGCCATTTACCAGTCTGTAGGCTTTTACCACATATTTATAGTAAGTACCTTTTTTCAGGTCCTTCTGGGTCCATGTGCTGATATCTCCACCGGTGATAGTGGCAAGCTTCCTGTACTTGTAAGACTTTGTACCTGTATTACAGCGGTTGCCGTATATGAAATATCCATCTGCATCCTTAATGATGTTCCACTGCAATGTCACAGAAGTTTTTGTCTGTTTTACAGAACGGGCTCTTAACCTTCTGAAGCCTGTGGTCTTATTGATCGTGGGTTCATCCGGGACTTTCACTGTGATCATAATGGAAGCTGTAATTTTTCCATCCTCTGTTGTAACTGTGATCTCTGCAGTTCCATTTCCCACTGCTGTTACCTTGCCGTTTTCATCTGTAGTGGCAACTTTTTCGTTATCGGATTTCCAGATCAGTTTCTGTAAATCTGCATTTTCAGGCTCGATCTTTACTTTCAGTTCTGTGGATTCACCAATCTTTGTCAGGGTTTCTTTCTCTGCTTCTATGGTGAGCTTCTGGATTTCCACAGGGATTTTCACTGTTACGGAAACTGTCGCTGTATAACTGCCGCTTACAGATGTTGCGGTAATGGTGGCAGTTCCGTTTCCAACTGCTGTTACCTTGCCGTTTTCATCTACAGTTGCTACTTTCTCATCGCTGGATTGCCAGGTTACACGCTTATTGTCTGCATAAGACGGTGTCACCTCTGCGGTAAGTTGGGCGGTTTCATCTTTCTTTGTTAAGGTAAGAGTATCCGGAGATACCTTAATGCCTGTTACCGGGTAGCTTGGGGAATAGTAGGTGTCTTTGTAAGTCAGTACATAAATGGAGAATTTATCTGACTTAAAGGTAAGCTCGTTAGTACTGCTGTTAAAGACAGAATCTAATATATCAACAGTTGCCTGATTCGTTGCACTGTCCTTATGCAGTCTGAGAATTTTATAATCCCGGATGGTATAAGGCTGATTATTAATCATTTTATCCGGGATTTTAATCCTGATATTCATATTGATACCCGGATTTGTAATAAGTACCCTGTTCTCACCCGCAAGCTGTCTGTATAAATCTATGTCGAATAAAATCTGGTCTGCATTTTTTCCCACTGTCTTTTCTATTTCCATGTTGATTAAATTCTGCCATGCAGGATCAAGATTATTAACATGATTGATTTCAAGCCATACTTTAGCTCCTGATCCATTATCAATTCTGGTTTTATCACTTCCCGGGAAAAGTCCAAAAAGGATTGTTTCTTCATTGTCCAGAGCTGCTGCTGTGATTTCTGAGCCAAATATCTGGATATATTTATCTATTTTATCTGCATAGGGATCCGCCGGTTTTCCATCCTGTTTCGGGATGGAATCATATCTTTTCTGACCACAGCCTGGTGCTGTACAGGTTCGCTCCTGCATTCCTTCTGACCATGAAGTTGCAGGGCTTAATATCTTTCCGTCTTTTGGCCAGTTATGGTCCTCAATTGTAAAGGTGCCTTTCTCTCGTGTGACAGTATAATTCGGATTTGCACCTGCTGTTTCTGTGGCTGTAATTTCATATTTTCTGGCATCCTCACCTGATACTCTCTGCAATGTGATCCCAGATAGTGTTTCACCTTCAACGATGCCGTCTGTGGTATAAGTAAGCTGAGGTTCCTCCCCGCCGATATGCTTGTGTAAATCATCCGGTTTCACTGTTACTTCTTTGGGTTTAATTTCAAATGAACCGGTTGCTGTTCCGGCATTATAATTGGCAGATTCCGGTATCTGGGCTTTTACATAATAGGTGCCTGCATTCTTCGGTACTCCACCTGCCGCTTCTGCTCCGTTTTCAGTTGAAGTCTGCGTGGTACATGCCCCATCTGTATAGTAAGTGTACTGGACTGTCTGATTTTCCGGGTTCAGGTCTGAAGCTATTGACGGTGCATTTTTCTTTCCATCATAGGAGCCATATGTCCATCCCTCGATATCGACTTTGGAATAGGAATCTGTAGCACTTGCTTTTTTAACATTAAAATCACAGGTAGCAGAAAATCCCTTATAATTCTCTGTTTCTTTCACCACTGCCTTTAAGGTATATTCTCCGGCAGAAAGTTTTTTCAGGCCTTCTTCCGTTATACCAACATAAGTACTGTCATCCTTATCCTTAACTTTGTATTGATAGATCACCTTACTGTCGGATGGTGCCCCTTGCAATTTTATAACTGGCTGCTCGCCATATGTGAACTCATCTAAAACAACCGTTAAGGTAACCGGTGCTTTTTTTATTTCCCATGGATGTACGCTCTCGTCTTCGCTGAGACTGTAATTGGTATTTCCGAGAGCTGTAACCTTTGCCGTGTACTTCCGGGCATTCTTTCCGGTATTTGTATAAATTTCATCAGCTACATATGTCAGTTTAAATGTATCGTCGGACAGGGCATTTTTCACCCTTGCAGTGACTGTCTGGAGCTGTCCATTATAAGTTAATTCTGAACTGCTCCAGTTAAGCTGTGCCGGACGTGGTTTTATTTCAAAATCAGCAGATATCTCTTTTGAGTTCTGTTCTCCAGGCAGTGCAATGTTTACTTTTGCTTTATATTTTCCAGTGGAAGTGGGAAGTACTGAACTTTCCGGATAAGTGGTCCCGTCACGGCCTGCATATATGATTGATCCTATTGTTGCCCCTATTTCTGACGGAGAAGTATTATCACATGTTACAGAATAGGTACTGCCATATTCAGCACAGTTATTGTTATCAAATCCATTAAGCTTAAGTGAAACTGTTGCCTGTGCATTGTCAGAACCTGTTCCATAATATTCACATGGTGAATTTGCATTTGAGCAATATGCCTTAAGAGTATCGCCACTTAAACTATAGTTCCAGGAATGCACATGAACCCATTTTGCATACAATGTTATTTCTCTTGGATATGGATAAGAAATATCTTGAACGGAATCAATTCTGTTTCCTTGACCGTTTTTTCCAGTATACCAACCATCAAATCTGTAACCTGTCTTTTGGGGAATTTTTTCATGGCCATTGCCCCATTGGCAATCCCTCGACCATACCCAGTCCGTTGGCGGTCCGTCCGTTCCACCATCTAAATCATAAACAACTTTTGTAGGATTAACAATATTGTTCTGTACTGCTGCTTCATAATAATAGCCTGAATATTTTGAACTTTCAATACAGAGAAATATATTAATAAACTTTTCAGTTATCCCTATTTTACGATTAACAGGAACATATAAATATTGATTATTACGGAACATTTGTTGCGTATCGTTACTTTCTGGATTCTTTCCATCCGTTCCAATTCCGACAGACGCTTGATAGTACATGACTTTATATTTTCCCGTATCCTTTTGATCTCCAATATAAACATCAGGATCAACTCCAATTGTCACGGTTCCATCATGATTATTAATTATATCAACTATCGTCTGTCGTTCTATTGGAAATGGCTCAACATTTTTAATATGTACTATATGTTTTTGACCTTGATTAATATTTTCTGCTGCTGTACCATTATCCACTAAACCACAAACATTTTCTCCGTCACTGAACCCATTTTCCACCTCCGGCACTCCTGCAGTAGTTGCCGGCTGTTCTTTCTCCTCCTCTACCTCCGGCTCATCTGTAAATACCTCTTTCTCTTCTGTCTCCCCGGATGCCCCCCCATCCGAGAATTCCGTCATGTCACTGCCCCATGCTATGGATGGTGTCATGGAGAAGCACATTGTAAGTGCAAGTATTCCTGATAATATCCTTTTCTTCATTGAAATCCCTCCTTCTGATCCTGATCTGGTGGATATGTGCATCCGCTGTTTCTGCATACTCCTGACCGCAATGTCATTTCACAGTCCAATCAGGTTTCTGTTACCTGTAATTATAACTGATTTTCTCTCATTTGATAATGCACTTTTCGGCACCAAAAAGTGCCCCTGTACATGAAAGTGTGTCAGCTGACCGTATGGTTTCTCAATTATCTAAGTTGATCCTATATATCACTCTTTCACGCAAAAAAAAGCAAGTAGTTTTATATCAAAAAGGCGTGCAAGTCTCGCTCCTCACACGCCATAATAATATCCATATTCTTCCTTTAATACCTTTTAACGATTATCCCCATTCCAGTTCATTCTGTCTGATATTCCATAGTCCTGCCGTGACAGATAAAGAGCACTTTTATCCGAATACTTTCTTTAACAATTCCATAATATCCTCATTTTTCAGGCCATATCTTTTCAATGAATTTTGATCAAATGGTTCTTGCTCCAGCAAGTCAATAAAACTATGTATATCATTACCTACTGCAATCGGCAATCCTTCTACTTTTTCAAGTATAAGTTCCGATGCAATACGCAAAACATCTTTTTTATGCTTCTTTATGTCACTGGAATCCACTTTTTCACCTAAATCTTTTCGACTTTTCAAATCAAGATACGCTTTTGCCTTGAAAAGTATTATATATTCTGGTCTTAGAACAGAAAGTCCATTTCTTATAACTTTTCCATTAAGAAGTGCCTTATAGTAATCATCATTCAAAAGAATTGCTGATAAACTGGATACTTCATCATCAATATGTATCGGTGTAATTCCTTCCGCGCTTTTAAGTTCAAAATCGCTTCTACAAAACAATTCGATCATTTTCGGAAATTTATCGTCTTCTGGTTTATCAAACCTATAGAATTGAGGAGTATTACCATTTGTTGCTTTGTTTCTATATTTCCCATCAACGATAAACTTCCAAAACATCTCTCCAAACTCCGGAGTTAATGCTTCAACAATCAAAACCATATCCAGATCTCTTGTAGCCCTGAAATTCACTTCATTGCTCTCAAAAAGAATATCGCAGGCTGCGCCACCTATTAAAACATACTGTTCTTCATAATCTGCAAAGTACTTTCAAAATGTATCTAATCCTTTGACCATACATATTCCTCCAACATCTCATTAATAGAAATATCAACCCGTTCCTCTTCCTGTTCATCTCCTGTCAGTGACAGTACTACGCTTAAAGGATCTTGAAATCCTTTTCCCAGAAAATCAATGAAATATCCCAGTTCCAAAACAATACAGCCAATTTCTTCCAATTCACTCACTTGTTTTTCCGTTTTCACTCCACTATCTTTTAGTTCTTTCTTCGTCACGGCATAAGTAGGATAAACATTATCGGACAAAAGAGAATACTCACATAAAGCAGAAATACCTGCTTTCTTTTCAAATTTTATATCTTCTCTCAAAATAAATCTTCGAATTACCGGATTTCTTAATACATTTTTAATCTGCTGCCATAATTGTTCTCGTTCATCCGGAATATCGATGACTCTTGATTTACCTTTCATACCCAACACATCAATATTTAAATATTCCAGTTCATCAAAACACCGGCTTGCAGATTTTGTTGACACTTCCAATCGTTTCGCCGCATCAGATACTTTTACTTCATTCCATCGTTCATAAATGGCTATTAGAAGCATTTTTTGCGTCAAAAATGAAATCAAATGAACTGGTGCCAACTCTCTTTCATTTTCTTTACTCAGCAAATATCCAATAAACGGGAGAAATACCTGCTTCCTATCTATTACAAAAGGAATTCCTTCTTCTATCATCTTTTCTTTTATATAAAATGTTGTTCGATCAAGAAAAACTGCACAGTTTAATCCTGTTATTTTTTCCACGCCAGCTCTGTCTCTACGCAAAACAACAAGTCCGATATCATCTTTGGGATGAATAGCCATCCATAATACACCATTAGTCTCTACTGTAAAAATGTCATATCTTCCACGATATGCTAATGGAAGTTTTTTATATACCTCTTTATTCTCTGTCATTATTACATTTTGCCGTAATGTTTTTTCCAAAAATTCTCTCATACTAATCACCTTTTTATAAATGTGACTTTTTTTACGTCACATTTATAATTTATCATATGTTGTTTAATTTTTCAAGTAAAATGTAATTACATAATCATAGACTTTTGAAGGTTCCATACGAATTATCTGATAGAGAAACGTTTCAGAAGGAACCTGGAACCAAAAAGTGTCCCCGTATAGCAAAAGCAGTGGCCGATATTGCCTGAAAAACCACCTGGGAAAAAGTTTCATTTTGATACTTTGTATGCTAAAATAAAACATATCGTATCAAGTGAGGGGTTTTACAGATGTCTAAAAAGAAATATAATCTGAATACAATTTACATCTCTGAGCGTCTGCAGGAGAATCTGAAGCCGATTTCACAATCTGCATTCACTGCTGTGACCGCTCCCATGGGATATGGAAAAACAACTGCTATCAACTGGTATCTGGACAAACAGAGCAAAAACGGAAATTCCTGTGTGATCCGGATCAGTATTTATTCTGATAATCTGTCTGTTTTCTGGCAGAGCGTTCAGAAGGCATTTGCCTTTGCAGGGCTTGATTTTCTGGATAATTATAGTTGCCCCTCAGATGCTGCCAGTGCCGGGATGCTTGCTGACGAGCTTTGTTATTCCCTGAGCGGTCAGACCTCTTACTACATTTTTATTGATGATTTTCATCTGTTGGGTGAACCTCATGTTGCAGATTTTTTTTGTATGCTTGCCAACAGACTGCCTGAAAATATCCACCTGATCGTATCCGGCAGAAATGCTTTTCTGTCCGGAAAAGAGATTCTCCGTCTTGGCAAAAAGTTATATCAGATCCATACCAGGGATCTGTGTCTGAATCGCCGGGAGCTTTCTGTCTATACCCATCGCTGCGGTGCCAGCCTGAACGAAGATCAGCTGAACACGCTTCTCTATTCCAGTGAGGGGTGGTTCTCTGCAGTCTATCTGAATCTCTGTACCTTTTTTGAAAGCGGACATTTTCCTGACCATACTTCTAATATCTATGATATGTTTTCCTCTGCCATGATCGCACCTCTTTCTGATGCGCAGCAGGAATTTCTCACTGTTATGGGACTTGCAGATGAATTTACCGTTGAGATGGCTCTTTTTATTACAGGGAATCCGGAAGCCGGACAGATTCTTTCCCTTATGACCAGACAGAATGCTTTTATCACTCCTTTGTCCGATGGAATCAGCTTCCGTTTTCACCATATGATGAAGGAATGTACACAGCGTGCCTTTGCCATGCTTTCCCATGAAAAACAGACAGATTTCCGGAATCGTTACGGACAATGGTATGAATCCCATGGACAGTTTCTGCAGGCACTTGCTGCCTATAACAAGGCTCTTAACTATGATGCAGCACTTGCTGTTATCCAAAAGGATGCAGGAATCCTCCTGGCTTCTCTTTCGCCGGAAAAGGTTCTCGCATTTCTTGATGTCTGTCCAACAGAAATCCTGAAGAACAGGCCTCTGGCCCTTCTCGTATTAATGCGCCGTATGTTTACCTGGCATCAGATTCCCAAAATGCTGGAACTGAAGCAGCTTCTGACAGATACCATAGCTGAAGATAACACTTTGTCCGAAGATGAGCGAAAGAATCTCTCCGGAGAATGTGATCTTATTATGAGTTTTCTGATGTATAACGATATCACCGGTATGAGCGTTCTGCACCGTCAGGCCAGTTCTAAAATGACCAGACCTGCCATCAGTATCCGCAAAACAGGAAGCTGGACCTTCGGTTCTCCTTCTGTTCTGATGATGTTTCACCGCAGATCCGGAACCCTGGATGCAGAACTGACAGCTATGAATGAATGTATGCCCCACTATTACAGGATTACCCAGGGACATGGACAGGGTGCGGAATTGCTCATGAATGCAGAGGCAGCATTTATGCAGGGGAATTTTTCAGATGCACAGATTCTGCTGGAGCAGACTTATTCCACCATTGCATCAAACGGACAGCACAATATTTCGCTCTGCTGTGATTTCCTTGCTGCAAGGCTTTCCCTTTTTCAGGAGGGCGTCACCTTTGTGAAGAACCCTGAAGTAAAGCGTAAGGAGTTTCTGTCTCTCCACAATATGATGTGGCTGAATATTTTTGACAGTACTTATGCTTACTACTATGCATTAATTAGAATGCCGGAAAAGATTCCTGCATTATTTAAAGACCATATGTTATCCACTGTCAGCTTTCTTTCTCCCTGCAGACCTATGATGGAAATGATCGAGAATCAGGTCTTTCTTTCACAGAAAATGTACGCAAAAGTTATAGGCAGAAGCGAAACGCTTCTGCCTGTCTGTGAGAAAATGCACTATGAACTTGTGTCTCTCCACGTTCAGATCCAGACCGCTGCAGCTTACGCAATGCTGGGCAAACATCATGATGCACGACAGCTTCTGCAGAAAGCCTTAGGACACGCCATGCCGGATGGCTTTCTGATTCCGTTTGTAGAAAATTATACCTATATCAAGGACGTGCTGGGCAGTATTAATTCCATAACACCAGAGCCTTTCACAGACCGGATCCTTTCCCTTGGTTCTGTTTATGAACAACACTGCCTCCGCCTGTCCAGCCGTAATTACAGGCCTGAGATTCTAAATATGCTGAACAGCAGAGAAGCAGAAATCGCAGCTTTGATCACCGACCGTCTGAGCAACCGCGAAATCGCAGAGAGGTTATTTCTCTCTGAAGGCACTGTGAAACAATATGTCAACCAGATTTATTCCAAGTTGATGATCAACGGTGATACACGCACCAAAAGGAAACAACTGGCAGAGCTGATTTCTTCCATAAACAGGGGCCTTACCTGACACTTTGAGAAAAAAAAGCAAGGAAATTCACATGACCAAAGTCTTGCGATTTCCTTGCTATTTGGCAAGAATTACAAATTTAAAGTTTTTTACTTATTTGCATTTCTGATAGTATTTAAATACTGTTGGATTTCTTCTTATTCAGGCATTACTCGCAACGCACCTTTTCTTGTAGTAATGATAGAAGCTGCTACATTGGCAAAATTTAACATTTCTGTTTCCTTGAGAATATCCTCGGAAATCTCAGTTTTATTCAGCATCATGTCTGCTCTCAACTGATCTCCAAAAAAATCATTACCAACCTTACCAATAAATGCTGTATTATGTCCCAATTTATAGCAATCCTCTGAAATAATGCATCTTAATCCAGCCCATCAGAGTGTGAAATCCTGCTGAACTGTCTTAAATGCATTATTTACGAGGATTGCTATAGAACGCTTTATTATAATAAATCATATTTCACTATATCAAGCTTAGCTGCACCATCAGCAAAGAAAGAAATCCCCTTTGCTTCCTGCTTTGTAAGAATAACCGCAGACATAACCTGCTCGCCGTCATTAATAAATACTTCCACACTAAACTTATCCAAAATCACACGCAGTTTTAGTTCATTGCTGTCACCGTTTACCAGACAACTGCTCTGATGAACCAGCGCCCGTTCGCTTCCTGAGAATTTTCTATCGATTTTTAAAACAGATTCATCCGGACGGAAGCATAATGTAGAATGATATTTCTCATTCTCTGCAAAACAGAGTTCAAATTTTTTATAAAGATTGTCTTTATCCGCCGGTCGTATCACAAGTTCCAGATCTACTGTTCGTCCTTCAATCTGCTCCAGTGTGAGCCTGGTATCTTTTATCACAACATTGTTATACTCGACTTTGTTTGCACGCATGGCATTAAGTTCTCTGATCGGAACCTGATACAATCTTCCGTTTTTAACAGACAGTTCTCTTGGAAGACTCATTTGTGCGAACCATCCAGAGTCATTGCATCGATATGCAAGCGTATCCCAGTTCTGCATCCAGGCGATCATAATTCTTCGTCCATCCGGTGCAAGCAGTGTCTGCATTGCGTAATAGTCAATTCCGTAATCAACACCTTGACAAAACTGTTCCTTTAAAGTATGTGTCTCAGGATCCAACTCCCCAATAATACATAACGTTCCATTTCCATTATGAAATTCTAATCCTTCCGGAAGCATATCCTGTGGACTTGTCAGAAGCACATATTTGCCGTCCAATTCAAAGAAATCCGGGCATTCCCACATTTTTCCATAACGATTTTGATTCTTTGCCAGAATGCTTACAAATTCCCATTCAAAGCCATTTTTACTTCTGTAAAGAAGGATCTGTCCGCTTCCATCAGCCGGACGACTTCCTATAACACAATAAAAGTTTCCATCGTTCCCTTTCCAGATTTTGGGATCACGAAAGTCTACTTTACTAGCCCCCTTTGGAAGATCTTTGGCTGTCAGAACCGGATTCTTATCATACTTTTCATAATCCTTACCATCTCCAACTGCCACTGCCTGTGTCTGAATATCCCTTACAGTTCCGTCTTCCAGTTTCTCCTGATTTACAGAAGTATACATAAGCAACTGTCTGCCATCCTCTAATTCTATGGCACTTCCTGAAAAACAGCCGAATTTATCATAATCTTCATCCGGTGCCAATGCAGTCGGAACATAGTTCCAATGCAATAAATCCTTACTCACTACATGTCCCCAGTGCATACTGTCCCAATGTGTGCTATACGGATTATACTGGTAGAACAAATGATACTCTCCTTTATAATAGGAAAATCCATTTGGATCATTCATCCAGCCAACATAAGGAGTTATATGAAAGGCTGGTCTTTCTTCCTCTTTGATCTGCTGTCCCTGTATAAATTCATATTTTCTTGCCTTTTCCAACATTTCGCTCATATAGTTCCTCCTGTCAAAATGATATTTTCTCTTATTTTTCACTGCTTAATGAATCCTGATACTGGTCAAAATATTTTTGCTTGATTGAAAGGTAATCGGAAAGCCCGTACTTCTCCATTTTTTTCAGATAAGAATCCCATTCTTCATCAATTTCTCCGTTCAGGATCCAATCTGCTTTCTTCTGTTCTGCATATTTCTTAATATCTGTATCATACTGTGACACTTTGTTTGTATCATCAATACTCATAAATACATTAGGATAAACATATTTGCTGTTCATATCCTGTAAATATGTCTCATGCATATTATCCAGACGCCATTTCGCATCTTCCGGCT
>PPYF01000434.1_pt1 | contig 12803 bp, 8 predicted proteins | sample 1559871 | NCBI WGS metagenome assembly PPYF01 (sample SAMN08240021, study PRJNA423297) | Human gut metagenome, whole genome shotgun sequencing project. | reverse complement strand
AAATCAGCTCTGCCCATTTGTAACTATTCACAAATCTTATATCAGTTTTTAACGTTTACACAAAACTTGAAACGGTCTCCACTGTAACGGATATGCATGTCTGCCCAATCCATAAACAACACATAAAATACTCTTCCATATTGCTGGTTTTCTACTATTCTTCCATGATCAAGTACAGAAAGGTAAGTTCCATCAGCTTTTCGAAGATGAAAATGAATATAGTCATTTTCATTGCCGCTGTCAATTTGCTGCCAGATACTTGCCTCAATCTGCTGTTGCTCATCTTCCCGGATAAGGTTTCGAAAGCTCTTCTTTGTAAGCTTAAACAGCTCATCTATATCTTTATATCCGGTCATGTGGAGAAACTCATGGTTTGCATAAAAGAGTTCATCATTTTCCTTGTCCGCTCTGTAGATAATAAACGCACCAGGAAGATGTTCAGAGATATCCTTGAGTGCAAATCCAAGTTGTTTGCGGCTCCTTGAATGGAGTCCTTCTCTGTAAGCCATACATCCATTTTTACCATGCAGTTTTACTTCATAAAGTGCAGCATCAGCACAGCGCATGAGCTGTGCACGGTTTGATGCAGCTATAGGATATTCAGCATATCCAAGAGAAATATAAAACGGGTAGTCATTTCCCTTGCATGAGAATATCTTTGGAAGCATAGTGAATTGTTGTAACTGTTCTTTCACATCATCATATGTGCAATTTGGGAGAAGAATACAGAATTCGTCACCGCCGTTTCGTCCCAACAATGTATCCGATGGAAAAAAACTCTTCATACTGTCAGCAAGATTCTTTAAAGCCCTGTCACCGTAAACATGTCCATAGATATCATTAATAAACTTAAAATTATCTATATCAAAGAGTGCAACTACATAAGGAGCGTTCGGATTTTTAGCGATCATTTCTTCTGCTAATTCATCAAATCCGTAACGATTATAAATATTGGTAAGTGAATCCATATGTGCTAGTTTCTGGAATTTGTTTTTATGTTCTTTTGCTGTTAACCAGACCCAGATAAGAACCGACAGAACAAATACGATAGAAGTATAAAGTCCGATGATTACAGCTATAAGTTTAGCATTTCTCCATCCACTCACAGGCATAACCTCAAATCTCCAGTTCTCTTCACCTATTGTAAAATCATAAGAAACAGGATTTGTTAAATTTCCATCTGACTGACAAACAACTTCATATGTGTCACTCCAGGGAGTGTCTGTTTTTGAAAGCTTATATTCATAACCAAAATTTGAAAGTGCACTGATCGAGTCGGAAAAAATCTCAGGAACACGCAAAATAACAATCGTAAATCCCCAGAAATATTCTTGTCCGTTTTCATCATTTAAGTAGACTGGATTGCGAACCGCAATTCCATAGTCACCTTGTTTTAATTCAAAGGGTCCCTGCGTAATGACTGTATGATTGTCTCTTGCATAACAGGAGATTTCACCACGATCTTTATCATGAAGCAGATCAATCTTACCCGCTTCGTTTCCTTCAGCAGGATAAATATCTGTCACAACACCATGTGGAGCGAGCTGCACACTTTCAATGGAATCAGACATAAGATTTTTAGCGATCGTGTTAAAGTGCTTGATCGTTCCATCATCACTGATCAAGATTTGTTCCAGAGTATCCGTAATCTCAGTTCCATTTACAATCTCATTTTTTATGCGTTCTCCATAGGTCGCTGCGTTTAATTGTGCAGTTGTGTGTCTCTGTTCTTTTTCAAAGGCGTCTGTTTTGTATACAATCAAACTAACAAGGCACATGCCCAGTAAAAAAACGATTAGAGGCACAAGCGTTTTCTTCTTCAAGTAAATCACCCCTGTTTAAGCATTCTATATTTTTGCAATATCGTATTATAGCACAGAAATTGAAAGATTGAATGAAATCTGTGGAAAAAACAGGAAAATTGGGTGTTGGAAGTGATCAGGCAGAGAAAACAAAAAACAAATGTACAGGAGTGATTTGCAGAGCCGTCAGGTTTGTGATTGTATTTGAGTTATAAATAGGATAAAATAATAGCATGAAATAAAAGCATAGTTTTCATTCTGTCTCGCATATTTTGCAATTTCCGGATTAGATAATAATGCAGAAAATTTTTGAAATCTTGTTTTATAAGATTTAATCATATACACCCTTGCCTATATTTTAACACAATGAAAGGAACCTGCGAACAGATTCCTTTCTATTTTTTCCTTAAGTTTATGATGTTGCGTTGGACGGGTGGTCCTGATTATCTCTGATCATATTTCGGATGGCAGGTGTCACAGTCATAATCTCGAAGACAGGGATCATTTTCCCATCAATCGTCGGTACAAGCTGCTGTGAGATAACGGCCTGCAGAACCATAGATAGCTGCACTGCGATCTGATGCTGCTGGTTTGGCGGGAATACGTCAATGATACGGTCAATTGTGCTGGCAGCACCAATCGTATGCAATGTTGAGAAGATCAAATGTCCGGTCTCAGCCGCCGTCATTGCGACCTGCATAGTCTCGTAGTCGCGCATCTCCCCAAGTAGGATAACGTCGGGACTCTGGCGAAGAGAAACACGCAGAGCAGTCACATAGCTCTCTGTATCGACGTTGATCTCACGTTGGCTGACGATACTTAAGTCATGTCTGTGAAGGAATTCCAGAGGATCCTCCAGCGTGATGATATGCTTCCTATAATGATGATTGATCGCATCAATAATACAAGCGAGTGTTGTAGACTTTCCGCTTCCGGCAGTTCCCGTTACAAGGACAAGACCTTTAGAAAAATTAGAAAAGTCAATGATCCGTTGCGGGATTCCAATCTCAGTCGGATTTGGCAGAGAGAAGGAAATGATTCGAATCACAACGGACAGCGCACCCCTTTGCTTCTATGCACTGACACGGAAACGTGACAATCCCGGGATAGCAAAAGAAAAGTCGTCGTCACCGCTTTGTTCGAAGTCATTCACATCACGATTTCCGGCCAACTGGTAGATTGGAGATACAATGTTACTCGTATCGGCAGGGGGAAGATTTTCCCCATTTTTTCTAGTGATAATTCCATTGATTCGCATGGAGCATGGAAGACCGGCGACGATAAACACATCGGATGCACCTACTTATTGAATCAGCTTCATAGAGTTGTCGGCATCCCACGCATTGGTTGCTACTTCCTTCCAGGATGTGATCGTATAGAATCCGGAGGAAGTCGTCCATGGGTCATTCAGTGTTAAATCCACTTCCTGAGCTTGTGAGTCGTCAACAGTAGTAGTGTAATTAAGAGTAGCTGAATTAATTTCTATAGAAAAGTTTAAGTTCACATCCATATCCGATTCACTAAGCATTGCTTCAATTTCAGAAAAATAAGAGCTGGAATCAGGGGAGATCTGATAGGACTTCGCAAGGATTCCATCAATCTGATCTAGAATCTCTTTCGCCTGATTCGATGCTTTATAATAATTTGTACTATGTGCAGTGAATTTGTCTGCAGAGCTCTTATTACCGGCTGCAGAAGCAATTGACGGATATACAGTAGATGCTGAAACAAAAAATGTAAAGATCACAACAGGAAAGAATGAGATCACATTCTACTACACAAAGAGAGCGGATCTTGCTTACACAGTAAACTATTATGAAGAAGGAACAACAACGAAACTTCACGATAGCAAGAAAGTAGAAAACCAGACATTCTGTCAAGTGGTTTTGAGATATTTTTTGAAAAATCTCCAAAGCGTATAGTTGTGCGTAAAGTCAATCAGGCAACATCTGCTTCCTGCAAAGCCATTGTTTCTCTTGCAATCAGAGCCTTTACAAGCTCCTCCTGCGTGTGCTTTGCGTTCTCTGCGGGCATTGCATTGACAACGAAAATCGTGTCGCCGATTCTCTCTACAAAGCCGGTTTTCATTTTCTCCACGGTCATCACCTCCCTAGTATAATAATGATGTAGTCTTGATTGACTACATCATTATTATACTAGGAGGTAGCGATATGCGTTATTTTGAATTTGTTCATAACCTTGGCTTACATGCCTGGGATATTCCAGCATTAGTTGCCCTGGTGATTTTAGTAATTATGATTATTGTGCATCATAACAATCAGAAAAAGCGTGATTATGATTTTGAGAAAGAGCTGGCAGATAAGATTCAGGAGATTCGAGGAGAACAGAACTCAGGAAATGATCAGACCGCAAGAGTATAGGAGGGAGATATATGGCATATTTATTTGAACATACCAAATTTGGTTTTTGCTGGTTGGACCTTCTTGCATTGCTTATATTGCTGGCAGTAATCGTTGTATTCGGTGTCAGAAATCGAGACTTGAAAAAGCAGCAGAAAGATCTGGAAGATCAGCTGGATGACCTGTATTCAGGAGATGCGAAAAAAGACAATTCGGTGATACAGGAATAAGCGGGAATGAAAAGATCGTGAAGTAAAAACAAAAGTTTAGAAGAAATTCTTAAATTAGAAGAAATTCTAGGATGAAATGGCAGCCGGGGCAGCAATGTTCCGGCTGCTGTTTCTTTTAGTGAAACTCATTGACATGCAGCAAGGAATTACCGTATTTTAATGAGTAGAGTATCGGACTTGGGAATCCGTTGGAACAGATAAGTTTTCAACTTCGATCGGAAGAAGAAAGAAGAAACAGATGCGCAAATACCGTGCAGTGATAACATTAGAATTTGTTGTCCTGATCGTACTTATTATGGTGTTATTCTATGCTTTGATGGGAATTTCAACAGTGCAGGGAAACTCTATGTATCCGATATTGCACAGTGGTGAGAAGGTTGTGTATAACCAAAGAGTCAGTGATTATAAAGCCGGAGATGTGATTGTCTTGAAAAGACCGGATGGAGAAGAGTTTGTGAAGCGAATCGTGGCTGTGGCCGGGGATACTGTGAATATACAGAACGGCAAGCTGTATGTGAACGGAGCAGAAGAAAAGCAGGAAGGAACGCTTGGTGAGACACTGACTGAGGAAAACAATCAAGTAAGCTATCCATTGACGGTAGGTGATGACCAGATCTTCGTACTGGGAGATAATAGAGAAGTGTCCGACGATTCCAGAGCGTTTGGAGTTGTTGATATGGATGATGTGAAGGGAAGAATTGTCTGGTATATGGGACGACTGTAGCGAGCAGTGGACAGTACTGATTGGTTACAAGGCAATGAAAAAGAAATAGCATAAATGAAAAGGAATACTGGAGTTCCGAATTTGACAAAAAAGGCACCTATAAAGGATGAATTAAACAAGCACAATGAATAGAAAAAATTTACAATGAAAATAATCAGTCACTAGGTGGAGTCTGTCCCAAAACAGATGAATCTTAAGACAATAAAAAAGATACATCAAATATGTATCAGAAAGGGAAATTATGAGAAGGAAAATGAAATGGAGGGTGCTTGCAAGTGCTTGTGCAGCAGCAGTAGCTGTGACATCTATGCCGTATATGGCAACGCAGGTCCATGCAGAACCAGCGGCCGTAACACAGCAGACCGGTAATAATGATCTGAAGCTATGGTATACGAGCCCGGCAGACATTACCAGATATTACGAAGGCTGGCAGGAAAAGTCACTTCCGATGGGTAATGGAGGAATCGGTGGATCCGTATTCGGTGGGATTACCAGAGAACGCATCCAGCTGAATGAGAAATCACTTTGGTCAGGAGGACCAAGTGAGAGTAGAAAGAATTACAATGGAGGTAATCTGGAGAATAAAGGAAATAATGGAGCGACAATGAATTCAATCCATGACTACTTTGCGAATGGCCAGGATAATGCTGCAACTAAGCTTGCAAAAAGCAACTTGATAGGTGCAAGTGATGATAAGGGAACAAATGGATATGGATATTATCTGAGTTTTGGAAATATGTATATCGATTTTAAGAATGTATCTTCCAACAGTGATGTTTCCAATTACACTCGTGATCTGGATCTGAATACAGCAATTGCCGGTGTTAATTATGATAAAGGAAGTACTCATTATTCAAGAGAGAACTTCACAAGCTATCCGGACAATGTTATTGTTACTCATATCACAGCAGACGGTTCTGAAAAGATCAGTTTGGATGTAAGTGTAGAACCAGATAATAACAGAGGGGATGCTGTTAATGGGATTGGTGATAGCAGCTATAAGAGAGATTGGGATACAAAAGTATCAAATGGATTGATCTCCATCAACGGACAGCTTAAAGACAATCAGATGAAATTCACATCCCAGACGCAGGTTATTACTGACAATGCCGGTACTGTGACAGATGGGAATGGAAAAGTAAGTGTTTCCGGCGCAAGTGAGGTTACAATCATCACTTCTATAGGAACAGATTACAAGGATGAATATCCAAGCTATAGAACAGGTGAGTCTGCGAATGATCTGTCTAACCGTGTGAAATGGTATGTAGATCAGGCATCAGCGAAGACATACGAAGAACTGAAAGCAAATCACATAGGTGATTATCAGAACATCTTTGACCGTGTAGATCTGAATCTTGGACAGACAGTCTCAACAAAGCCAACAGACGAACTTCTTTCTGCATACAAAGCAGGATCTGCAACAGAAGCGGAAAGACGTCAGCTGGAAGTTATGTTATTCCAGTATGGAAGATTTATGACAATTGAGTCTTCCAGAGAGACAACTATAGATAAGAATGGTTATGTAAGAGAGACACTTCCTTCCAATCTTCAGGGACTGTGGGTAGGAGCGAACAATTCTCCATGGCATTCAGACTACCATATGAATGTAAACTTACAGATGAACTACTGGCCGACATATTCTACCAACATGGCAGAGTGTGCACAGCCATTGATTGATTATATCGATGCCCTGAGAGAACCGGGGCGTGTGACCGCGGCAATCTATGCAGGAGTTTCCAGTCCCGAAGGTCAAGAAAATGGATTCATGGCACATACACAGAACAATCCGTTTGGATGGACATGTCCTGGATGGGACTTTAGTTGGGGATGGTCACCGGCTGCAGTACCGTGGATCTTACAGAATTGCTGGGATTATTATGAATATACTGGAGATACTTCTTACTTAGAAAATAATATCTATCCAATGATGAAAGAAGAAGCTAAACTGTATGACCAGATGCTTGTTCGTGGAGCAGACGGAAAGTTGGTATCTTCACCGGCATTTTCACCGGAGCATGGACCGGTTACAAATGGAAATACATATGAGCAGTCTTTGATCTGGCAGTTATATGAAGATACGATTAAAGCTGCAGAGGTACTTGGAACTGATGCTGATCTGGTAGCTACATGGAAAGCAAACCAGGCAGATCTGAAAGGACCAATCGAAATTGGTGATAGCGGACAGATCAAAGAGTGGTATACAGAGACAACTGTTAATTCAATGGGTGATGGATATGGTCACCGTCATATGTCTCACTTGCTCGGACTTTATCCTGGAGATCTCATCACAGAGGACAATGCAGAATGGTTTGCAGCAGCAAAGGTTTCCATGCAGAACCGTACGGACGTGAGTACCGGATGGGGAATGGCACAGAGAATCAACAGCTGGGCAAGACTTGGTGATGGAAATAAAGCTCTTCAGCTTATTGAGAACCTGTTCAAGAATGGAATCTATGCGAACCTGTTTGATTATCATGAGCCGAAATATTTCCAGATTGATGGTAACTTCGGATATACATCAGGTGTAGCTGAGATGCTTCTGCAGAGCAATGCAGGATATATCAATCTTCTTCCGGCAGTTCCGGATGCTTGGGCCAACGGAAGTGTAGATGGATTGGTTGCACAGGGTAACTTTGAAGTATCTATGGACTGGGCAGATGGAAATGTAAAAACTGCTACAATCCTTTCTAAGAATGGCGGAGAAGCAGTTGTGCAGACAGCGAATGCATCTCTTGCAACAGTGATGGACAGCGACGGAAATGTAGTTGATGTGACACCTGTAAAGGAAAACCGTATCTCTTTCGCAACAGAAGCAGGAAAGAGTTATACATTAAAAGACATTCCGACATCCGCTACTGTGGCAGCTCCGACAGGACTGACAGCACTTCGTGCAGATGCTGAAATTGTAAACCTTTCCTGGAACGCTGTGACAGCAGAAGAGGGAAGCAATGTAACATATAATGTATACCGTCAGGTAGAAGATGGTGATGTGATCTGCATTGAGACAGGTTTAACAACAACAACTTATAAAGATACAACAGCAGACAAGACACTTGGAGCAATGAAATATCAGGTGGCCGCAGTTGTGGATGGAATTGAATCTGAAAAGAGTGCAGTAGTAACTGTAACAGAGCCGATTGGCGCAGGTAAGATTGACAATGCTGATGAAAGAATCGCATATGTAGGTGAATGGGGCAACTGGACACAGGATAAAAATGTCAACTATATGGATACAATTCAATATCTGAATAGTCCAAAGGGCGGAGAGACTGTTACTCTTACATTTAAGGGAACAGGAATCAAGGTGATCGGCTGTACCAATAAAGACAGAGGTAAGATTGAAGTATTTATCGATGGTAAGTCTCAGGGCGTAGTTGATACATATAGTGCAAGTACAGAGCGTCAGAAGGAATACTTCAGCAAAGATGACCTTAAAGCAGGAATCCATACACTTCAGCTGAAAGTTCTCAATGAGAAACAGGCTGCAAGTTCTGGTACAAAGATTGAACTTGATGCATTTGAAATTCTAGATTCAACACTGGTAGCACCGACAGGTGTGACAGTAAGCTCCAAATCCGGAATGACTACAGTATCTAAAGCAAACAGCACATTACAGTTAAAAGCAACTGTAGAACCGGAGAATGCAACAGATAAAACAGTTACATGGAGTACATCAGATGATAGCATTGCAACAGTAGATACAAACGGACTGGTAACATTCTTAAGTAAGAACGGAACAGTTACTATCACTGCAACATCCGCTGCAGATGCTACAAAGTCTGGCACAATTGAACTGACAGTTGCAATCAAACAGGATGTGGCAGATGTTGAGACAATCGTAGAAGATGGTAATCCACCGGCGTCAGGAACAAATACATACGGAACAAAAAGTAATGATATCAAATGGGAGGGTGAGTCATGGTATACCTGGGCTGAGAATGGACAACATGGTGGAACAAAAACAGAAACTGGAGATGGTGAGAATGGTAAGGGACACTCTTTTACATATACATTCACTGGAACTGGCGTAGATGTTTATTCTCAGAAGCATGCTAACTTTGCAAGCTTTGATGTTTATATTGATGATAACAAGATTGAAAATTGTTCATTAGCGGGTTCAGGCACTGGAGAAAAGCAGGAACTTATCTTCTCAAAGAAAGGTCTTGAGAATGGTAAGCACACAATCAAATGTGTGGCAGCTGAGCGTGACGGAAAATATCAGGTCAACCTGGATTACTTAAAGATCTTTTCACCAGGCGAAGGTGCAACAGTTGATAAAGCAGCGCTCCAGGAATCAGTTGAGGCAGGAGCAGCACTTGTTAAATCAGAATATGATGAGACAAACTGGAATGCATTTATGGACGCATATAATGCTGCGGTTGCGGTAATGAATGATGCAGCTGCAACAAAGGAAACTGTAGATGAAAAGAAAGAAGCATTAGATGCAGCAATCAGAGCACTTGGAGCACCGAAAGTTCCTACAGTAGAAGACCAGACAGGTTCAGCAGTTCTTGTGGAAAGCAAGAAAGTTGTACTGAAATGGACGAAGGTTCTGGGAGCAGCAAAATACAAAGTAGTTGATGAAAAGAATGGAATTGAAAAGATTGTAAGTGGTACAACCGTAACACTGGAGAATCTGACACCTGGAACAACTTATAACTTCAAAGTATATGCTCTGAATAGTGTAGATGTTGCATCAGAGAAGGCAATTGAGATCAGCAATGTGGCAACAATGGGTGACGGATCAACAAAAGGTGAGATCGAGTCTGTTACAAAGACTCCGGTCAGTGATGATTCTGTAAAACTCACATGGACATTAAAAGAAGGCTCCACTTTCGCAAGCTATGAAATTTATGTCAATGGTCAGCTGAAAGGTAATACGACAGAAAAAGAGTTCACACTTAAGGATCTGGAAGACGGCACATACGTTGTTAAGATTGTTGCAAAGACAGCAGCAGGACAGTCAGCACTTCCAAAGCAGTTTTCTTTTGAAATGAAAAATAGTGTAAAAGTACTTAGTGTAACAAACCCAGAAGGAATTTCAGTAGAAGAAGGAACTGCATTTAAGAAGCTTGAATTACCAGAGAAAGTAACTGTCACAGTGACAGGAAACTTGGATCAAGAAGTAGAAGTAACATGGGCAGAAGGTGATTACCAGACAACACCGGGAACTTACACATTGGAAGGAACACTGACAATGGGTAAGAATATGAAAAACCCAGATGGCGTGAAAGCTTCTATCAAGGTAACAGTTACAAAGAAACCGTATGAGATTAAGTCCGTTGCAAAACTGGATAAGAAAGAAGTTGCATACGGAACAGCGGCAACAGATCTTGGACTTCCGACAGAAGTAGAAGTAAGCTACACAGACGGAACAAAAGGAATAGCAAGTGTTACATGGAATACAGACAACTACGATGGAAATAAAGCAGGAGACTATACTCTGACAGGAAAGCTTTCCTTTGCAGATGATGTTACCAATCCGAAGGAGTTGACTGCTTCTGTAACAGTAACAGTTAAGAAAAAGGCAGAAGAACCGAAACCAGAAAAAGACGCTGATTACACAGCTGTGAATGCAGCAATGGAAAAAGCAAATAAGATTGACAGAAGTAAATATACAGAAGAAAGTCTGAAAGCTTTGGACGATGCAGTAGCGGCAGTAGAAAAGGGCCTGAAAGAATCCGAGCAGAGCAAAGTTGATGCAATGGCAGCAGCGATTGAGAAAGCGTTAGGTGATCTGGTAGAAAAACCAGTAGTTAAACCAGAAAAAGACGCAGATTATACAGCAGTGAACGCAGCAATAGAAAAAGCAGAAAAGATTGACAGAAGTAAATATACAGAAGAAAGTCTGAAAGCTTTGGATGATGCAGTAGCAGCGGTAGAAAAGGGTCTGAAAGAATCCAAACAGGATAAAGTTGATGCAATGGCAGAAGCAATCAATAAGGCTTATGCAGCATTAGTTGAGAAACCAGCTGTAGAAGAGGAAGCAGACTACACAGCAGTAAGCGCAGCAATGGAAAAAGCAAAGAAGATTGACAGAAGTAAGTATACAGAAGAAAGTCTGAAAGCTTTGGATGATGCAATCGCAGCAGTAGAAAAAGGTCTGAAAGAATCCGAACAGAGCAAAGTTGATGCAATGGCAGCAGCGATTGAGAAAGCATTAAATGAACTGGTAGAAAAACCAGTGGTAGAACCAGAAAAAGACGCCGATTATACAGCAGTGAACGCAGCTTTGGAAAAAGCAGGAAAGATCGACAGAAGTAAGTATACAAAGGAAAGTCTGAAAGCTTTAGATGATGCAGTAGCAGCAGTAGAAAAAGGTCTGAAAGAATCCAAACAGGATAAAGTTGATGCAATGGCAGCAGCAATCAATAAGGCATATGCGGAATTGATTGAAAAACCTGCAACTGATAATGATAAGAAAGATGATTCTAAGAAAGATAATTCCAAGAAGAATAATTCTGATAAGAAGTCAGGTGCGGTTAAGACCGGAGATGCAACTCCACTGATCTTGTGGGGAACTGCGACAATACTGGCAGCAGGTGCCAGCGTTATAGTTATTTTACGCAGACGTAAAAGAAGATAAAAATTTTCCTGAAAAGTAAAAGGAAAGAAGTTTTCAAGAATTCTTTCAAAAGAAAGGGCTGGCATGTGCCAGCCCTTTCTTGGTATAAATATATTACTCCCTTTTTACATGTGAATATAATTTACGGTATTGCCTTGGTGACATTCCAACCTTCTTATTAAAGATCTGTGAGAAATAAGATTGGGAAGAGAAACCTGCACTGGAGGCAATCTGTGTTACAGAGAGATCTGAGGTTGTCAAAAGTTCTTTGCATGCTTCGATCCTTCGATCTGCTAAATAGTTGATCGGAGATTGACCAATGCATTCTGTAAAAGAATGTGCCAGATAAAATTTATTGATATGTGTGATCTCAGCTAATAAATCCAATGTAATATTTTGGGAATAGTTTGTATCAATATATCGTTTAGCTAATGCACATTCCTTAGAAAGCTGGAAAGAGGATTCAGAAATAACAGAAAGGTTTTGCTTTCTGGAAATGTATACCAGAAGAACCTCAAGTAATCCGTGACAGACTTTTTCAAATCCGGGTTTTTGTTCTTGAAATTCATGCATCATTAATTGTGCAAAATTAATAAACTGATTTTTATCAGAACCATAACTATAGAAACTATATCCTTTTGAAGCGTCCTGTTCAGGATCATCGAAAGAAAACGCAAGTCCTTCAACACCAAATACAATGTATTCCATTGGGTTGTTTGGAAGTGTTTTTTCAGTGTGTTCTACATAAGGATTAATGATCATTAAATCATCTGTTTTCATAGAAACTTTTTCATCTTCTATATAGAAGATACCCTCACCGTGCAAAACATAGAAGAGTTCTGAGAACTGATGTGTGTGCGGTAGAGAGTTCCAGTCACCTTCGTATTTAGAAATAGAAATATAGCGAAGACTAAAATCGTCGCGACTGCTCGTGGCGGAGCCAAGGTTGATAAATTCATTACTCATAAGTGCATATCCTCTTCGGTTAAGTTATAGTTTGTATGGACCTTCTCAATTGATTAAATTTTATATAAAATATATGAAAAAGCAATAATTTTAAAGTGAATTCGTAAAAAAGACGAAAAAATAATATAACAATTCTATATATTAAACATATTATAC
>PPYF01526057.1_pt1 | contig 12806 bp, 10 predicted proteins | sample 1559871 | NCBI WGS metagenome assembly PPYF01 (sample SAMN08240021, study PRJNA423297) | Human gut metagenome, whole genome shotgun sequencing project. | reverse complement strand
TATCAGCTCCATACAAAATACCATGCAACATATACTCTGTGGCAATATAACTAAATGCTATCGTATTAAACAGACTCATCATTATAAGTCCAAGTGACACATATTTTTTATATATCTGGTTCATTGTTATATTAACATCGGAATTCTCACTATATACTGTGCGTTCTCTGGAATTAACATATATATTAAATATATACAACACAACCGCTACTACAATTGATACTATAAAATATATATTCATATCTCTGAATAACATATCTGAATGTCTCACAAAAACAACTGGTATGTATATAACTGCTGTCAGTACTATAAGCATCCAGTGATACTTCATACTAACAGAGGTCTTTCCATTAGGAGCCGAAAGCCTTGTATCAATATATACTTTTTTCTGTTCCTCAATAAGCCAGCCATTTTTCATCTTAAGCTCATACATTTTCCTGTGGCCGACTATGACAATAAGCTGTATTCCTACGGTATATACGAATATCCACAATATATATATGAATATCGATATAATCATATTCACAACACATATACCACATATTAAAATCGATAATACAATATTAATATTGTTAAATACATTAAACTGCTTTTTTGTCCTGCTCATCAAAGAAGTTACTTCTGCATCTTCTTTCTTCTCTGCTGGTATATGGACACCCAGATACATACCAGCCTTATATTCAAAGCTTGACACCATCGTTAATCTCATAATCATTATTATAAATAAATTGGTTACAAAAAACATAACTGCCATAAATATTTCCATATATGCTCCAATCCGCAGCAAAGGAGGATGTTAACCTTTATATCCGCTGCTTTTTTAATTTATTCTTTATCTGCCACTACACTCACGAACCCGCACTTTCACGCTCCTGCGTCCTTCTTCGCAGCCGCTTCCTTTTCTTTTACACTCATTATATTATAATTTACTCAGTTATAACTTGCTTCTCTTCTACACATTTCATCTTAGAATATATCTTGTCACACATATTAAGAAAATCTTTTTTATCCATACCTGTTATACTTGCTTCTGCTGACAACAGCTCAAGTTCTGCTTCCAACTTTTCCCAGAACACAATATCCATATCAATATTCTTAGCAACAACAGCACCATGTCTTCTGTCTATATTTATATAGCCTTCTGTCTTTAATATCTGATATGTCTTATTGACTGTCATTGTATTAACGCCTGCATCTTCTGCTAACTGCCTTACTGTTGGAAGACTTTCACCAGGCTTTAACTCACCATGTCCTATTCCCATAACTATCTGGTTACGCAGCTGGACATATATTGGAATACTGCTGTTCATATCTAATTCGATAATCATAATAATTCACTCTTTCTTTTTATACTATATATTAAGCTTTGTCTTATTTGTATTATTCATTGTAATACAAATAATATTTTTGTCAATAAATTTGGCTCTTCTGGCATAATGGTGGAAGCCTCTAATAAAAATACTTTTTATAAAATCATTCTTCTCCTGCCTATCCATCCGTCAATCGCACAAAAAGAAAGGTAAGTGTCTGCTTAGCAGCCGCCTACCTTTCTTTTGCATTCATTACTACTTATTTTACTTATCTTCCAGCCAGTTTATCTATAATATTTCTGGCTACATATACTCCACTAGCTGAAGCATGTGAAAGTGAATGTGTTACACCACTTCCATCACCAATTATATATAATCCCTTGTATTTAGTTTCAAGATTATTATCAATCTCAACTTCCATATTATAAAACTTGACTTCCACACCATAAAGAAGTGTATCATCATTGGCAGTACCAGGTGCTATCTTATCAAGTGCGTATATCATCTCTATAATACCATCAAGAATACGTTTAGGAAGCACCAGGCTTAAGTCACCAGGTGTTGCCGCAAGAGTTGGCTTTACAAGTCCTTCCTCTATTCTCTTTTCAGTACTTCTTCTTCCTCTCATAAGGTCGCCGAATCTCTGCACAATAACTCCGCCACCAAGCATGTTAGAAAGCCTTGCAATGCTTTCACCATATCCGTTACTATCCTTGAAAGGCTCTGAAAAATGCTTTGCAACAAGAAGTGCAAAGTTGGTATTCTCTGTCTGCTTCTCAGCTCCCTCATAGCTATGTCCGTTTACAGTTACTATTCCATTTGTGTTCTCATTAACAACGATTCCATTAGGATTCATACAGAAGGTACGAACAAGATCCTCGAACTTTTCTGTTCTGTATACAATCTTGCTTTCATATAACTCATCTGTAAGATGGGCAAATATAACTGCTGGAAGTTCAACACGTACACCAATATCTACACGATTGGACTTTGTTGGAATATCTAAAGCTTTACAGACATTTTCTATCCACTTGCTGCCGCTTCGTCCCACTGAAACGATACACTTGTCACAGTCCATATGCTCATCCTTATAGAATATCCTGTATCCTCCATCTATAACCTCAATATCACTTACAGGCGTGTTAAAGTAAAAGTCAATATGGTCTTTCATTTCATCATACATGTTTTTAAGAACAATATAATTAATATCAGTTCCCAGATGCCTTACAGAAGCATCAAGAAGCTTTAGCTTATTCTGCATACATAGTGTTTTAAACTTGGTTCCAGCAGTTGAATACATGTGTGTTTCTTCACCACCATGTGAGGTATTGATTGTATCAACATACTTCATAAGTTCAATAGCCTCGTCTCTTCCGATATACTCGTAAAGCGTTCCACCAAAATCATTCGTAATATTATATTTTCCATCGGAAAATGCTCCTGCTCCTCCAAAACCATTCATAATAGCACATGTTGGACACTTAATACACGATTTAATCTTCTTGCCATCTATAGGACACTTTCTTTTCTCTAAAGTATTTCCCTCCTCAAACACAGCCACCTTAAGCTTTGGTGACTTTTTCATAAGCTCATATGCTGAGAAAATCCCACCTGGACCTGCTCCTATTATTATTACATCATATTTATCACTCATGCCATACCTCTTTTCCACATAACTAAACTTTACAATATTAGCTGCAATCAATCTTTTTGCTCCTGCTTTTTTATAGCCTCATTAAGATTATTTTCTATCTTTTCAAGTGTAACACACATGCTTTTAAGCTCTTCCTCTGATATATTCTTACAGAATACATCTTGTGCCATATTGAATAAATCAGACACCTTATCTGCCTTTATTTCTCCCTCCTTAGTAAGCTTTATCACCCATGATCGCCGGCACTCTGGATTACTCTCTCTTATTATAAGCCCCATCTTCTCCAGCCTGTCAAGTGTTCTTGACATAGTAGTTACATCTATCAGGCAGACATCCGACAGTTCTCTTTGTGTCATCTGTCCACCTTTTTTTAATTCATATAATATTCTTGGCTGTCCCTGTCCTACTGTTAATCCCATATCTATAAAATAAGGTCTTAAAAGTCTTCTTCTTAGCATTTCCACATCAAAAAGATAATGCCTGACCTCTCCATATTTCATACTAATCCTCATTTCTTTGCATATTTTTACACATATCAGTTAAATATTACTAATAATCAGCAGATTATAACAATCTGAAATCTTTAACTAAGCTCAAACTGTCCTGTATACAGCTGATAATATCTGCCTTTTTGTTCAAGCAGCTCATCATGACTTCCTCTTTCTATAATCTGTCCTTTTTCAAGCACCATTATAGCCTTTGAGTTTCTGACCGTAGATAATCTGTGTGCTATTACAAATACTGTTCTTCCCTCCATGATAGCATCCATGCCTTTTTCTATCAACCCTTCAGTTCTAGTATCCACTGAGCTTGTAGCCTCGTCAAGTATAAGCACTGGTGCCTTTGCTATCGCTGCCCTTGCTATGGCAAGAAGCTGCCTCTGTCCCTGTGATAAGTTGCTTCCATCGGAATAAAGCATGGTATTATATCCATCTGGAAGACGTCTTATGAATGAATCTGCATTGGCTATTAAAGCTGCATTTCTAACCTCTTCATCAGTTGCATCCAGTTTTCCATACCTTATATTATCAGCTATTGTTCCTGTAAACAAATGTGTATCCTGAATAACCATGGCAAGTGATTTTCTTAAGTCATCCTTCTTAATATCCTTTATGTCTATGCCATCATAAGTTATTGTGCCTGACTGTATATCATAGAATCTGTTTATAAGGTTAATGATCGTTGTCTTTCCAGCACCAGTCGAACCAACAAATGCTATTTTCTGGCCTGGCTTCGCATAAAGAGTGACGTCATTTAATATAGTTTTTCCTGGAACGTATCCAAACACAACATTTTTAAATCTTACGTCACCACGCAGCTCAACCAGATAAGTTCCATCATTAGCGGCTGCCTTATCCATGTTTTTATCTATCGTCTGGCTTTTAACCTTTTCTTTATAAGAATCTGAATTCCAGTAAGTATTAAGCTCTGTTGGCACTTTCCATGCAAATACACCCGTATACCCACTACATTCTGTAAGACTTCCATCAGCATTCTTAACTGCGTTACAAAGTGTTACGCTGCCTTCATCAATCTCTGGTTTTTCATCCATCATATCAAATATACGTTCTGCACCTGAAAGTGCTGATAACAGAAAATTGACCTGCTGGGTAAACTGATTAAGCGGCATGGCACTCTGACGTACATATATAAGATATGATGACAGACTTCCAAGATCCATAAGTCCTTTAAGCGTAAATAAACCACCCACACATGCTGATATCGCATAATTAAGATATGACAGGCTTACAATAGTTGGAATCATCATTCCTGCAAAAGCAAGTGCATTAGTAGACTCTTTCCTGAAACTTTCATTCATCTCACAAAACTTCTCAAAATTCTTTTGTTCATGGTTGAACACCTTTTCAACCTTCTGTCCTGCCATCATCTCCTGTACAAAGCCATTAATCTTACCAAGCTTCTCCTGCTGCCTGTTAAAATATTTCTTGCTATGTTTACTGTTAAACTTAATAAAGAAAAACATGATAACAAGAAACACAATAACTATAACTGATAATCTTACACTTAAAACCATCATCATGATAAGAGTGCCAAAAAGCATTATAAAGCTCTGGATTATCATAGCGAAGCTGTTATTCATAGCTTCTTGTACAGTATCCACATCATTGGTAAATCTGCTCATAAGCTCACCATGTGTATGAGCGTCAAAATATTTTAAAGGAAGCTTCTGTACATGTGCAAAAAGATCATTTCTTATATCCTGTATAACCTTCTGTGATACCTTTACCATAATGCGGTTATAGCCAAATGTACACAAAGCCCCGCATGCATACATAACACCCATGGCAATAAGTGCCTTAAGAAGTCCTTCCATGTCTCCCGGTACTATAAAATGATTTACAACTGGTTTTACAAGATATGTGCCTGCCACATTCGCTCCTGCACTTATCAGCACAAGCAGTGCAACGAGCATAAACATCCATTTATAATGACCAAGGTAAACAAGCAGATGCTTTATAGCTTTCTTAGTATCCTTAGGTCGTTTATATCCAACATACTTTGCCATTATAAATCTGCTCCTTCCTTTTGTGATTCATATATTTCCTGATATATCTTATTGGTTCTTAATAATTCCTCGTGTGTTCCTATTGCATTTACACATCCCTTATCGAGTATAATTATCTGATCTGCATGCTTAACAGAAGATATCCTCTGTGCAATAACAAGCTTAGTCATATCCGGAAGCTTCTTTGCAAGTTCTTCCCTTATCCGGCCTTCAGTTGCTGTATCCACAGCACTTGTAGAATCATCCAGTATGAGTACCTTCGGTTTCTTTAATATAGCCCTTGCAATACATATACGCTGCTTCTGTCCACCAGAAACATTGACACCTCCTTGTCCCATCTCTGACTCATAGCCTGCCGGAAGCCTGTCTAAGAATTCATCTACACAGGCTATATGACAAGCTTCATCTATCTCTTCCTTCGTTGCATTTTCATTACCCCAGCGAAGGTTTGATATCAGAGAACCAGAAAACAAGGTATTCTTCTGCAGAACAACAGCAATTGCATCACGCAGATGTTTTACCGGATAATTCTTAACATCCACTCCATCTATACGCACCATTCCCTTAGTGGCATCATATAGTCTTGGAATAAGCTGTACAAGAGTAGTCTTTGAAGAACCTGTCTGTCCTATGATACCTACTGTCTGTCCTGGCTTTATATGAAATGAAACATCTGAAAGTACGTATTCCTTTGCTTCATTTTTATACTTAAACCACACATGGTCGAACTCTATTTCACCATGCTTAACACTTATATCCTGCGAGTTTTCATCAGTAATGTCGATTTTTTCGTCAAGTACCTCGACTATTCTTGTGGCTGATGCTAAAGAACGTGTCATCATAAGGAATACATTTGACATCATCATAAGTGAATTAAGAATAAGCAAAACATAGCTTAAAAAGCTTGTCAGTTCTCCAATCTTAAGCTGTCCGTTATTAATAAGATGTCCACCAACAAAGAGAATCGCAATAATAGTTCCATACATAACGAACTGCATAGCTGGCATGTTAAGTACTGCTATTCCAAATGCCTTTTCAGATTCTGACTTAAGCTTAGCATTAACATCCTTAAACTTGTCTACCTCATACTCTCCTCTGACATATGACTTTACAACCCTTACCGCTGTAAGATTCTCCTGTATACTACGATTAACAAGGTCAATAGCATTCTGCATCTTTGCGTACAATGGTCTTACATTCATAATAATTATGATAAGCAAGACCGCAAGTATAGGAAGTGCCACAAAGAATACAAGGGCTAGTGTTCTGTTAATAGTAAATGCTATTGACGATGCAAATATAAGCATAACAGGGCTTCTTCCAAAAGGCCTCATACCAGTTGAGACTGAATTCTGGATATTGGTAACATCACTTGTAAGACGTGTAACAAGCGACGATACCCTGAAATGATCTATATTAGAAAATGAATAAGACTGAAGCTTTTCATATTCTGCCTTTCTTATATTCGCACCAAGTCCCTGTCCGGCAAGTGCCTGGAATCTGGCGCTCCCTATTCCAAGCACAAGTGCTATAAGCGCACATAAAGCCATCTCAAATCCTTTGACATATATATAATGAGTATCTCCATTGGCCACACCATTATCTATAAGGTCAGCCATGATCATAGGCACCAAAAGTTCAAGCATAGCCTCAACAGCTATACATATAAGTGCCAGATAAGCATATTTTTTATATTGCTTCATATAAGAAAAAATTCTTCTTAGCATTATTAGTCGTACCTCCGATTGTTGTATATGCAACTATTGTAACATCAATTATTGCAATGTCAAGTTTACGATATCTGATTTGTTATATTAGGTTTGCAGCATCAGGTTTGTGATATCAATTTTTGAAATATCAAGTTGTAATATATTATTGACATCTGCATATAAAAATGATAAGGTATAGCCATAATGATTGTTAATTATTTATCAATCTTATTTTATTAGCATAGTTACATCTTGTAATGCTATACAATATACATTTTATTGTCATATGATTACTCATAAGATGTATATAATTATCTAAGAAAAGGGGAACTAATCATGAACAAAGAAAAAGCTTTAGTTGTCGATAACATTCAGTCTCTTGAAGCGCTTATAAGCTCTGTAAAAGAGGCACAGCGCATCTTTTCGACATATTCACAGGAACAGGTTGACAAGATATTCACCGCTGCCGCCCTCGCTGCTAATAAGGCAAGAATACCTCTTGCCAAGATGGCTGTTAAAGAAACTGGTATGGGAATAGTTGAAGACAAGGTTATCAAGAATCACTATGCTGCAGAGTATATCTACAACGCATACCGTGATACTAAGACATGTGGTGTCATAGAAGAAGATAAAGCCTATGGCATTAAGAAAATCGCAGAACCTATTGGTGTTGTAGCAGCTGTTATTCCTACAACTAATCCAACATCTACCGCTATATTCAAGACTCTTATTTCATTAAAAACCCGTAATGGTATCATCATAAGTCCACATCCTCGTGCTAAGGAAAGCACTATAGCTGCTGCTAAGGTTGTACTTGAGGCTGCTGTTGCTGCCGGTGCTCCAGAAGGAATAATCGGCTGGGTTGATGTTCCAAGCCTTGAACTTACCAACACTCTTATGAAGGAGGCTGACATAATACTTGCAACTGGTGGTCCAGGTATGGTTAAATCAGCTTATTCATCTGGAAAGCCTGCACTTGGAGTAGGTGCCGGTAACACACCTGCTATTATTGACAGCACTGCCGATGTTATACTTGCTGTCAACTCTATTATACATTCCAAGACATTTGATAATGGTATGATATGTGCTTCTGAACAGTCAGTTATTGTTGACTCATCTGTATACAAGCAGGTTAAAGAAGAATTCACTAAACGTGGCTGTCACTTCCTTAGTAAAACAGAGCTTGATAAGGTAAGAAAAACTATCATTATCAATGGCTCGTTAAATGCCAAGATTGTTGGCCAGAGTGCTTATAATATCGGAAAGCTTTCTGGTATAGAGGTTCCTGAAAGCACAAAGATTCTCATTGGTGAGGTTACCTCCGTTGACCTTTCAGAGGAATTCGCACATGAGAAGCTGTCTCCTGTTCTTGCCATGTATAAGGCAAAGGATTTTGATGATGCCGTAGGTAAAGCTGAGCGTCTTATAGCCGATGGTGGCTTTGGTCATACTTCTTCTATATATATTAATGCTGCGACTGAAACTGATAAGCTTGCCAGATTCGAGGAAGCTATGAAGACCTGCCGTATTCTTATTAATACACCTTCTTCACAGGGTGGTATTGGTGATCTTTACAACTTTAAGTTAGCACCTTCTCTTACACTTGGCTGTGGTTCATGGGGTGGAAACTCTGTATCTGAAAATGTAGGTGTCAAGCACCTTATTAACATAAAGACTGTTGCTGAGAGGAGAGAAAATATGCTGTGGTTTAGAGCCCCTGAAAAGGTATACTTCAAAAAAGGCTGTCTTCCTGTTGCACTTAACGAGGTAAAGACCGTATTAGGAAAGAAGAAAGCATTTATTGTAACAGACCAGTTCCTGTACAAGAATGGCTATACTAAGTGCGTTACTGACAAGCTTGATGAACTTGGCATAACACATACAACCTTCTTTAACGTTGCACCAGATCCTACCTTAGAGTGTGCTATTGAGGGAACTAAGGCTATTAACAGCTTTGAGCCTGACTGCATCATAGCTATCGGTGGTGGCTCTGCTATGGATGCTGCCAAGATAATGTGGGTTATGTATGAACATCCTGAAGTTGCCTTTATGGATATGGCTATGAGATTTATGGATATAAGAAAACGTATATACACATTCCCTAAAATGGGGGAAAAGGCTTACTTTATAGCAATTCCTACTTCCTCTGGTACTGGCTCAGAGGTTACTCCTTTTGCAGTTATTACTGATGAAAAAACTGGCATAAAGTACCCTCTTGCTGACTATGAACTGCTTCCTAAGATGGCTATTATTGATGCTGATATGTGTATGGATCAGCCTAAGGGACTTACTGCTTCATCTGGTATAGATGCACTTACTCACGCACTTGAAGCTTATGCATCTATTATGGCGACTGATTATACAGACGGTCTCGCACTTAAGGCCATGAAGAATATATTTGAATATCTCCCAGCGGCATATGAAAATGGACCTCACGATGCCAAGGCAAGAGAACAGATGGCTACTGCTTCTACTATGGCTGGTATGGCATTTGCCAACGCATTCCTTGGTGTATGCCACTCCATGGCTCACAAGCTTGGCGCTTACCACCATATACCTCACGGCATTGCTAATGCACTTCTTATAACAGATGTAATGCGTTTTAATGCTGCAGAAGTCCCAGCTAAGATGGGAACCTTTTCACAGTATGCTTATCCTCACTGCAAGGAAAGATACGTTGAATGTGCTGACTTCCTTGGAATCCAGGGAAAGAACACTGATGAAAAGTTTGAAAATTTCTTAAAAGCCATTGAAGAACTTAAGGACAAGGTTGGAATCAAGAAAACTATCAAAGACTATGGTGTTGATGAGAAAGATTTCCTTGCTACACTTGATGAGATGGTTGAGAATGCCTTTGATGACCAGTGTACAGGTGCCAATCCAAGATATCCTCTTATGAGCGAAATAAAAGCTATGTATCTTAAGGCTTACTATGGAAAATAGATTACTAGCATAAATTACAAGAATAAATCACGAAAATAAATTAATGTAAGAATATATTTTCACACGCGGGATTTGTGTCTGTGCGCACCTGACACAAACCCATTATGTTCATAAAACGTGCGCAGAAATGAGGATTATTATGAAAAAATGTATATATAAAGGTGCATTAAAGTCAGTCTATGTTGATAAGGATAAGGCTGAGAAGGTATTTGCACTATCTTACAATAAATCTGATGTATTATATGAAGCACTTAACACAGCAAGAGTCGAGGATACAGGCCTTGATATACCACGACTTCTTAACGTATCAGTAGTTGATGGAAAGTGGACTATAACAAGCGAATATGCCAAGGGTGAAACACTAAAGGAGCTTTTAGCCAAGCATCCGGAAAATTCTGATGCATATATTGAGGCTATGGTTGATTACCAGATAGCCATAAACAAGCACAGCAACCCTCTTCTGGTTGATATGAAAAGCAAACTTGAACGTCAGATAAACGAGCTTAATATTCCTGCTGATACAAAATATGAGCTTGAATCAAGACTTTCAGAGCTTCCTTACCATAAAAAGCTATGCCACGGTGATTACTGCCCTGAGAATATAATTGTCCAGACTGATGATAAGAACCAGATTATTGCTATTACCGCTGTTGACTGGGTACACGCAACTAAGGGGAATGCTTCTGCTGATGCTGCAAACACCTACCTTACACTTAAGCTAAGTGATGAAGCACTTGCTGATAAGTACATAACCATGTTCTGTGAGAAAACATCTACAGATAAGCGCTACGTTGATAAATGGATACCTATCGTAGCAGCCGCAAGACTTACTAAGAAAAAGCCTGAGGAAAAGGAAATGCTTGAGGCTATGATTGATATATGTGACTTCCAGTAATCAGATATTAACTTACAATACATCTGTTAATCAAATGTATTAATATTCTTCATTGTTTAACTTTATAAATCCAGCCATATGATATCCCCTGCCTCCTTTATGGGGAATGACATCATATGGCTGGTTTTATTATATTTTATATAATATTATTATCTTCAAGAAATTTGCTATACATAGCTTCTATTCTATCCATATCATCATTGTGAAGATTTCCTATTTTAAATATAAAGCTATCTTTATTAAGCACTGTAACCTTTGATACTCTAGCAGTTGAAGCTAATCTCAGCCCTGCTTCACTCCAATATATAATTGGAATATCATAAGGGTCTTCCTTTCTTACTTTATGTTTAGTTATCTTCACTGATAATACCCCTAATACATTTTCATCAAGTACAATAACTGGTCTATTTATTATTCTACTCGCATCTTCCTCCAACGGAAATTCTACAAACCATACTTCTCCTTTTCTCATTCTGCCTCTCTTTCTTTTTTCATTTGCTCAAACATATCATCCCATTCAGTTTCTTCTACCCATTCATCATCTGATGCTATTACAGCTTTACCATCAGCATTATAATTAGTATTTGCCATTGCCATTTGATATGCTTTATCGCTATATCTCCCAACATTCATATCCGGGTGAAATGGTAAAGCCTGCTCTCTTACTGCCTGTTTAGCCGCCATAGTAAAAAATGTTGTCATATCCATTCCAAGATTTGATACTAACTCCTGCAACTGACTTTTTAAATTCTCGTCTATTCTCATAGTCACATTAGTATTAGCCATAATTACCATCCCTTTCAAATTATAAATTTACTCTAATATTAGAATATGCCTTTCCCGTTGTTTTGTCAATACATTGTTATAACAATGTATTATTTTTAACCTTATCTACATCAAACACCATACTCTATATTATATTGCAGACAACTAATACCTCACTATATAACTTGCATTCCCAACAATAAATCAATATACTAAAATAAATTATTATATACATTATAATCAATTATATACACTATAATCATAAGAAAGGACTACAAGAACACTATGGAACTAATAAAAGGCAGACCAGCCAATGAAGCTGACAGACTTGATAAAGAAATAAGAGTATATGACCTACTCGACCAGTTAGGAATGGAATACTATCGAACCGACCACGAACCAGCAACAACTATGGAAGTATGCAACGATATCGATAAAATTCTTGGCACACTTATATGCAAAAACCTTTTCTTATGCAACAGACAGAAAACACAATTCTATCTTCTTATGATGCCTGGAGATAAAGTATTTAAGACTAAAGATTTAAGCCAGCAGATTAACTCTGCACGACTTTCATTTGCCGATGAGGAATATATGAAAGAATACCTTGATATAACACCGGGTTCAGTATCTATCATGGGACTTATGAATGATACAGGCAACCACGTCCAGCTTCTTATCGACAGTGAAGTCCTTGAAGAGGCTTCTCTTGGCTGTCACCCTTGTATCAACACTTCAAGCCTTAAGTTAAAGACAAATGAAGTTATGGAGAAGTTCCTGCCTGCTGTACATCACGAAGCCATAATAGTTGAACTTCCACGATACGAAAATATTTAAGTATAATATACCTTATTGTAACTTTATTGATTGGGTGCTTTTGATGATTGGATAACTTTGATGATTGCATATATGATTCTTTGTCCTATAAGTCGATACATTAATGGATTATAAATAGTTAATAAAGTAATTTCTAGAGCATAAAATAAAGTGCTTAGTATTATCT
>PPYF01103345.1_pt1 | contig 12806 bp, 9 predicted proteins | sample 1559871 | NCBI WGS metagenome assembly PPYF01 (sample SAMN08240021, study PRJNA423297) | Human gut metagenome, whole genome shotgun sequencing project. | reverse complement strand
AAATTACTTAATGGTGTAGAACACAACAATAAAGTGATACCTGCCAGGATGCAGCCCAGATGGAATGCACCTTTCCTTCGCAAATTTGAAATCGGATAGAGGGCCACAAAGAGAATTGCAGTTACATGAAACGAGCATGCGATCAGGATAAGCAACAGGAACTTCGGCAGCTTTCTCTCCTCGACTGCGTCATACGCAAGCAGAACAATGGCGAGAGCAACGGTTTGCCGCAAGATAAATAGACTCATTCCGAAAAAGCCTAGTGTAACCATAAAAAAATAGCTCAAAGCATAATTATTCGAATAACGTCGACAAAAATGAACAAAAGCTAATTCGAATATGAGGCTCGTGAAAAAGACTAATGACTTCGCATCGGGCCAAATGCCCCAAATCACTTGGCTGAATAACTTCCACCCGATTCCGAAATCGCTATACCAGTTCAACCGCGCATGAAAGGCATATTGTGCAGCATCACTAAAAATTGGAGCAAAAAGCGTCATGAGCATCATTTGGATGAATACAATGCCCAAATACCAATCACTGCCCCTCTTTCCCTTTGAAAGTCGGCCTCGAAAGACAAACCACCAAACGAAGAGAAGCATCAGATTAAGAGGAAGGATGTTCATTGCGCCCTCCCAAGGAGATTTGAATCAAGTAGCCTTTCCATGCCATAAATACCTTGTCAGGTAAATAGGCTTTCATACTCTCTGCGGCAGCGGACGTCATATCCCCAACATTATCCTCAACAAGCAATCTCTTGATTTGATCAGCCATAGCTCGCGAGTTTCCGACGGGAACAAGGACACCATTCGTTCCATCAGCAATCAACTCTCCTGGTCCACCACAGGGACAGTCCGTCACTACGCAAGGTAAACCGACAGCCATTGCTTCCATGAGCGCATTAGGCATTCCCTCATAGTCAGAGGACATCAGAAAGCCTTTTGCATCGGCGAGCACCGCCGGCACGTCAGAAGTTCGTCCGCAAAGAGCAACGCCGTCCGACAGTCCAAGGGCGTAAACCATACGCTGAAGGTCGCTTCGCATTGGACCTTCTCCATAGATTCGCAAACATTCGTCAGGGAAATCCATTCGCACTGCCGCAAACGCCTTGAGCATCATCGGATAGTTCTTCTGTTCCGTAAGACGCCCAATCGCGACCCAATACGAATTCACGCCAGACTTGTCGGTCTCGAAAAAAACCGGGTTCACCGCGTTTGGAATCACCCGTGATTTTCGACGAAGTCGAGCCGGAAACCATTCCATAGCTTGATGGGTCTGAAAGACGCAGCCGTCAGCCAGAAAGGGCATGAGAAACTTGCCCACAAACCTACCGATTTTTCCTGCATACTCCCTAGCAGGGTCATTTCGAACCGAGACGACAACCTTGCATGGAAGACCGAAACCCGCAACAAGCGCGCGGAAATTAGGTTCCTGCATGAAGGACAGAACGACATCAGGTCCTTCTGATTTAATGATTGCACGCAACTTCTTTATCCTTGTGGCATTTCGCATCAGTCGCGACTGAACGATTTCCTCGTTCTCAAGGGAATAGCGAGTCACGCCTTCATTCAACTCATATTCGTTGTCGGAGCGAAACGACGTCACCAAAATGGAATTGTCCCCGCTACTGGAAAAGAAATTTGCAAGCTGGGATATAACCCGCTCCGCACCTCCGCCGTTCAGCCGGTTTATGTAAAATAGAACTCTCATCGTTTCCTTTTCAATGCGCCACTAAAGAAATCGGTCAGTCGTTCCGCTGTCTCACTGGAATCAAACCCCGCCGCCCGCACGGCTTTTGCCCCCGAAGCACGATCGAACTCGCCGGCCAGTATCCCGTCGACGCGCTCCGCCCACGCACGCGCGCAGACGTCAAGCTTCTCGCATTCTACATGTCCGCCCTTGATATAACAGTCTCGAGGGATAGCATCCGATATCAAACACGGCAGCCCCGCTGCCTGCGCTTCCACCAAGACCATGGGTAATCCCTCATACAGCGAAGGCATCGTAAAACAGTCCATCGCCTGCATAAGCCGCGGCACGTCCGAACGCACGCCCAGAAACATGACAGAGCCGGTGATGCCTAACTCGGCAGCCTTTCTCTCCATCTCCATACGCAGGGGACCGTCACCCGCAAGCATCAACAAGGCGTCAGGTCTCCGCTTCAGCAGGGCGGCAAACACGTCAAGCAGAAGTGCGTGGTTTTTCACCGCGTCGAATCGCCCAACATGCCCCACGACGGGTGCATCGTCGGTGATGCCCAGTTCGCGTCGAACTTCCGTCCGCACGGCGGGATCATACGCGTATGAGTCTACGTCTATGCAGTTCCTAACGACCTCGAAGTCATCGGTATTAAACATCCACCTGCCCGCTTCCTCGCCGCAAGCAAACAAATCGGTGGCGTACCGTTTGATGAGAGGCTTGCAAAGCATCTTTAAGGGGTACTTCAAGTCTCTGTCCTGGTAACTATTGTGCGAATGTGCCACTCGAACAATAGCCCCATGTCTCGCGGCTGCTGCGAGCGGCTCAGCGCTCAAACAGTCAAGCTGCGCCCATACGACTTCGTACGGGTGCTTAGCAAAAAACTCATTAAGTGCTGTCCAGTAGCGAGGGTCAAGCGGATTTTGCCTACGAACGCGGTAAATACGCCCACCCAACGACTCAATTTCCTCTTCGTAGGCACCACTATCCGAACGGTGGAGCAAGAAGTCGAGCTGAACCTTGGAACGATTCAGTGCTCGATACACGTTCATTGTGAACGTCTCAAGTCCGCCTCGATTCATGCTGGTTACCACTACGAGAACGCGTAACGGTTCATTAATTTTTGTATCGAGAATTTCAGAAACCACGGCCTCTCCTCTATGCATAGAGCGATGTCATTCGCCTAAGCACAGCTGAAATATCAAATTTCTTCGCCTGCTCTCGCCACGCAGATGCGCTTTGCCTCTTACCGGAAACCCTCTCAATAGCACGAGCCCACTCATCTGCTCCACCCTCGACGATTGAGCCTTCCGCGAATGGACCCAGCACATCAGCGCAGCCCCTCGCACCGGAGGTCAAGCACGGCCTGCCACATGCCATCGCTTCGATGAGCGATACGGGCAGACCCTCGCGCTTGGAAGGGAAACAAAAGAGATCGCACGCGTTGAGCAACGCTGCCACGTCGCTGCGGAAACCCAGAAGCATGAGACGATCGTCCACACCGAGATGTCGCGCCTTTTTCAACAAGACGTTGCGAAGTGGTCCCTCGCCCGCAACGAGCAATTTAAAATTATCAGGCAGCTTCGCAAGAGCCTCTATGAGCACACCATGATTCTTGTTTTCGTTAAGATCACCGACGGACAGCAAGACAAAATCGTTCTTGCCCAGGCCGAGCTCCGCGCGCGTGTCCGCGCAGTTCTTAACGCAAACAAACCTGTCTAGGTCGACACCCACGCCGGGCACATACTCCACACGGCAATGCGCGAATTGCCGTGCACGCTTACAGTCCTCATCGTTTATGGTCACCAGTACATCGGTAAAGCGACTCATCACTCGCTCTACGGGATACCAAAGCACCCAGTTAATTAGAGGCGCCCCATCATAAAAATGAAAACCGTGCGCAGTGTAAATCACTTTTGTCCCACTGTGACGAGCATCTCGAGCTGCAAGACGCGTGAGAACACCTCCCACGGGAGTGTGGGTGTGAACAATAGCGAAATGCTCCTTGGCGAAGAGTTTACGCAGCTGTTTGTAGGCAACGATCGTCTGCATTGAGAATGGACTGCGTGCGAAGTCAATATTAACGAAATGGTCGCAGAATGGGATTTCACAGACACCGTCTGGATAATCGTTCTTAGCAGCTACCCATGTCTCCCAACCCTGCTCTTTGAACCACTTGAGATAAGGTATGTGGAACTTAGCAATATGCCCGCGCACCAGCGTAGCTGTGAAAAGAACGCGACCATGGTCAGGGAAGCTCATCTCGCACCGTCTCCCGTGCTCACAACGCCAAGCGTCTTGAGCATAATCTCAAGGTCCATCTTGATGCTTCTAGATTTAATGTACTGGAGGTCAAACATGACCTTCTCGCTGGGAAGCAAGTCGTACCCGCCAGTCACCTGGGCAAGACCGGAAATGCCCGGACGGACCATAGTGCGGTAATGCCATCCGTGAATGCGTTTCTCAAACTCATCACAAAACGCAGGACGCTCGGGGCGAGGACCAATTAGGCTCATATCGCCTTTGAAGACGTTCCAAAATTGCGGCATCTCGTCCAAACGCGTCTTACGCATAAACTTGCCAAACGGCGTTACGCGCGGATCTTCGTCCTGAGCCCACTGGGCACCACGAGATTCAGCATCAGTGTACATGCTGCGGAACTTATAGATATTAAAGACCTTGCCGTCCTTGCCAACGCGACGCTGTGCATAAATGACGGGGCCTTCGGACTCGGACTTAATCTTGACGGCAATGACAGCCATCGGAATCGCGAGAATAATGAGCGCGCAACCGCAGGAGACAACATCAAAAGAGCGCTTGATAAGGCGGTAGAAAAACCCACCGTTTACGACGGGTTCTTCTAGTTCAATGATGTCGTCACCGGGCAACAACTTTTCCAGCACGTCAGCAGGGATACCGTTCTCCGACAGCTTAGGCTCATGCTTTCCGACGTTGTTAAGCTTTGCAGCCTCGCGCCTGTCCTCAAGCGTGACAGCGAGCGCTGCCGCATCCCCCATTTGATTTTCTTGCACGTTCTCTTCCAACCTTCGTCCCATGGTCGGGGCTCCTCCCTGTTCCGCTAAGCAGTCGCCTGCAGCTAGGCGATCGCCTTTTTAAGGTTGCGCATTGCACGCTGCTCGTTCGAAAGCACGGCAAGGCCAACGCGAGTGGTTACGCGTCGGCCGCACAGATCGAGCTCCAAATAAGCCGTGCTCTTGCGTCTGTTAATGGTTTTGATAAGGCCTTCGTGGCCCAGCAGTGGACCTGCCGTCACTATGACCTGGTCACCGTCTTTTAGGGCCTTGCTCATGGGCACTACGCGGTCTCCCCTATGCGTAAAGCCGCCAATAAGCCGGACCTCTTCTTTTGCCAGCGGCACAAACTGACCGTCCTGGGATAACACACGGGCAAAGTCGTCCATACGCAGCAGATACTGTTGCACGGTACGGGGATCTGCCGTATCGCAGATAAGATAACCGGGAAAGAGCGGCTTGGTCGTATTGACCCATTCGCCGTGTACTTTGATCTCGGTTTGAAATTGGGGATAAAAGAGCTCCTGCATGGCGCTCGCCGGCACCATGCGCTCGATGCGCTCGCGCATTACGTCTTCGCGACCGTTAATGACCTGGATCACATACCACACGAGCACCACCCCCTTGCTGTCTTACGTATGGCTCACGGGGTTTGGGTATGGCTTCGCCAGGGCGCTTGTGCGCGAAGGCGCTCCATATTCAAACCCTGAGTCCAGTCAGACAAGCACGTGGCTCTGCCCCACCGTGAACGGTATGTATAAGCGCAGTTGCTAGAGACGCGGACGCGTATCGCAAAATGACCGCGTCCCCAGCTGACTGCGTGCGACCCAGTCAAGCGGGAACAAAACTGGACCGCACGCAAACGGCTGAAGAACTGCTACGCTTTGGCATGCAAGTCAATAAATGCATCTTAGAATTAACTCAGTACAAATACATAACGTTGCATGACATCTATATTGGAGCTCGTGGTGTTTCTGGCACCGCCGTTACGGCCGGATGCTGATCGACCCTGCGCTTTGCGACTTGCTGAAGCAGCGAGCACAGTTGAGCTTATGTAACGTTAGGTATCCTAGCACAAGTTGGTAGCAAAACTGATTTAGGCTGCATCGGACAACATATCGTTCATTTGGCGTGCTTAAGGGGGTTGTTTTGGAATGTTGTTCACATTGATGCAGGTTATTGGGGTGCGAGCGGTGATTAAGGATGATCCTGAAGCACAAATGGAACGGCGAGCTGCACTGGTAATTGCGTTTGTCTAACAAACTATGTACAGACATGGGAAATAAATTGTGCAACTTTTTGTTAGCGTAGGAGGGGTTTGTGGCGTATGGTGTTTTGTCATGAAAAAGGCCTTCGGAATCCCGAAGGCCTATGCATTCACGATGGTGGAGACGAGGGGGATCGAACCCCTGACCTCTTGACTGCCAGTCAAGCGCTCTCCCAGCTGAGCTACGCCCCCGTGACGAGGAGATACTTTAGGTGAAATTGGCGCGACGCGCAAGAACTTTTTTGGGTCAGATTCTAAATGTCTATTGATATAGGTAAGCGATGGCAGTGCCGGTGTGGACTTGGATCGTGGCTGTTGACCTAACGACGTTGCTGATGCCGGTGTCGGCTAGTAGACCTAACGAAGCGTGATCTAGCTCCCACTCTAGACCGTGTTCGCTTATTACCGTTTCTGGGGCGATCGCGATGATAGAGAAGGTTTTGCCCTCGGCGTTTTCGATGGTCCAGGTTTCGTCCTGGTGCAGGATTCTGGCCGTCACTTCGTCTTCTTTGATCCAGACGGGGGCATCTTTGTAGGCTGCTAGTAGGCCTAGGACGGACAGGGCCATATCCGGCTGGCCGCCGGTGGCGCAGGTCGCAACCACTTCGGCACCCGGCCAGCGACGGCGAACGGAATCGAGCGCCAGCGCCAGATCGGTATAGTCCTTGTATGGGTTGTGGCGTTCTACCTCAAAGGCTTCGGCGGCATCGACCAGCGCACGACCAGCGTCGCTCACCGTGTCGGCATCTCCCACATATACATCGCAGCTCAGGCCGGCGCCCAGCAACGCATCGAGTCCACGGTCCACAGCGACAACGTGGTCGCACTCCCCTGCTAGCCTACGCAACAGATCCGCGCTCGCCACCACGGGCGAGCCGCAGACCACTAATATCTTGCAAGCCACAGCCCTCGCCTATCCCTCAAACGAAAGCACGCGGGCCAGGTCAAGCTCCTCATAGCTGTCGATAAAGATATCGCAGTTGTCGCGCACGTCGTCGCGCTTCATGCGGCCGTGCGGGTCATAGATGCCCACGCGCGTAAAGCCTGCAGTGCCGGAGCTCTTAAGTCCAAAGACAGCGTCCTCAAACACCCACGCGCGATCGAACTTGTGCCCGCGGCGCTCTTCCAGGCGACGCAACGCCAGCTCATACACGTCGGGGAACTGCTTGGAGCGCCCCGCCTCACCCGTCGTGGTAATAAACTCCATATAGAGATCAAGGCCAGCAGCCGCAAGGGCGGATTGCACCAGTTCGGCTGGCGTGGACGTGGCCACGCACATGGCAACGCCCGCCACCTTCGCCTGCTCCAAAAAAGCAAGCAGACCCTCGCGCGGCGGCACCTTGGAGTACCCATCAATCAAAATCTCGCCCAGCTCGCGATACAGCTCCTCACCATTCGCGCCAATACCCCACGTATCGTGATAGGCCTTGCACTCGTCCTCGAGCGACAAATGCTCAAACTGGGCAAAATCGTCGACCGTTACATCAATGCCATGACGGCGCAATAACTCGGTCTGCGCATGGCCCCAGACGGGGGAGCTATTAACCAGTGTTCCGTCGCAATCGAAAATAAAAGCAACACTTGGGGCAGCGATGTGGTCCATAAACGAGCCTTTCGATGTCAAATGGTAAACAACCTGCTAAAAACGTTTTACCAAACGTAAGCCTATCAGTTTTGAAACCCTAATTGGTAAAACTGTCAAGAGTTTTACCACGGCAATTCTGCCAGTGGTATAAACATGTCGCTTACCGATTAAACGCCTCCGCAAATCCGCTTTCGTCCATAAAACTAACGTACAGGCGTTATAGTAGTTTCTGCCGAAAGTTCCACCGAGCACGCGAGGTGGAACGAATCACAGAAACTTCGCCGTCCCTTCGATTCGTGCAGCCTTGGACCTTTCGCATCTAGTCACCAAGGCAACACGCTGCCGCGTCATGATGGGATCAAACGTGAGCGATACAAAGCTAAAGCCAGCAACCAAAAAGCCCGCTACCCGTAAAGCCGCCCCGCACGCGCCGGAGCTCTCCAAGGACGATGTCTATCTGTTTGGCATTGGTATGTGGCAGCGCAGCTGGGAAAAGATGGGCGCGCACCCCGACACGCAGAACCGTACGCGCGGTTGGCGTTTTTGCGTTTGGGCGCCCGATGTAAAGAGCGTGCATGTCATTGGCGAATTTAACGACTGGAATGAAGAAGCCAACCCGCTGGTGCCCGTGCATACGAGCGCTATTTGGGAAGGCTTTATTCCTGGCGCCGAGCAGGGCCAGCTCTATAAGTACCTCATCGAGACCAACGAGGGCGAAAAGCTCTACAAAGCCGATCCGTATGCCTTTAAGGCCGAGTGCCCTCCGGGTACCGCCAGTGTGCTGTGGACCCTCGATGGCTACAAGTGGAACGATGCTGCGTGGCTCAAGCGCCGTGCCGGCCATAACCACATGTCACAGCCGCTCAACATCTACGAGGTGCATATTGGCTCGTGGAAGCGCCACGGCGATGCGCCTCAGGGCGAGCCGGACGAGTACGGCAACTACCCTGGTCCCATGGACCCCTTCCCCGCGCAGCGCGGCGAGTTCTACACCTACGACGACCTGTCGGTGGAGCTCGTGAACTACGTGCGCGACATGGGCTACACGCATATCGAGGTCATGCCGCTTATGGAGCATCCCTTCGATGGCTCCTGGGGCTACCAGACGACCGGCTACTATGCCGCCACGTCGCGCTATGGCGAACCGCAGCAACTCATGCACTTTATCGATGCGTGCCACGAGGCTGGCATCGGCGTGATCATGGACTGGGTGCCCGGCGGTTTTTGCGCCGACTCCCACGGCCTTGCCACCTTTAACGGCCATATGCTGTTTGAGCACGAGATTCACCCCAACTGGGGCACGCATAAGTTCGACTTCGCCCGTGGCGAGGTCCGCTCCTTCTTGGTCTCCAACGTGCTGTACTGGCTCGAGAACTTCCACGTTGACGGCATTCGTATGGACGGCGTGTCCAGCATGCTGTACCTCAACTTTGGCATCGACGATCCCGGCCAAAAGAAGTTCAACAAGTACGGTACCGAGGAGGATCTGGACGCCAGCGCGTTTATCCGTCAGGTCAACTGCGCCGTGGAGGCACACTTCCCTGACGTGATGATGATGGCCGAGGAGTCCACCGCGTGGCCGCTCGTGACCTATCCGCCGCAGGACGGCGGCCTGGGCTTCCACTACAAGTGGGACATGGGCTGGATGAACGACACCCTGCACTACATGCAGACCGATTTTCCGTGGCGCCCCGGCAACCACGGGCTGCTCACGTTCTCCATCATGTACGCCTTTACCGAGAACTTTATCTGCCCGCTGAGCCACGACGAGGTCGTGCACGGCAAGTGCTCGTTGATCGGCCGCATGCCGGGCGACTGGTGGCGCCAGTTTGCCGGCCTGCGCACGCTGGCTTTCTACCAGATGACGCACCCCGGCGCCAAGCTCAACTTTATGGGCAACGAGATCGGCCAGTTTATTGAGTGGCGCTACTACGAGTCCATCCAGTGGTTCCTGACCGAGGAGTACGAGACCCACCGCCATCATCAGGCGTTTATCAAGGCGCTCAACCACCTGTACACCGCCGAGCCCGCCCTATACGAGCGTGGCTACACCGACGACGGCTTTACCTGGATTGACGCGGACAACTCTAAACAGTCCATCGTGAGCTTTGTGCGCCAGGGCGAGGACGTCGATGACGACCTGGTGATCCTGATTAACTTTGACCCGGCGAGCTACGAGAGCTTCCGCGTAGGCGTGCCGCGCGAGGGTGACTGGGAGGTCATCTTTGATTCCGACCGTCCCGAGTTCGGTGGCAGCGGCTATGCAGGTGAGGAGCCCTACACCTGCTCGAGTGAGCCCTATCCCTGGAACGGGCAGATGGACTCCATCGAGATCAAGGTGCCCGGCCTGGCAGGCGTGGTTCTTAAGCGCCGCGGTCCCAGCAGCTATAAGCCGCCGGTGGTCGAGGAGCCCAAGAAGGCGACACGCAAACGCACGTCAACGGTAAAGCCCAAGGATGCGGCTGCTAAGAAGGCTCCGGCCAAGGCGAAGGCTACGACGACCAAGGCCAAAACTAAGGCTGCCGCAAAGCCCTCTGCTAAGGCTACCGCGACCAAGAAGCCGGCTGCCAAAAAGGGCGCTACCAAGGCCAAGTCTGCTTCTGTTAAGCCGTCTGCCAAGGATGCGTAACAAAGCCGTTACAGCTGTAATTACCTGCCCCGCGTGGGCGTAGGATACATGTCATAACCGTTCTGGGGAACAACTCCCGGGGGAAAGGAACGTATGAATAAGATCTTCGACAACAAGCAGGAGTTTACCGAGCTCTATCGCGATGCCGTCATGAGCATCAGCGGCAAGAGCATCGAGGCCGCCAGCGACCTCGACCGCTTTAACGCCCTGGCCAAGCTCGTGGCCGAGAAGGCGCGCACCGTCGCCACCAAGAGTGACGCCCGCGCCACCGCCGAGGGCAAAAAGCGCGTGTACTACTTCTCGATCGAGTTTTTGATCGGCCGCCTGCTCGACAACTACCTGCTCAACTTTGGCGTGCGCGACATGGTCGCCGAGGCGCTCGACGACATGGGCTTTGATCTGTCCGTCATCGAGAACCAGGAGCCCGATCCGGCACTGGGCAACGGTGGCCTGGGCCGTCTGGCCGCGTGCTTCCTGGATTCCATGGCAGCCGAGGGCATTGCCGGCTACGGCAACGGCATGCGCTACCGCTACGGCCTGTTTAAGCAGGAGATCGTCAACGGCAGCCAGGTCGAGGCCACCGACGAGTGGCTCACCCACGGCTATCCCTGGGAGGTCCGTCGTCAGGATAAGGTCGTGACCATCAAGTTTGGTGGCCATGTTGAGGGCTTTGAGGAGAACGGCCGCACGTTCTACCGCACGGTGGACACGCAGGACATCCTGGCCGTCCCTTATGACATCCCCGTCGTGGGCTATGCCGGCGAGACCGTCAACAAGCTGCGCGTTTGGGCCGCCGAGCCGGTCGAGGAGCACTTCGATCTGGAGGCCTTCAACCGCGGCGACTACGCCCTGGCAGACGCCGAGCGCGCCGAGGCCGAGGCCATCAGCGCCATCCTCTACCCCAATGACGCCGGCGAGCACGGCCGTCTGCTGCGCCTGAAGCAGGAGTACCTGTTTGTCTCGGCCGGCATCTACAGCCTGCTCGAAACCTTTGAGAAGGAGCACGGCGCTAACTGGGAGCTGCTGCCGCAGTTTGTGGCTATCCACACTAACGATACCCACCCCGCCATGTGCGGCCCCGAGCTCATGCGCATCCTCATCGATGAAAAGAAGCTCGAGTGGGACGACGCCTGGAACATCGTGACGCAGGTCGTGAGCTACACCAACCACACCATCCTGCCCGAGGCCCTGGAGAAGTGGCCCATCGGCACGTTCTCCAAGCTCCTTCCCCGTGTGTACCAGATCATTGACGAGATCAGCCGTCGTTGGCACGAGTCGTTCGACACCACGCAGGAGGGCTGGCAGAAGCGTCTGCGCCAGACCGCCATTCTGTGGGACGGCGAGATTCGCATGGCCAACCTGTCCGTGATCTGCAGCCACAGCGTCAACGGCGTAGCCAAGATTCACTCCGACATCATCAAGAACATCGTGCTCAAGGACTTCTATGCCCTGACGCCCGAGAAGTTCAACAACAAGACCAACGGCATCTCGCACCGTCGCTTCTTTGCCGAGGCCAACCCCACCTACGCCAAGCTCGTGACCGAGGCCATTGGCGATGGCTGGCTTAAGGACGCCTTTGAGCTGGAGAAGCTTAAAGGTTTCCAGAACGACACCGAGTTCCTGAAGGCCGTGGGTGCCTCCAAGCGCGCCAACAAGGAGCGCCTGGCCGCCTACGTTAAGGCCGAGACCGGTCTGGCCATTGACCCCAACACCGTCTTCGATGTTCAGGTTAAGCGCTTCCACGCCTACAAGCGCCAGCTCATGAACATCATGAAGGTGATGGACATCTACAACCGTCGCATCGCCGATCCCAACTTCCACGTAACGCCGACGACCTTTATCTTTAGCGGCAAGGCTGCCTCGAGCTACACCTTTGCCAAGGAGACCATCCGCCTCATTAACTCCGTTGCCGAGGTCATCAACAACGACCCGCGCGTCAACGAGGTCATGAAGGTCTGCTTTATACCCAACTTCCGCGTGAGCAACGCCCAGCTCATCTACCCCGCCGCCGAGATCTCGGAGCAGATCTCCACAGCCGGCAAGGAAGCCTCGGGCACGTCCAACATGAAGCTCATGATGAACGGCGCCATTACGCTGGGCACCCTCGACGGCGCCAACATCGAGATCGCCGATCTGGCCGGCCGCGAGAACGAGGCCATCTTTGGCCTGACCGCCCCCGAGGTCGAGCAGCTCTGGGCATCCAACAGCTACTTTGCGTGGGATACCCTCAACGGCGACCGTGAGCGCCTGGGCCGTGTGATGGATGAGCTCAAGGACAACACCTTTGCGAGTCTTTCGGGCAACTTCGAGAGCATCTACAACGAGCTGATGAACAACAACGACCCCGACCTGGTCATGGCCGACTTCCGCAGCTACGTGGATGCGTGGGAGAAGCTCACCGGCAGCTATGGCGACCAGGAGACCTGGAACCGCAAGGCCCTGCTCAACACCGCCTCGAGCGGCTGGTTCTCGAGCGACCGCACCATTCGCGAGTACCGCGACGAGATCTGGCACGCTTAAAGGCCGCGAGCTCCCTTTGCCAGCACGGCATTACTCGACGGGCGTGACGTTGCACCGCGCCCGTCGCTAATGGGT
>PPYF01196223.1_pt1 | contig 12807 bp, 10 predicted proteins | sample 1559871 | NCBI WGS metagenome assembly PPYF01 (sample SAMN08240021, study PRJNA423297) | Human gut metagenome, whole genome shotgun sequencing project. | reverse complement strand
TGGCGGAGAAGGAGGGATTTGAACCCTCGCGCCGGTTTCCCGACCTACGCCCTTAGCAGGGGCTGAAAAAACCACGCAAATAAGCCAAATATCGGACATTTTGTGTCAATAGAGTGGCAATAGCTAAATTTTGTCACAATGTCCAAGATAGAAGGATGTTGCGTAGTGAAATCGACGAATTTGCTCGAAATTGTTCGTAATCAATCTATTTCAATCGAAAATAGTAATTTTTTACCTGAAAGAGATAATATACCAGTACATTCTTTCAGGGGGTTGATTTTAATCAAAGACCCGCAAAAAGAACTAAATCGGCTAGGAGTATCGCCCAAATTGATTGGATATTGGGACTTGTTAACAGCCATTGAACTAGTCTTAAAAAACAAATCGGCATTGACCGCTATGATAAAAGAAATCTATATTCCAACAGCAGCCAAAAGGTGCGTTGAATGGGATTGTCCCGAAGCTTCTATAAGAAAAGCAATCCGCTTGATCTGGCAACGCGGGAATCGGGATTTGTTAGAAAGGATTATGAATCATTCCCTACCTGAGCCGCCTCCCGCGGGAGAATTTCTTGGCGCCTTTGCTTTTTACTTAGAAGATGCATCAGAGGAATCCAACTGAATCGGTTCCACTTCTTTTTCAAAATCAACAATGAGTTTACGCAGCGCAAGATTTACCTCTGCGTTCCTGCTTATCCCGTGATATTGGGCAATGTAATCCACTTTCGCTATGATTTCTTTGTTCGCGCGCACTAAAAATTTCATATCGGTATTATTCACAAGCCGTCCCTCCATTTTCTCTTGTGCTTAGTATACCGATGTGATATACTTAATATATCGTTGTGATATATTTTTGATATCTCTTTTTTAGTGATTTGTGAGAAAGGGAGCCTTGTTATGGAAAAACCCATAAGTACCATCATTGTTAGAAATATTTTGGGTTGTATTTGCGGGTTGGTGGTAGGCTGGCTTGCCTATATGTTCATAGGTGTGATTTTCGGATTTTTGTTTTCCATCGAATGGGTTGCGAAGCTGCTAAGTTGGCCATCCACGCCTATTCTATATATGTCAACCGGTATGGGGGCATTCGGAGCATTGCAGGCTCATACTGTTTCGGATAAAATCTGCTTAGAAAATTCAAAGGGATACAAATGGGGCACAATTGTTGTCGGAGTTGTAATTCTCGTTTATTTTGTGTATTGCACTATAGTCAATTGGATTCGAGATGGATTCAGTGATTTTGTGATTGGATACTTTTTTACTGCAGTATGCGGTGTTCTTCTTATCAACGAGGGACGTGGAAAAGATTAGTAAAATCTTTTGCCTTTCAATCCCATTAAAATCTGCCTATATGAAACGCTGTTTATCTATCTTTTCCCACAGATGGATGTGAGCGGCGTTCCATATTTTACCGCCCTGTCCGCTATCCACGGATGGGGCGGTACTTTTAGGAAAACAACAAGGCCCCCGGCCAGGAGGAATCCTGAACCGGGGGCTTTGTTCATCCGTTTAACAGGTCATACAACTGCATCGCCTGATACTGGCTGTATCCGGCATCTACGAGGGCGGCAATTTTATTTTTCTTCGCGCTGCCGCTTATAGTCCTGTCCGTACCGGGGACTTTATCCCCGGTCACATCCTTGATAATTGCATGCGCAAACAGGATTTCTGCCCAGTTTGCATACTGGGTTCCATCCAGCGCGCTTGCCTCTTCCATACGTTTTTCTGTGGTCCTGCTTAAATCCGCGCCGAACAACTCATTTTCAGCAACATCCTTTGCCATAGAATACGCATTATCCAGTACCGATACTTTTTGCTCATCCGTCAAGTTATCAAACTTGGGCACCAGATATTCCGCAATATTATAGGACATCTGCCCCATTTCCCGTTGATAGTCGCTGTATTCCCTGTTGGTAAGGCTTTTGCTTTCGCCGTCTACCGTAACGCTCCATCCGGCTTTGCGGGGAAATACCTTGTTATTCCCGGTATCCTGAAACAGCTCCAGAATCACATTGTCGATAGGAGATTCGTTTGCATTCCCCAACGTTCCGGGGCTTACGAATTGTGCAAACGCCGCTTCACCTGTGCTGTTCTGCCGCGTGATCGGTCTGCCCCAAGTGTCATATGCCGCAGGTAGAGATTTTGATGCGCCGGGAATTTTTGCCTGCATTCCTCCAAACAGAGTGCCGAGCCAGTCTCCTTTGCTGTATGTTTGGCGCTGTACGGGGTCCACAGTGCGCGCCGTTGCCCCAACTGTAGATGGAATAAAACTTCCTGGAATTTCCTGCACCAATTCCGCAACACCGCCGGGCAGGCCCTCATAGCTTGAAAACAAATCTTCGATGGATTTAACAGGCGATGCCTCTATCCATGTATTCAACGCAGTTTTTCCAGCTGCAACCGAAGCGTCGGCAAAGCTGGCGTCAGGGTTCTTCTCCAGTTCGGCCATGATCGCTGCCCCCATCATCAAGCCGCTGGCTGCGGGCTGTGCCCAATCCACCGTGTAGTATTTATCTCCAACATGTACAGCATTCGGCTTAAACCCTTGCGTCCGCATAAATGCAGCCTCGTCCTTATCGTCGCTTTCAGGCCCTGTAAGAATCCCAGCCTTAAAAAGCTGCGCGCCTAACACCATCAACCCTGTTCCGGTAAGGCCCTTTGAAATGTCGTCAATGAACTGCGCGGCATCCGTCTGGCCTTTCACGTGTTTTGCGGCGGCGGAAATCAATCCCGCAGGGCTGTAATCCGCAATGCGCATTGCAATGTTGGCCGGGGTTTTTGTAAACGTAAGCAGAAAGTTCCCCATCCCGCCCACGCGGTTTGTTGAACGTTTTATAGACGAAAGCATTTCCGTCAACGCATTGTCATCTTTAAACGTTGCCTTCATTGCTTCGTCCAGCGCTGTTGTAATGGCCTCCGGGGGGACGTCGTTCACGCTTTTTATCCCACGTGCTTCAATGTAGCTTGCAAGGCGGTCTCTGAAAAACTTGTCCACAAAACCCGCGTCGCCAAGCTCAAGCAAACCATAAGTAAGCTGCCGTGTATTTTCCAGTATTCCCTTTTCGCTCGTCATGCCGGAAAACAAGTCCTGTTGCGCCGTTTTTTGAGATACTTTGTTCAGCTCATATGCTGTTTTGTCTACGAGCTGCGAAAGCCAATCGCTTTTAATTTCCCCCTTGAATATTGTTTTGTCCCGAGCGTATTGGTTCAGGTCGTTCAATGCGTTTTGCCCTTTTGCGCCCGCACCCTGTCCCTGAAATTCATAATATTTTGTATCACCCGAAAGCACACTCCGCATATTGTCGGCAACCTGAGATGCCAGCGTTTTGCTTTCCTTGGATACATGCAGCGCCTGCGTGGGTGTAAAATCAGGGTTTATCCGATGAGTGATGTCCTGAATCAGCGCGGATACTTTCCCGGAGGCTCCCTGTACAGGCATCATCGCGGCGTTCGCCAATGTATTTCGCACCATTGTGCGCGGATTCAACAGCATCCCAATACGGCGCAGTTCCAGCAACTTTTCATATACCGTAGCGGGATATTCCTTACTGATACGCTTGCCGACATTCTCCATTGCGGTTTCCACCGCCTGCGTGTCGCCGGGGTCAATGTTCTTGAATGCGTCTATCTCCGCATCCGCCAGTTCAAAGTCGTTCCACTTCCTGCCAAACTTCTTTGCACCAGCGGCGTTCATCGTGTCTACCTGCCGTTGGATATACTGCAACGCGGTCATGGGGTCCGCCTTTGTCAGCGCGATCACCGCCGCCTGCGAAAACTGGCCGCTGCGGGTAAGCGCAGCAGACATATCCCGCAGAACATTCACCGCTCCGGCCCGGTCTCCCTTGGCGATAAGATCATCAGCAATCATCTTGCCAAGCGGAACCGCCGCCGGATCTGCGGTTTTCAGCATATCGCTGAAAGCGTTCCTTGCTTCTGTTTCACCGCGCGCGAATATTTCTTCTGCGCGCGCCACAGTCGTTTCATTGGAGAGCGACTTGTACAATTCCGGGTTGTCTATGAACTCCTGCTTCACTTCGGTGGGCAGGTCGCTTTTGGTCCGCAGGCTCTCGGCAAAACCGCGCTCTTTCATACCTGACGGGATTTCAGGTGCGTTCTGTGTTTGTGCCCTAGCATTGGGTTGAACCCTTGCGCTTACAGAGGATGCCGCACCGTCTACGCGTTCAGCCACAGGTTTTGCACTTTGTTCCAACAGGCTGTCACGGTAGGCCAGCGCCGCATCATAGTCCATCTCAGGCAGGGCGGCAAGTTCTTCATCAGTGAACATGTGGAAGCCGCCCTCGGTTTCACTAAGCCCCAGTTTTGCCTCAATCTGTGCCGCGTCCAAGCCGTCTTGCAACTTCATCACATACACATCTTTAGGGCCATAGTTCCACCCCTCTGGTGCGTATTCTGGATTCCACTTCACTTTCGCCACGGGCTCAAAACCCATCTTGCTATAGTTCTGCACGAGTTTTTCCCCATAGCAGTCCAACTTTACGCCCCCGTTATCCACCGCCGTGACGACCATCTGATAAGAAAGTTTTTTGCCCTCGCCTCCCGGGATGCGAAACACTGCTTCAATATCTCCATCGGCGGTAACAGCAGCTCCCGACATGCCATCCTTGCTCATAAAAGTAACGGCCCCACTGTCAGCCAATTCCTGCGGGGTTTTGGGGCTGACCATGAGGCCGTTTTTATTCTCTTTGATTGCCCTGTTAAGCTGCGCACTGAAATATTCAGGATCGGCGGTGCTGTCCACCAGTTCCTGAGTAGTCGCACCAGCACGGCTATATGCCGTCCCATCGCTTACAGGCTGTCGAAAAACTCTTTGATTTCCTGCGGCGTTTCGCCCCGCTGATATGCTGCCAGGGCTACTTCCCGCTCTGCCGGATTCAACTCCTCCAATACCTGTTCCAAAGTCAGTTCCATTCTGCGCACCTCCATTAATCCCATTATATTCTGTTTTCAAAGTACCGTCAATGCTTTCTTCTGCGCCAAGTTTCAGCAACGCCCGTGTCTTGCTTGCCGTCTCGGGCAAGGGCAATCCGGTCGCTGCTTCAAAGGCCGCTCTGTTTTTGCCGCCGGGCTTTAAAGTCTCGATCTGTGCGTTGGTAAGTGTATTATTGTAGAACGCATTCACCAGCGCGTCCGTTTCGCTCTGTACGGGCGTTTTGTTGCTCAAAGGAAACATGTCTGCCATGGACGGAACGGACGTTTCTGCGCCTGTTGCAATTGGCTGTGCGGCGTTCTTCATGGGCATCTCATCCGCATATTTTGCCATATTAACGTTCAGCCAATCTTCCGAACCAATTTCACCAACTTTTGCCGCCAGCCTGTTGTATTCGGAAATTTGTTCCGCTGTCAGCTTCGCCCCATCATCTAACGCATCGGCAATCCGGTTCATTTGGCCGCGTGTAATAAGGTTTGACGTTCCCTTGATTGTGGCCGGAACAACTTCGCCCGCAACATTGAACAAAGCGTTTTGCGCCATATTGCCCGCTGCATCTTTTGCAATTTGGGCGGCGCTTTCACCTTCTTCAAGCCCTGTTACAACTTCATTCGGAATTGTATCAAGAGCCAAGTCCAGTGCACTGTCACCTAAAAAGCCAGCAACCCGGTCGGCTGTAAGTACGCGTCCAAGGGTGGAACCAACCGCCGGAACCTTGGAGGCCGCATTGCTGATTGCTCCACCTGCCGCTTTTAAGCCCTTCCCTATCCCCGGCAACCCCAGCATGATATCTTTTCCGCCCTTATACAAACCAATGTTTGTACCCATATACCCGCCAAGATATGCAACCGGGTTCTGCGTTTGTGCATTGGAAGCTGCGCTTCTTGTCCCTTCCATTGTATTGTGGAGCGTATCATAGGCATTTTGGTCTGCACCTACTGCATCATAAAGTTTTTCCACCGCATTTTCATATGTTTTTCCAAACGGGTCGATAGGCAATGCGTTCTTGGCGCCATACACAAGACTGGCGACAGGGTTCAATTTATTTTCAAGTATTACGATCTTTTGCATATCAGGGTCATTGTACATTGCCTTGCGAGTGTTTGGGCTATAATCGCCATTATACCACTTTCCGTCCTTGGGATATTTTTCGTAGAATGCGTCGATTATCTCTTGCGCGCGTGTTTTATCAAAATCATTCAAACGATAAGACGGGTCAATGTAGTCATCCAGCGTCATGTTCTTGGCGTTTTCTTCCATCAGACGCTGATATTCCTGATTTTGCAATTCGGCTTGTTTGCGACGCTGCAATTCTGCTGCCACATCTTCGTCCGACGCATTTGCCCAACGATATCGCATCGCAATATCCGGCGAATTGGAAAGTTCTGTGCGAAACGCGATCAATTCATCATTCGTTGGCACACTTGCTCCAGAAACCGAACCCGCCGCGAATCCTGTTCGATTGGGCGGATTATCATATTGCATTTTTATCAAATCCACAAGATTTGCCGGGGCATTCTGGGCAGTTGAGAATATTGGCGTTTGCGTTTTTTTATTTTGGAGCCATTGGGGCTGCGCTTCCGGAGCCTTATCTATTGCTTGTTGTACGCGCGATACATATTCTTTAAAAGAGTTATCACTTTCTCCGTATTTCTCACGCATGTATCTTGATTGATAGGCCATTATGTGCCTCCTGTCGTTTAAAGTCCAAGAGCTGCTAAAATCTGGTCAATTGTCGTTTGGCTTGCACCGCCAGCAATCAAATCATCATATACCGCTTGTGGGGTCACTCCTGCGGTCTGATAAAGCGAAAGCGCTCTTTTATATGCGGGCGTTTTCGTAATGTCTGTACCACCTTGCGACGTGCTTACACTGCTATTCCCGCCACCGGACGAATAGCTGCGGCTTGCCGCCTTTGCTGCGGCCTCGGCCTGTGCCTGCTGTAAAGCAAGCATCTGCTGCGTGTAGGTATTGTCCAAATTTTGCAATGTGTCATATTTATTTTGCAGAATTTCCGCACTTTGGTTTGCAAGCGCCTGCTCCAACTGCAATTGATACGCCATCTTCTGCTGGTCATCCGCAGAAAGCTGATTGTTATAGTTTTGCAGCGCGGCGGATTTATTGCTGTTCAGTGTGTCCAACAGCGTTGCCAAACTGTCGTTCCGGCCACGGTCAATCGTGTTCCGGTTGTTGCCGTAGGAATTGTACATGCCCGCCAGCGCGCTTTCCGACATGCCGCCCGTCAGTCCCTGCGCCACCAACGCCTGGGGAAGGTCACGCTTGCTCATCATATAGTTGATATACGCCTGCTGCTGGGCGCTGTCGGCGTTCCGGTTCACCCCGCGCGCGCCGCTGTCATAGCTGGCCTGCAGCTGTGCCAGCGCATCGTTGTAGTTCTGCTGCAGCAAATTGTTGCGGTTCGCATATGCCTCGTTCAGGTATCCCATGTTTTTGTCATAGGCAGCTTGTGCGGCCTCCTGTTTTTGCCGCGCCAGTTCTTCCGCACGCCGTGCCGCCGCATCCTGTGCTGCCTGCACTTGAGCAAGCATGGCGGCGTAATAATTTGCCGCAGAAGATGAGGAACCACTTCCGCTATCAGAACCGTTTCCATCTCTGGAATTTGTGGTTGTTCCTGAAGATTGGTTGTAGTTGTATATTCCGGAATTTTCTGGTGTCCATGCAGAAAAATCACCACCATACTGATTTTGCAGTTGATTCCGGTTAAAATTTAAAATGTCGTTTTTATTTACAGCATTTTGCTGCCATGCTGGTGTTACTGGATTGTATTTATTTTTGTTGTTGCGCTTGGAATCGCTTCCCCAATCGCCCATAAGCATATTTTTTTACTCCTTTCCAAAACGGCCCGCCCGCATCACGCCGGGCGGGCCTGTGTTGTATTTATTCCGTTTTTCCGCCCGTCAGGCTTTCCCCCACGTCCTCCGTGCTGTTCTTCACCACAGCGAGGATCTTTTTCAAAAAGCCCGGCAGAGGCGCGCCCAGCGCCGCCGCATTTTCGCAGATGCTCCCCAGCTCCGTTACGATGTACCAGCACAACACCAGCGGGCACACAAGCACCGAATATTCAAACGGCAGCTTGATTGCTGTGATATTGTTGATGATGATTCCCAGTAGGCCATCCAGCGCTGCGGCCACCACAACCACGACAAGCATGCCGCCTTTATGCCATAGCCCGGCGCGGGCAGTGGCGCTGGACCAGCCGTCCTTTTTGCTGCCTGCCGCGCTCCCGGTAATCCAGTCCAGCAGCATGCAGGCTGCAAAGCCGATCACAAGCCAGCCCATCCATCCAAATACAGCCGTAATCGCTCCGGCGATACCCACCACAGCCAGCTTGATTTTGTTCAGCGTCTCCATCATACTGCACCTCCCAGCGCGGCCCGTGCCGATTCAATTCGCCGCAAATATTCGCCCGCCTGCTCGTTCGCCTTCGCTTCCCCGGCCTGCGCCCGGTCGGCGCGCTGCGTTTCTTCGGCAGCACGCTTGTCCGCTTCCTCCGCGCGGTGGGCCTCGGCATCCGCGCGGGCGTTCGCCGCTTCAAGCTGCGCTTTAAGCTCCTCTGCGCCGTTGCCCGCACCTCCTTGCGCCACGCAGGCCGCGAACGCGTCGCCCGGGGAGAGCGTCACGAGCTGGCAGCGGTCAGCCAGCACCACGGCGTAACGCTTCACCCCCGCCACGAAAATACGCACCCAGCTGTACCCGCCGGAGCTGCCCACCTCGGCCTGCACCGGGTAGCACACGCCCTCGGTCAGCTTTCCGCCGTTATAGTGCTTGTCCACCGCATTCACATCGGGCGCGGTGAACACCTCGCATTTGCCGCTCGTCACCTTCAAGAATTTCATGTCGTTGTCCTCCTTGTCCGTTGTATCCGTATAAGTACCAACCGCATTCCGCACGCCTGCATAACTTGCCGGGTCTACTGGGGTGCCATAGGCGTTGCGCACTTCAAAATGCGTGTGCGCGCCGAAGCTGTACCCGGTGTTTCCCATCGTGCCAAGCGCCGTTCCCGCCTGCACGCGCTGGCCCACGCGCACCAGCAAGCTGCCGGCCGCCAAATGGCAGTAGTAATATTTGCGGTTGTCGTTGCCGTCGATGCGCACATAATAGCCCCACTGCCATGTCAGGCCGCCCGCGCTCTTGGGTACGATGCCCGCAAATCCAACTGTACCGCCCGCGACGGCGTGTACCGTCTTGTCGTCGTCCCCCACAAGGTCAATGCCGTTGTGGCTCGGGCGGGCTGCCAGTCGAAAGCCGGAGGTCACCCGGTTTCTGCCTTTGAAAATCATCATACACTTTCCGCCTCCCCGGTGATTTCTTTGTACTGCGCTTCAGAAATAACGCCTTTAAGGACGGCCTGCCGCACCTGCGCGGCCGACCACAAGCCCATGGCGTACCACTTTTTAATGTTGTCGTACATGCTTAACCCTCCAGCATCGTGTCCGTAATCATGGCCGTGTACGCAATCTGCGCCTCCACACGGTCAAGCTGTGTCGGCTCCGGCGAGGGCCGCGCGGCGATCTCTGCCGCCTTCTCCGCCTCTGTGCGTAGGGCGGGCGTACCGTTTGCCAGCTTGTAGTTCGCGCAGCCATCCGGCCCGAACAATGGTAGCGGGAAATAGTTCCCTTGCGCGTGGTGGTATTTGTCGCCATACCCTTCATCAATAGCCGTCCAGCCCGCCGTGTCAGCCATAAACGCGATGCTGTTTACCTCTACAATTCGTCCCGTTTCATCTGCTCGCACATATACTGTATACTTTTCATCCATTGTTTTCCCTCCTCTATAGGTCCGCAGACAAATCAAAATAACCTAACATCGACGCTGCGGCCGCATTTTGCCCTTGCTCAGTTATTTTTGTTTCTACTGTAAAGGCCATTGGCTGGGCATCTAAGGCGTTAATTGTGCAACCAAAAGTATATGGCGTACCATGAGCCGAAATTGTTGGCTTAATTCGCATAACTTGTAGTGTAGACTGAGAAAAACGATAGAGCATATCTTTCAATGTAGGATAGATTCTCCAGTCCGCATGAACACGTTGAAAATACCGCAAACACTCCGCCAGCTCCGCCCCGTATCCCTTCGGCACATACGGTGTAGCAACACCGCCTTTTTCAAGTTTTACCCAATTGATTTTTACCGATTTGTTTTCTTTCAAAAAAACGATTACGTGGCATACATTCTCTTTGATGCAACCGATTTTCACTCCGCCCCAATCCTGCTCTATCACATATGGCAAATCGGAAACGGACGTGTCTATTTTCAATTCCAATTTAGCCGTACCATTCAAAATACCGCTTTCGGTAGAAATAGACGCAGTAACGGTATCGCCAATTTTTATTTTTTCAAGCGGGATAATTTGTCGTAGTTGTGAGCCATATGTGTGAGAACTCCCTGCAGAGGTCACAGTTTGTGAAGCAAGTGTGTACTTTGCTTCAACCAGTTGCCACCGATCAGGCCCGTATCCAATGCCGGTTAGATAGTCGTAAACAGCTTCGCCCCTCTGGTTCACCAGATTCGTGAAATCGCTGTTGTCCAGCAGGTTCGGATACACCGCACCGTTCACCAGCTTATTCACTACGGAAAACCGTTTCTTGATCTTCCCGAACAGCACGGTCAGCTCTTCCCCCGTCTGGATATCCGCATCCTGCTCCGCCTCGGTAAAAGCCGCCGTTACGTTGGAGCCGTCCCCGGTCTTATCCAGCTTGTGCGTCAGCTCCGGGCTGCGGGAGCCGACCAGCTCCGTCATCCGCACTTCAACCTCCCCGCCCGTCATGACGGTAAGCGGACCGGCTGTGTTGTCGAAGTCAACAGGGTCGGTGGCGTACACTTCCGGTGCGGCGAGCTGGTAGGCTACTTGGACGGGTGTGCCTGCTGCTTTTTGGGCGGCGAGGTAGGCGTTAACTTTTTCTGCCGTGTCAATAGAATCGTCTGAAAATCCAATACGCAATGTTGAGACTGCACCCTGGGTATTTACAAAAGCCCATACGCAATCGACTTTTTTCGTATATGCATTATCACACGTAAGGTGAGAAGATAAGGTCCCTGTTACTTGGACGTTACTTGCTTTCGGCTTTTTGGGAATAGGCATTTCATAAAAATTCCCACCAACAGTTGAGATCCGTGCGTATCTTGCCCACACCTCCGTCCCATCCAGCTCCACAAAGCCCACATTGTACGTCACAACGAGCTTTTCGACGCCTTCATGCCCTTGCCGCGTGACGCACTTATCCTTGACATCGCCCACACGCCGCAGCGGGCGTGGAATTGGCAGCTCGGTAACATCATCGTTCACCGTAATCGACGATATACCCGTGAGCGCCACAGGAGCCTCCGTAGTACCGCCCTGTGCGTTCTCGCCGTAGGCTGTGATGGACGCGATACGCTGCGCCCCCGCGTAGGCGATGGAGACGGGGGCGCCTGAAAGCACCACGTTTTTTCCCAGCGTCAAAGCCTCAGCATCAATTTTAGGTATATACGGGAGGTTACGTGTTTCAGGGTCGTAGACGGCTTTTGTCATGTCACTGGAACCGATTTCGACTACCCGCTCGTTGATTGCTTTGTCGGTTTCACTTTTTGTATATTTGTCGTTCCAGTTTGTGCGTTCATTTTCCGTTATGTGCCGAACAGCATCAGAAATATGTGCAAAAGCAGCATTCCAGTTGCCAACCAAAGAAGATGTTATCCCATCCAAAATTGACTTATTATCATGCGTATGACGGTCGTTTGACGCATTGTTCCATAAAGTTCGTTCTTCTGATGTAACATGTTTTACCTGGTCTGCGATATGGTCTGTAATTTTATTGACAATTCCCTGTAAAACCGACTGCAATTTTGCGGGACTATTTTCTGCGGGAGCGGGGTCAGGGGTTATTCCATCCGGCGCATTTGCTCCAATATCTGCGGATGCTGTATTTGCCTCCAATTGTCCCGAAAGCTCATTGAACGCAGGAGCAATAACTTCCCTCGGCAGTTCGTCCATAATACGTTGCATTTCGGATGTGGAAACACCCGGTGTGTCTGGCTTTCCGACATTTCCTTTCCCCAACATATCGTTTTCGGTAATTCTTTTAAACGCCATTGTATCCTCCTTTACGCCCGGTAATACCCGGTCTCCACAAATTCAATGCCGATGCTGTCCAGCCCGAACGGCTCGTTCAGCACGCCGTTTTCCACCTTGAACCCCGCCTTGTCCACTTTTTTCAACCGGATTTTGTCCCCCAGCGTGCGGGGCGTGTCGTCGTTGGAGTAGGTGAACTTGGAATAGATCAGATGCGCATAGGAAAAATACCGCGCCGTCACAAAATCGCTGAACAGCTCTTCCCATATGCCCGCAACGCGTCCCCACGCCCGCACGCCCGTCGCCAGCGCGCTGGCCAGCGCCACATAAAACCGGCTGAACGTTTTGTTGCGGTAAAAGGTCTTTCCACTCAAATCCGGCGTGCGCCAGCACGCGTAGATCGCCTCGCCGTTGTCGTTGTAGTTCAGCGGGTCGGACGGTTCGTTTGCAAATGCACAGAGCCTGCCGTCCGCCGTGCCGAACCACAGCGCGCCATCCTGCTCCCACAGCACGCGGGCCGGAATATTGGTGCAGTAAAAGCCCGCATACTGGCGCGTGGAATAGGGGGCCGAGCGGTCCGCCTGCGTGGCCTGCAGCCCGTCCAGAATGTATGCGCGCCCATTCAGGCACAGCCAGTACATGTCTTTGTAAACCAGCGCGAACGCTTCCTCCAGCCCGTTTTCCTCCAGCAGCTTCCCGTTCAGGAAGAAGCTGCGGCTCTGGCTGTATTTTTCCCCGGTAATGTCCTGCGCCGTGATGGCGTAAACGCCCAGCTTTGTCAAAAACAGCGG
>PPYF01158770.1_pt1 | contig 12808 bp, 17 predicted proteins | sample 1559871 | NCBI WGS metagenome assembly PPYF01 (sample SAMN08240021, study PRJNA423297) | Human gut metagenome, whole genome shotgun sequencing project. | reverse complement strand
GGCCACACCGTCATTGTCGGCAGCCGGCAGCGGATTCAGCCTGTCCGGAACAACACTGACAGCAGGCAACAACACAACAGCGTCTGAAAGGTCCTGCACAGTCACGGCCACTTCAAACGGCAGGTCGGCCGCCTGTACGGTCAGACAGTCCGCCGGCAGTCAGACAACGGAGTACGGCAACTGGACCACGGGCTCATTGTCAGTGTCCGCCAGCCCGTCCGGTATCGGCTCATCCGGAGGCACAAGCCGCCTGAGTGCGACAGCATCACAAAGCCGTCCGAAATACACGAAGTGGAACGGCATAACAACAGGCACCACCACAGAATACCGGAGTGTGGATGTGAGCTCATCCGCCTCATGGTCAGGAAGCGCGTCGGGCTTCAGCCGGAGCGGCACGACTGTCACAGTGGCGGCCAATGGCAGCACTTCATCCCGCAATTGTACCTATACGGCAAGTTACGGAGGAAAATCAGGCCATGTGACAATCCATCAGGATGGAAAGCCCGCCGATGTAATCACCTACGGGTACATATTCACGCTCAGAGCCGTCAGCGGTGATGACGTCGTCTCCACCGGGGGAACCGTCACCTACAGTGTCACCTCACAGAAGATCACATACACCAACGGCAGCGAAACCTCCCGCAGCAATATCGGCTGGTCGGCTTCCGCCAACGTGTCCTGGATCAGTGCCGGCACAAACTCGGCAACCGTCAGTGAAAACCCGACAACTTCCGACCGTAGCGGCACGATTACGCTGACCCAGAACGAAAGCGGAAGGAAACTGTCAATCACTGTATACCAGGACAGAAAGGTATCGGTGGACATAAACTAAAAACTATAAATATGGATAAACCATTCAATCATCTCATTATTTGTCTGACGTTTGTAATGCCGGTTGCAGCCCTCAGCGGCTGCTCCGGCCCTAACGACAGTCCGGAGCAGGACGCCGTCATGTCCATCAGCTCCTGCACGGCACGTGGTGATGACGGGCAGGAAATGTCCGTCAGCGAGTTCGGCATGTTTGTAACGGATACGGCGGGAAACCTGTATCCGGACAACATCCGAGTCCTCAACCGGTCCGGGAAATGGACATTCGCGGAGATTTCCCTGTCGGACGGGGATAAAGGCATATATGCGTATTATCCTTACAACCCGTCCTTCAGCGGCGGAAAGATGGGCCTGGACGCAAGGAGCCAGACAGACTATCTGTATTCGGAAAGGACCATGGTGTCCGGGAACGCACCCTCCGCCTCCATCACCCTGTATCATCTTCTTTCGAAGGTGACTTTCAGAATGCCCGCCGCCGTCACCGCGGTCAGAGTGGCGGATTACAGCTACTCCGCTTCGTACAGTCTTCTGACGGGCTCACTGGAGATAAAACCGGAAAAAGGCACAATATCCTCCGGGACAGGAAGCCTGCTGCTCTATCCCGGTGACAGTCCGGCCATGCACGTGGCGCTGGTGGCCGGCGGACATCCATACGACTTCGTCATGCCGGCGGCGGCATTCCGATCCGGAAAGGAATATGTCTACACTTTGAAAACCGCCGGAAACGGGGTGGAGATAGAGGACATCACCATCACCGGCTGGCAGCCCGGAGGCAATTATGAAGGAACAATAACTGAAAAAGAACAAGAAAGGCAATGAAAAAGAAAATTTATACTTTATCCGTCCTGCTGGCGGCGGTTCTTCCGGCAGGGGCACAATCCATCAAAAGTGACATCAACACCGTCCTGAACGACATCGCACTGCCGGTTTTCCTCGGTGTGATGGTCATGGCGCTTGCCGTAGGCATAGGAAAGAACTGGAGACTCATCAATGACGAGAACAGCGAGGGCAACAAGAAACAGGGATGGATGAACGTCGCCTACATGGTCGGCTATGTCCTTATCGCGGTGACCGTCATCAGCTTCTGCGTGGGCAAGATAGCCGGTGTCAGCTTCTCAATCTGACCGCCATGGAGTACAAGGTGCGCAAAGGGATCGAGAACCCGTGCAAGATACACGGGCTGCTGGTACGCGACTTCTATCTGTTGCTCGGTTACGGCGGATTCGCCGTGGCCGTGCTCCTGCTGAACGTCAAGAGCTGGCTGGAGGACGGTACGACAGGCGGTGAAATGCTTTTCATATTCGTATTGCTTGTCGGATGTGGTCTGTTGTTGGCAAGGAAGTTCTATAAGAATGCCTCAAGGAAGAAGTACAGGCCGCCGCATTGGGAGAAGACGGTTACAAACCGTGATGTGAGAAATGCTTTAATGAAAAAACAGATAAACTATTGACAGTATGGAAAGTGTTAGAAACTGGCTGGAACAAACAATCGGAATGCCAATTGATTATATATGCATCATTATCATGGGGATGCTGACACTGCATGTTTTGATAAGAATTGCCATACATGGGAACATGGAGTTCTTAAAAAAGTATGGCAAGAGTGGCAATGATACCGAAAAAAAAATCAATGATCCCTCTAAAGAAAGGAACGACTCATCGTCTGCATGATTCAACTTTTTTTTTAAGGAGCTGCCAACAGTGTTTGCCCCCCAATGTAATCTTACCCAAACAAATCTTTGCAAACAGGAGAAGAATACTAAAGTAGGCAACACTTGAATATAGCACAAGAAACCTTGTCCAATAACAGGCCAAAGAAATCTGTATTCCTTTACTTTCGATCAGATAAAGGTAAATCAACTCCCCAAAAGCGAGAACAGGAATCGGAACGAATACAGCATATGGAGGTGGTTGTACCGGACAGGAAACAAGAGTGGTTAAACTGAGATATGCTCCGGCAGTTCCCGTAGCCAACATCAGTTGTACGACAAAAGTATAGCTACTGAAAGATGATATATACATAAACAAAAACGGATACACAATAATAGTGCAGGCGGCAAGGGAAACAATAGTATACCGTATGCCCCTTTCCATTTTTTGGTAGATATCTCCCAATTCATTTAACATATCATAAGACAGATCAAGTTAGACAATAATAGTGTTTGATTCCTGTGCAAAGATACAAATAACAACCGAATGGATAAAAAATAAACAAACAATAAGAAAATGGCAAACGAAGGATATTCCATACTGGATGTCATCAATGACGAATACGGTGTCATCCTTACCAGAAACGGCTGCGTGTCTGTAGCGTTCCGCATGTACAATCCGGAATGTTACAGCCTGCACCGTACCGACCTGGAGGAGCGCAACGCGCGTCTCTACCAGGCGTTCAAACACCTGCCCTCCGGCAGCTTCGTGCACAAGCAGGACGTGTTCCTTAAAAGGGAGTACGTTCATGAGCTGGAAGGGGACAGCTTCATCGACAAGGCGGAACAGAGGCATTTCTCCGGCCGTGAGTATCTGGAACATGACTGTCTTCTGATATTCACCCTGTCCGGCCTGTCCTCCCTGGCAGCCTCGTACAATGCCAACCCGTTCTCCTACCGGGAGAGGCTGCATGTGTCCGACCGGGAGAAACTCACCGAATTTCTGGAGGGGGTGAACTCCGCCATTGGTGTGATAAACAGTATCAGGGACACCCGTCTGGAAAGGATGGCCGCCGCCAGCCTGAGGGAGTATGTCATCCGGTACATCAACTTCTTCCCCCGGGCTGACTGCGACCGTGACATCCATTTCTCCGGAGAGATCACCGTCGACCGGGAGAAAGCGCGTTGCTATACCGTCTGTGACGGTGACTATCTGCCTGACCGCACCGTCAGAAGCGATGTGGAGGACACCACACTGCCCGTGTCCGGATGCAGCCTGTACATGGCGGAACTGGAAGGCCTGGGCGTGCACCTGCACTGCAACCATGCGGTCAACCAGATCCTCTATTTCGAGGGCTCGGAGAAACTTTATGAAGAGTTCTCCCGCCGTGTGGCGGTCTACCGCACCAACAAGGGATGGGACAGGGCCATGCTGGAGCCGAAGGCGGACGAGCTCGAGAACATGCAGAAGGAGATCATGGAGGAGAGGCAGCTCCTCTGCCGTGCCAATTTTTCCGTCATGATATGGGATGACAGCCCGGAACTGCTGGACCGGGCCGAGATCCTTTTTCAAAGGTATCTGTATTTATCAGATACCTTTGAAAAAGGATATCTGGGACGCGAAGAAAAAACGCATACCGGCCCGCAACGGCATCGTGGTGGCATCCACCGGCGGCGGCAAGTCCGTGCTGACACTGAATATCGTGCAGCAGCTCATCGAGCAGGGCTATATCGTGGTGGTGGTGGAGTTCGGGTACTCTTTCGGACAGCTCTGCAAGCTTTATCCTGAAATCTCGCTGCATGTGGACTATGACGGGGAGACACCGCTGGGTCTGAATCCCTTCGATCTGGAGGGCTGTTCCCTTGACAACAACAAGATAGAGGTGCTATCGGGTATCGTGCAGCGTTTCTGGCGCCGCATGTTCGGGAAGGACGAGGAGGAGCAGTCCGTAGCCCTCACAAAATTCATCCAGGATTATTACGCCACCTGCCTGCCACCCCATTCCTTTCCCTCTTTCTACCGCCACGTGACGGAGCATTATGAGGATATTTGCCGGCGGAAGGACGTAGACCCCTATTATTTTGACCTGTCCTCCTTCCGCCTCATATGCAGCGAGTTCCTTCCCGGTGAACGGTATGCCAATGTATGCAGGACCGAAGGAGTGCCCGATTTCGGGAACAGGCGGCTGGTCGTGTTCGAGCTGACGCAGATCAAACAGGACAAGTTCCTCTCCGACCTGGTCATGGCCCTGATCTTCGACGTGATTCATGACAAGATCCTTTCCGACCGGACCAGAAGGGGAATGATCATTTTTGACGAGTATGCCGAAACGGCGCAGATGAAGTCCAGAGGCGAGGATATCAGCATACATTCCGCAGTCGCCTTCTGCTACCAGAAGATACGCAAGGAGAACGGTGCGGTGATGACCATCGTCCAGAGTCCCGACCAGCTTCCCGATGACGAATTTACCAAAGGCATGATCACCAATACCCAGCTGCTGTACATCCTTCCCACAACGGATGTGGTATACAGGGCCGTGGAGAAAAGGTTCGAGATGGGGGGCGACCCCGCCCAGTGCAACATGATGCGGTCCATCCGCAACGACTTTTCCGGGGAGCGTCCGCATTCCGAGTGCTTCATCCGCTTCACCGGCGGCCAGGGGAGGTATGCGGTGGTGGTGCGCAACGAACTGAGCCGGGAGAAGTTCCTCGCCTTCCAGACCGACGGGGAGACATGGGCTGAGATTGACGGCTATTCCAGGACCATGCCGATGGAGGAAGCGATAGGCAGATACATGGAGAGACACCCGTCAAAGGACAGGAAATGAAAGGAGACCGTATGGAAAAAGGATTAAAGGGATACAGGCCGCTTCTGCTTCTGCTCCTGTGCGGCGGAATGACCTTGAAGGCTGCGGTGAACAGGCTCCAGACCGCCCTGGACTATGTCCAGAAGGTGTCCGCCACCGTCAGACGCGCACGGATGTTCACGGACCTGATAGACCGGCAGAACCGGTTGAACAGCAACTGCCTCAGGACGCTGGAAGAGGCGGAGAAGATGGACATGAAGGGGCTGCCGGGCATCACTTCGGCCGTGCAGGACGTGGTGGCGAACAACGCCGCCATTATCTCCCTGACCGGGGATATACTCAGCAGTGACCTGAAAATGAACGACAGCGAACGGATGGAGCAGCTCGACGGATGTCTTCAGGAAGTCCGTCGCCAGGAGGCTTCACTGGGCACCATCAGACAGATCATGTCACATACGCGTACCATCAGACGGAATTTGGGACTTGTAACGGAATAGGAATATGGCATCAATAACAGAAATATCGGTCGAGCATATCCACAATGCTTATGAAAGTATCCGGGGGAACATCGCCGTGGAAGCCTTCTATGCGGTAGTGACGGGATTCATGGCTGTCACGCTCATCCACCGTCTGTATACGGTATACCGGGAGGTGCAGTCCAACGAGGACGGCACGCCCACCATGAAGGATTACATGAACCTGGTGTGGCAGTATGTATTCTGTATAGCCGCCGTCGCACTGTTCCCCGTGCTGCTGGAAGCCCTGGAAACGGTGTTCGGCAAACTGATGGACGATCTGCAGGCCGGATTCGGCGGAAAGGTCTATGATGTGGCCGACCTGTTCCAGAAGCCGATAATCGCACAGTTCGAGAAACAGTTCAGCGACATGTCGGTAATGGACGTTGCCGGCGTGTTGCTCAATCCGGTCGGCAGTTCGTTCGATTATCTGCTGGCGTATGTGGCCGGCGTCATAGCCGCCCCTTTCTACATGTACGCGCAGACCCTGTTCATAGTCGGCAGATACATGTTCCTGCTCCTGCTGGAACTTATATCCCCTGTGGCGATAGCCTGTTTCTACAACGAGAGTACCCGGACGTATTTCCATACGTGGTGCAAGAACCTGCTGGTCTGTTATCTGATGGTACCGGCCTTCATCCTTGCCAGCAAGTTTTCGGACGCCATCGTCAGCGAGTATGTCATGAACACCTCGTGGAATGTCGTCCTGCAGGTGTTGTTTTCCCTTGCGTTGAAACTGTCCCTGCTGGCGATTGTGAGAGGCAGGATCCATAACCTTTTTTAAAACAACGGAAGAATATGAAAATGGATATAAAGAATATGGTGAGGGACTTCGCCTCACTGGGAGAGGCCAAGAAGCGGTCCTCCGTCTATGTCAAGGCGGTCAGCCTGTTGTGTGCGGCCATCGTCGCCCTGGTGCTGTTCTTCATGAACATGACCGTCCGCGGAGTGACGGACAGGATCCTTGTCGTGAATACCGGCGGAGAGTTCCTGCAATTGAAGTCCATGGAAACGGACAAGTTATACGAGACCCTGTTGAAGGCCCACTGCAACGCGGTGGCCTATTATGTAAACTCTTTCGACAGGATGAGCATCTCCGGAAACCAGGCGCAGGCCGTGTTTCTGGTGGAGAAATCCGAGCTGAACGCCATCTGGAACAAATACCTGAACGACCGCGCCTATGCCGACGCGGCGGACAGGGGTGTCATCTACAAGTGCGTGTTTGAGAAGCTGCACAGGGTCGGGATACGTGATGACGGTTACAACGTGCTGTTCACCTCCATCCTGTCCATCCATGATGCCGGCGGGGTCAAACGTATAAGGATATACAGCCGGGGCGACGCCATACGCACCACCCCGTCCTATCCGGAGAATGTGACAGGCTTCTTCTTCCGGAACTATACACAGGAATACGAGCTGTTGGACACCTCGGATGGAAACAAAGAAAGAAATTGAATAAAACAGAAGAACATGAAGAAGACTCAAGTAATCATTGTCAGCGTGTTCGGGTTACTTGTCCTTCTTGTCATCTGGACAATCTCCGCGATGAAAGGAAAGGAAGAGAATCAGAACACCGTCCGTCTTAGCACGGACAACAAGGATGTGACCATTACGGATGTGAAGGCCCAGCTCGAGCGTACCCCCCTGCGCAAGCAGGCGGAGGGACAGGGCGGGGACAATCCGGTGGACATAGAGCGTATGCGTCAACTCATCATCAACAGTGAGATGCCGCCGGAAGAGGAATACGGGCGGAAGGCGGATACCGCCTCCTATATCCTTCCCACACAAGAGAACCTGGACAGTATCACCCGTGAACTGCGGAAGAAGAAAAAAAGGAAACAGGAGAAAAAGAAGGTGGAGAAGAAGGAAGAGACAAAGGAAGCCCCTGAGGCAAGGACAAGATTCAACACGGTCGCCTTGCACAAGAGCAGCAGGCGGAACGCCATCCGCGCGTACGTGCATTCCGACCAGGTCGTGATGGCCGGATCCACGCTGAAGATGCGTCTGGGTGAGGACTGTCTCACCGATGACGGCCGTCGGGTGAGGAAGGACTCGCCGGTGTACGGGGAAGTGAGGAAGATAGACGGCGAAAGGGTCATTGTGGAGATCAGGACAGTCAATGTGGGCGGCAATATCCTTCCGTTTAAAAAAGAAGTATATTCTTCTGACGCAATGGAAGGTATCTATGTACCGGGGAACGCAAAGGCGGAAATCAACAAGGATGCCACGGCCGGGGCGGTGGACGGGACAAATCCGCAGATAACCGGAGGCCTGGACATGGGCAGCCAGCTTATTGCCGGAGGCGTGAACGGTGTGGTGAACGCCACCAAGCAGGCCGCAAGCAAGAATATCAAGAAAGTGAAGGTCACCATCAAAACCAACTATGCCGTGTTTCTGATGGAGAAAAAAGAACCGGGGGAAAGCTGACCGGAAACGGCATATTGAAACATTAAAATAAAGATATGAAAGACAGCAGGACAATAACAGGTGACCTCATGGAGGAGGGAGTATTTGTATGGTGTGTATTCATGCCGGACGGAAAGGCCTCCTTGCATATGAACAGTGAACAGTATCCGGACAGTAGGACACACTCCCGTGGAAGGTTGTTGTCCCCTGATGTATCCGTACTGCATGAAATCCTCACACCGGATGATGCTGACAGGTTTCTTTCCCTTCCTGAATACGGGATTTCGATACGGATCAGGATGCGTGTCCGTTATCCGGGAACAGACGACACGGAAGTGGAACAGTCGGAATATGAACCGGAGGCATGCTTTCCGGCATGGCTCGTCCTGAAAGACGGACGGACCGGACTGTATCTTCATGAACCGGCTGACGGCCGCTGCCTTATTCCGGACATGAACGGTCTGCCGGGACTTCCCGGATTGAAGCCGGATGATGCACCCGTAAGGGTTGAACTGCTCATACCCCAGTCACACTGGATTTTCGACCTGGTCGATCCGGCACTGTTGAAGACCGGCAGCTGCTCCGGACGTTTAAAGCCGTGCCTACAAGAACATCCGACGCTCAAAAAGTGAAGTGCCTGTAAACTATTATAAACGGACCCGGGAAGTGACAATAACGAATGATAATTAAAAGAACTGTACGAAATGGAAGAATTCCTATCGAAAGACGGCTCTGTGACCATCTTGCTTTTCTGCTTTCTTCTCACCCTTACCATTGTTTTCCACATTTTGGGGTTTTGGAAAAGTTACCGTGAATATTCAAGGAAACAGGAAGAGGGCAATCGGAAGATGAACCGGACAAATGTCAAAGGGACAGACAATCAAATAGCAAACGTTAAGAATGCCGGACAGGAAATTCATCACGAATCAAATTCTAAAGCCGGATGCAAAGATAAACATCAAACTATTAAAATATAATTTATCAAGATATGAGACAAAACAGAATTTACATCACAGGGATACTTCTCCTGTTTGCTTTTTTATCAGGAAGAGCCCAGCAGCCCCGTATTGACGAGCTGGAGTGCAGAAACCTGAAGATCGGTTATGAGAAGACGCTCCATATGATATTCCCCACTCCCGTGAAATACCTGAACATGGGGGATGAGAACATCATAGGGGAAGTCATACAGGTATGTCCGTCCGTCATCCGGCTGAAATCAACGGTAAGGGATTTCAAAGGAGAGACCAACCTGTCGGTTGTTACGGAGGACAGCAGGTATTACACCTATTGCATATCCTTCGACGAGGGAGCGCAGGCTGTCTACAAGGAGGGCGGTACCATGCCGGAAACGGCGGTTCTTCCGGTTTCTGACGAGAAACTGACCCATGTGATCTATCCGGAAAAAATCGTGTATGTCGATTTCGGAAACACCACCGTACAGGTGGAGAAAGCGGAGAATGTGAACAATATTGTCGCACTCAGGGCCGTGTCGCCGTTTGCCCTGCAGACCAACCTTACAGCCATCACCGAAAGCGGCAGGTTCTATACGTTTGACCTGCGGTATGCGCCCGGATGTGAGAGATTTTCCTTCATTGTGGACAAACAGGACACCAAAAAGAAGCAGGTGGCCATACTGGAGGGAAGAGAGCGGAATACCCGGCAGAAAGCACTGCTTGAAAAAGAGATATCACGGAGGCCGAAGCTGCTGACCAATATCAGGGACGAGGTGGCCGGCATGAGATTCTGCGTGACCAATATCTTTGTGGACAATGATATCCTGCTGTTCCGCTTCGGGCTGCACAACCGTTCCCAGATCGGCTATACCATAGACTTCATCCGTTTTTATATACAGGATGCGAAAAAACGGAAAAAGACCGCCGTCCAGCAGCTGGAGCAGCAGCCCCTCTTCTCTTTCAACCGTCCGGAGGAGGTGGCTGCGCTTTCCTCATGTGACTTTACGGTCGCCCTTCCGAAATTCACCATACCGGACAAGAAGGTGCTCATCATAGAGATACAGGAGAGAAACGGGGGAAGACATTTCTATTACAAATTGAAGAACAAACAGCTGATCAATGCGGAGATACTGTTCCCGGAGATTGTAGGAAAACCATAAAGAATACCACATGATAACGAAACTAGTTCTGTTCCTATGCCTCTTCTGTCCGGTACCTGATAAGGAAAGGGCCATATTGGAGGACGCACTCTCCCGGTGTTCCAGTCTTGAGCGCATCGGGGAGATCATGGACATCGTGGAGAGGCATCATCTGGAATACAGGATACCGGTACATCCCCCTGTACACCGGTTCCACCGTATCAGTTCCGCCTACGGATGGAGGAGCGACCCGGTTACCGGACAGCGCAGGTTCCATTCAGGAGTGGATATTGCGGCGGAACTTGCATCGACCGTGCATGCCGCAGCTGATGGAAAAGTCATATACTCAGGAAGAAAGGGAGGATATGGATACTGTGTGATGATACGCCATGCCTATGGTTTTGTGACCCTGTACGGGCACTTGTCCGCCTGTTATGTTCCGGAAGGTGAAGAGGTCAGGAGTGGCAAAGTGATCGGATTCATCGGATCAAGCGGAAAAAGCACGGGAAACCATCTGCATTATGAGGTGAGAAAGTACGGAAGGCCGGTCAGGCCATACATCAGAAAAAGAAGAGGATTATGAGAATACTGGACTACATGGAAAGATTACAGACACTGACCCGTCTGCTGAAAAAAGAACATACAGGAAGTGCCGCAAAAATAGCGAAGGAAATGGGCGTACATCGCAATACAATCATTAATTACTTCTTAGAGCTCCGGGCCATGGGTGCAGAGATTGAATATGACAATGAACGAAATACATATTATTTCAAGAAATCTTTTGATATCCAACTGAAAATTAAAATTTAGTGAAGGGCAGCACAAAAAGGTTGTGCTGCTTCCCACTTACATTTGCATATTAAAAACTATCAAAATACAATTTATGAAAACAAATCATTTACATTACATTGTGCTGCTGGCAACCATCTTCTTAGGCTGCTCATGCAGTGAAGAAATTGAAAAAGAGCTCACAACCGGAAAGACCGCGGTGACTATCGAGGTTGACGGAGAAGAGGATGCGGACTCACGTACCGTATCGTTTATCGGTGGTACCGCTTATGGAGAGGGACTTTATGATGGTAAAGAAAGACCCACGGTAGGTGCTGAAGCCTCTGACGGATATGAGATAGACTATTTCTACGGGGGACCGTCAGATGAACCCCAAAAGTACAATTATACAGGCAGTGGAAGTTCTGTATCATATCAAGTTTTTCTGAATGGCAAGGATCATAAATTCAAGTGCAAGTTCAAGGAAAAGAAACGTACTTTGACCCTGACTGCCAATCCGACCTCCGGAGGAACTGTTACCGGAGGGGGAACATACAAAGTAAAAACCAATATCCCCATCACCGCTGTTGCAAAATCCGGATACACATTTTCCGGATGGACTGTGACTAAAGGAGATGCAAAAATTATGAATGCCTCCTTAGCCAGTACCACTGTGCAGTTGCAAAGTTCGAACAGTACTTTGCAGGCGAACTTTTCAAAAGCCGGTAAAACGTTCTATTTCTCCATCCGGACAGGAAGAGGCAAACTGGATGTCTTTGATGAACGTGGTGAAACCACATTGCTGCCATCTGCTTCAGAAATAGTATTGAATCTTTCACCGGATGATGAAAACTTGGAACGAGGTGGTTACCTGATATCTCCAGAGCCGGAATCCGGTTGGAAATATGGAGAGGATGAATGGTATGTGAATGGCAACGGGATACCCTCCGGACAATATGGTCAATATTTATTTACGTACAATGATTACAGCCGTTATCCTGATGGAAGCAGATTCGTATACGATTTCAAAGCGGACAATCCTATAAAGGTGACTATACAGACTGGCATGTGGAGTAACAATTCTTTCTCCTTGTATACGCACGGTGATTTCAGAATTGGCTTTTCTGCTACCGGTCTGAGTTCCGGTCAGCAAACCCGTGAGTTCTCATATGGAGACCGGGTAACAATATATGCGGATGGTGCGGATTATGCCGTGCCGGGAGAAGGTGACCGCTGGAGATATAACTATCTGAGAGGTTTCTTTACTACCGGATGGCAGGCTTTGGACGATCTTGGGGAATACTCCCAGACATCAGCCGGTTCATATTCATTTACAGCGACAAAGGATATAACTATTAACATTGTATTCATGTCCACTATCAGATAAAATACAAGGGCTGTCTTAAAAAAATGACTTGACAGCCTCTTGTTATAATAGCCTTTATCTTGTCATACAAAATAAAAAAGAACTTGTAACAGAAGTTAATGTGCAACAGATTTTGGTTTTACGCACAAAATAGGCAGAATTCCTGCCTATTTTTATAAGTGTGGAAACATTCTACATCAGACCACACTATATGAGGATTATTTCCATTTTTTACATAATAAAAAAATAACAATTAACTGATAATCAGAATAAATATTCTTTTGGCATGGGAATTGCCTTATCATTATCGTAAAACAATAACCATTAAAAATATAAGATTATGAAAAAATTTTTTGTTGCAGTAGCATTGGTAATGGG
>PPYF01526364.1_pt1 | contig 12809 bp, 8 predicted proteins | sample 1559871 | NCBI WGS metagenome assembly PPYF01 (sample SAMN08240021, study PRJNA423297) | Human gut metagenome, whole genome shotgun sequencing project. | reverse complement strand
GATTGTCGTTTTTACGTAGGGCGTTGCCCTACGCTATGTAATTAAGCCCTTTCAGGGCACTCCGCAAAATTATCATTTACCTCATTCTTGTATAGCAACAATCTTCGAAAAAGAATGGGTAAGATAACGTCCGTTCGATAAAAATCAGCAGATTTGTCAGCAATCAAACCTAATATGTCAGCAATCTAACCATCGTTTCAGCCGGATATTAGCATCTTTGCACCAAGCTTTACAAGTATAAAGCACATATTACGTTTAACCTTTAAAATGCTAAAACGATGAAAAAAGTAGCACTATTCCTATTTTTATCCGTTTGCTTCGCGCAACAATCCTGTTCGTCGGATTCTGTTGGAACGGAACCGGAAGAAAATCCACAAGACATTCTTTTTAAAGACGATTTCAACTTTTTCGACGAAAAAGTATGGACGAAAGAAACTCATGAACCCGGTTGGACCAACCAAGAGCTACAGGCATACGATGCCGCTCATGTATCGGTAGGAAAAGACGGGGATAAATCGGTTCTGATTCTTACCGCCGAACGCAAAGGGAATAAAATCTACTCCGGCAGGATCAATTCAAAAGGGAAAAAGAGTTTCAAGTATCGCAAGATAGAAGCAAGTATCAAGCTTCCCAAGACTAACGGCGGACTGTGGCCTGCGTTCTGGATGATGGGAGATAACGACAAAGAATGGCCGGCATGCGGGGAGATTGACATTATGGAAATGGGCGAACAGAGCGGAATGGCTGCGGGCGATTCGGAAAAACAAGTGAACACCGCCATTCACTATGGCCCTAGCGCAGCGGCTCACGAACAGCAATACTACAAAGCCAATGTTGCCAACAGCCTGCAAGACGGTAATTATCACACCTACTCTCTGGATTGGGATGAAAACAACCTTACAATATCCATCGACAACGTCAAGTATCATACGTTCGACATTAGCTCGAACACATACTTTCATGACAACTTCTACATTCTGTTCAACCTTGCCGTGGGAGGTGCGTTTACAGGGATTACCGACATTAATAAACTGACGGGCCTGAAAGACGGTCAGAAAGTGAAGATGTACATCGACTGGGTGAAAATATTATAGGAATCTTAAATATACATGCTATGAATATGGAAAAATGTAAGTATCTATTGTTTTGCGGAACACTCGCCCTTTGGATGGCGGGAGGTTTCCAGCAAGTGTATGCAGCAACGGAACCAAGTTCCCAGGCTATTCAACAACAAAGTAACAAGGTAACCGGAAAAGTGAGCGATGCCACAGGCCCTATCATTGGGGCTTCCGTAGTGGAGAAAGGAACTGCCAACGGAACGATTACCGATCTGGATGGAAATTTCAGTTTGAATGTAAAAGCGGGAGCTACGCTCGTTGTCAGCTACGTGGGTTATAAATCCGAAGAAGTAAAAGCGGGAAGAGGTCCTTTGAACATCACCTTAAAAGAGGATGCCAAAGCATTGGATGAAGTGGTAGTTACCGCCCTTGGCATCAAAAGAGAGCGCAAAGCGTTGGGCTACGGCATTGATGAAGTGAAAGGTGAAGCCTTGACCAAAGCGAAAGAGACGAATCTTATCAACTCCATGGCAGGACGTGTGCCGGGCTTGGTAGTCAGCCAGACCGCCGGTGGTCCTTCCGGTTCTACGCGCGTTATTCTGCGAGGCAGTACCGAAATGACCGGCAATAACCAACCTCTTTATGTAGTGGACGGCGTACCTTTGGACAACACTAATTTCGGCAGTGCCGGCACAAACGGAGGCTTCGACTTGGGCGACGGTATTTCGAGCATCAATGCCGATGACGTAGAAAATATGTCGGTATTGAAAGGCCCTGCGGCATCCGCACTTTATGGTAGCCGTGCCAGCCACGGTGTTATCTTGATTACAACCAAGCGAGCCAACAAGGATAAAATCAGCGTGGAATATAACGGAACGCTGACTTTCGACACCCAACTTGCCAAATGGGACGAAGTGCAACAGATATATGGTATGGGAAGCAACGGTACTTATAGTTATGATGCCATATCCAACACAAACAAAAGTTGGGGCCCCAAAGCAGACGGTTCAAACATGCTGAAGTATTTCGACGGCGTGGAACGCCCTTTCCTCATTGTCCCCGACAATACGTCCAACTTCTTCCGCACGGGTATCACCGCCACCAACTCCGCCATCATAGGAGTGAACAGCGGAAAAACCGGAATTCGCTTTACCTATACGGATATGCGCAATAAAGACATTGTTCCCCAAACTCACATGAGCCGTGACATTTTCAACCTGCGCGCCAATACGTCTGCAGGAAAGGTAGACCTGGATTTCAGCGTCAACTATACACGGGAAGATGTGAAGAACCGTCCGGCACTGGGCGACAGCAAGTCCAATATCGGTAAAAACCTGATGACCCTTGCCACCACCTACGACCAGGAATGGTTGCAAACCTATCAGACTGCCGACGGCGAATATTCCAACTGGAACGGTATGGATCCCTACAACGTGAATCCGTACTGGGATATCTATAAGAACTTCAATAAATCCAAAAAAGATTTGTTCCGCATGAACGGCAAGGCTGTATGGAACATCGACCCACATCTGAAACTTCAAGCAACATTGGGCGCCGAACTCAACTGGTTCACGTTCGATGATTACAAAGCGCCTACCACTCCCGGATTCGAAGCCGGAAGACTTCAAAACAGCGCTTTCCGCAACCGCATGTACAACTTTGAAGTGTTGGCTCTCTACAACAACCATTGGGGTGATTTCGATTTCAACGCTACGCTAGGCGGCAATGTATATAAGGTGAACAACCAGACCACCGTTACCACCGCTCAAGACATGAAGATACGCGATGTCCCTTCATTGACGAGCTTCAACGAGATCAGTGTAGTGCCCGGCAGTTACCGCAAGCAGATTAATTCGGTTTACGGAGCAGTGAACGTGGGATGGAAACACATGCTTTACCTCGATGCTACGTTGCGTGGCGACCAATCGTCTACCCTTCCCACTGGCAACAACATGTATATGTATCCTTCTTTCTCCGGTAGCTTTGTATTCTCCGAGCTGACAAAACTGGGCGACCTCCTGCCTTACGGAAAGGTGCGTATGTCATGGGCCCAAGTAGGTAGCGATACCGATCCTTATCAATTGGGACTCGTCTATACGAAATCCAAATATGCTTATCCCGGATATACCATCGGATATATCGATAACGGAACCATCCCCAACAAAGACTTGAAACCAACCAAAACAAACTCCGTGGAAATGGGATTGGAATTGAAATTCCTGAAGAACCGTATCGGACTGGATTTCACCTACTATTCTCAAATCAGTAAAAACCAGATTATGGGAATGGCAAGTTCCTGGACAACCGGTTATAACTATCGCTTGATTAATGCCGGCAAGATAGAAAACAAAGGTATTGAGATTGCCCTTAGCACACGACCGATCCAAACACGCGATTTTTCCTGGGACATTAATCTGAACTTCTCCAAGAACAGCAACAAAGTAAAAGAACTGGATGGCGAATCGGATATGTTTGAACTGGAAAAAGCATCTTGGCTCGACGTTCAGGTGGCCGCTAAGGTAGGCGAGAACTTTGGTTCTATTGTAGGCCCGGACTTCCAACGGAACGCAAAGGGAGATATTCTGATTGATCCGCAAACCGGTCTGCCGCAATATGACAAGAGCAACCACGTATTGGGTAATGCCTCTTGGGACTGGACAGGTGGATTGCTTACCAACTTTACCTACAAGAATCTTTCGCTGGTAGCGGTATTCGATGTGAAAGTAGGCGCCGACCTCTATTCTATGTCTGCCCGTGCTGCTTACGAATCGGGTAAAAGTCCGGAAACACTGGCAGGACGCGACGCCTGGTATCGCTCGGAAGAAGAGAGATTGGCAGCCGGTATTGCAAAAGGAGCCGATAACTGGAAGCCGACAGGCGGATTCGTTGCTCCGGGTGTCATCGACAACGGTGATGGAACATATCGTCCCAACGACATCTACATCAATCCGGAAGACTACTGGATGAGCGTTTGCCGTAATGCACCTTCTATGTTTATTTACGACAACTCATACGTGAAATGCCGTGAGCTGACGTTGAGTTACAATGTACCCAAATCCTGGCTGAAGAATGTAGTAAGCGGACTGACCGTTTCGTTCGTTGCCCGCAATCCGTTCATCGTATGGAAGAATATCCCGAATATCGACCCGGATTCCAACTACAACAATACCACCGGTATGGGACTTGAATACGGTTCGTTGCCTTCACGCAGAAGCTATGGTTTTAATGTAAATGTGAAATTCTAAAAAGATATATCATGAGACAATCTAAATACATCACAATCATCACGATGGCATGTGCCCTGTTTTTCGCTTCTTGCAGCGATGAATACATGGAAAACATGAATACCGACCCTTCCAAGGCCGCTACCATCGACCCGAATGCGCAGCTCACCACTGCCCAACTGCAAACGTACGGAGACCTTAGTATGATGGAAATCTACCGTAACTACCATTATGCATTCACCCAACAACTGATGGGATGTTGGAACACCACCAACTACGGCGGACGCCATACGCTAGACAATAATGAAATGAGCCGTATCTGGACATCGTTCTACACTCAATCCCTGAAGAATATCATTGATGCTCAATATCGCACAGCCGAAGATGCAGAGAAAGTGAACATCAACTCTGTGCTCCGCATTTATCGGGTTTATCTTATGTCTATCATCACCGACACTTACGGAGACGCTCCTTTCAGTGAAGCCGGCCTGGGATTCCTCGAAGGAAAGTTCAATCCGAAGTATGACAAACAGGAAGATATTTACAACGCTTTCTTTCTGGAGCTGGAAGATGCCGTCAATAAAATCGATCCGACCAAAGATAAAGTGACAGGTGACCTCATCTATGCCGGTGATGTAACTAAATGGCAACAACTGGCAAACTCGCTTCGCCTACGTTTTGCCATGCGAATCTCCAATGTCAATCCTACAAAGGCACAAACGGAATTTGAAAATGCTTTGGCTGCCAATGGGGGTGTGATAACGGACGCCTCAAGCGATGCGCTCATCAAATACATGACAATCGCATTTAGTTTCGGACAAGAAGCTTACTCTGATTATCGCGGAAATTCATTGTCACAGTTATTATTCGGCAACGACCCCGCTAATAATCCAAGTTACCTCTGCTCCACTTTCTTTAATCAGCTACGCCAATCCGGTGACCCTCGTACATTCAAAATTTCCCGTTGTTATTATGACGGGCTGATGAGTGCCACCAGTCCCGACAATCGTGTCGACATCACCCAGGAGATGATTGAAAAAGGGATTGATTTCAGTCCGCGCAACCCGGGTGCCTACTCGTGGGAGCCATGGCCTACAGGATACGACAGCGATATTTGTAAGGAATTAGCCGTTAACAACCCTTCTGTTACAGCAACCATGGCTCGTGAAGTGGAACCCAAACTTGCCAATAATTTCCTAAAAAGCGACAATCCGGGCGTAGTGATGACCTCTGCAGAAGTGAAGTTCCTGATGGCAGAAGCTACTGTGAAAAAATGGAATGTCGGCAGTGTGTCGGCAGAAGATCTTTACAAGCAAGGAGTGCGTGCAGCTATGGATTTCCTGACAGACAACTACGGTTGCACGGCTACTACTGATGCAGAGTTTGATGCATTCATTCAAGGTAGAGGGACGTTCGGACATACGGACAATCAGAAACTTGAAGCTATCAATACACAGGCCTGGATTCTTCACTTCACCAATCCTGCCGAATGTTGGGCAAACGTGCGTCGTTCCGGTTATCCGAAGTTGAAATCACCGGCAGAATATGGGTTCGGACAATATCTCACCGGTGGAACGGAAATTCCGGTACGTCTCTGCTATCCTGTATTGGAATCTTCCTATAATAAGAAAAGCTACAATGAAGCCATCGAGCGCATGGGAGGAACAGATAATTGGCACAGCCTTCTGTGGTGGGATACTGAAAACTAACTATTAAACAATCATCCATTATGAAAAAGATATATATTGCACTATTTGCCCTACTCGCTGTAGGCTCCACATTTACTGCATGCACCGAGGAAGAGCCGTTCGCTACGGTGACGGAAAATGATGATCCGCATATCCTTGCCCCGGTATTCCCTGACAGAACGAACGGCCAATTGGCTACATTCGCCAACATCAGCCGGGATGCGAACTTATCCATCGCGCTGACCGTGACTCCGAAAGATTACACCACAGTAACCTGGTTCATTGATGGGCAGGAAGTGGAATCGGGTACCGACTCCGACAAAGAAATCAACCGTAGTCTGAAAGCCGGTACGTATAATTTGAAAATAGAAGTAGAAACTGTGAAAGGGAAGAAGACTTCCCGTGAAGGATTAGTGGTGGTCAATCCGTTGGCTGATGACCCTCAATCTAAAGAAGTAGCCTTTGAGAGAATTGTATCTCCCGGTAAGACTGCCCGTTTATATGGCAGTAATTTACAGAACGTAACAGCCATCCTCTTGGGAGGAAACACAATCACCGATCCTACTTATGTTGAATCGGAAGACGAGAACTATCTGGAATACATCGTTCCGACAGGCGTAAGCGAAGGCGATTACCGTATCGTTCTGCAAGATGCCGCCGGCAATGAATATGGAGCCGACATGGTGAAAGTGACCAATGCTTCCCTTGTCATTTCAGGTGCTAACCGGGCTACTGCCAACGTGGACTGGACCATTTCCGGTATCAATCTTGAAAACATCGCTTCTCTAACTATCGGCGGACAGACGGTGTCTCAATTCAGCAATCAATCTTCTACGGAAGTTACGCTGACTTGTCCGGATTTGTCTGATGGAAACTATACGATGACAGGCAAAACCCGTAGCGGAGAGGCTGTGCAGTTCTTGAACGATAATATTACGACTACCGAACAGACTGTGACCGTATCTACCGAAATAACGCTTTGGTCAGGACACCATTACGTTTCGTGGGATAAGCCGGACGGTGATCCCAACAAAACTTTTGGTTTGATTCCAATGGATGTATTTGCCGGTATCACAGCCGGGTCGACACTGAAAGTAGTCTACTCCATAGAACCAACTGCCGAATATCATCAGATGCAACTTGCCACAGGTTGGTGGACTGGCCTGGCAGATAAGATAGAATTTACAGAAAACGGTGAATACACACTGGTACTGACACAAGAGATACTGAATAAGATTCAAACTGAAGACGGATTCTTATGTACGGGTCATGGCTATTATGTAGACCTGGTAACCGTGAAATAATGTTCCTAAGTAAGTTTAAAAATCATTCATACCATAAGTATCTGTCATTCTTCGGGTTAAATCCCTCTGAATGACAGATTACATAAACGATGCTACTTAAAAACAAATCATAATGAAACTAAGAAATATTATATTAATGACCGCATCTATCGCAATGACTGCCTGTTCCAAACAGGCAGTTCCCACTGCCATTCCTGAAGACGCAAAAATAGAACAACAAGTGGAAGAGCTTCTATCAAAGATGGACCTTGACGCCAAGATAGGGCAAATGACCGAGCTTGCTATTGATGTATTAGGAGAGACGATAAATGGAGAATTCCAATTGGACGAGGCAAAACTCCATAAAGCGATTGCTGAATATAAGGTAGGTTCGTTCCTCAATGCCCCCGGCCCGGTAGCACAAAGCCCTGAAAAGTGGAACGAGATTATCAGTCGAATACAAGAACTGTCGATGACGGAGATTGGTATTCCATGTATCTACGGCCTGGATCAGAATCATGGTACTACCTATACATTGGGCGGCACGCTCTTCCCTCAAAATATCAATATGGGTGCTGCCTTCAATCCGGATTTGACCTACGAAGCAGCACGTGTAACGGCTTATGAAACAAGGGCTAGCAATTGTCCCTGGACATACTCCCCCACCGTCGATATGGCACGTGATCCCCGTTGGCCGCGTGTATGGGAGAATTATGGAGAAGACTGTTTAGTCAATGCCATTATGGGCAGCACTGCCGTCCGAGGCTTCCAAGGAGATGATCCTAACCATATTCCCGCCGACCGAATCGCCACCTCCGTGAAACATTACATGGGATACAGCATGCCACGTACCGGTAAAGACCGCACACCGGCTTATATATCGGTTTCCGAACTGCGTGAGAAATGTTTTGCACCGTTCAAGGCTTGTGTGGAAGCTGGTGCACTGACTATAATGGTCAACAGTGGTTCCATCAACGGAAAGCCTGTGCACGCCGACCGCGAACTCCTTACACAATGGCTGAAAGAAGACTTGGGATGGGACGGAATGTTAATCACCGACTGGGCGGACATCAACAATCTTTATACCCGCGAACATGTGGCGGCAAACAAAAAAGAAGCCATCGAAATGGCAATCAATGCAGGTATAGACATGGCTATGGAACCGTATGATCTCAATTATTGTACACTACTAAAAGAGTTAGTGCAAGAGAAGAAAATACCCATGAGCCGTATTGACGATGCCGTCCGCCGGGTGCTTAGACTTAAATTCCGTTTGGGTCTGTTCGATCATCCGAACACTTTATTGAAAGATTATCCTCTCTTCGGCAGCAAGGAGCATGCACTTATCGCACTTCATGCAGCCGAAGAATCGGAAGTATTGCTAAAAAATAAAGATAATATTCTTCCGCTTCCTCAAGGGAAAAAGCTACTGGTAACCGGTCCGAACGCCAACTCTATGCGTTGCTTGAACGGCGGTTGGAGCTATTCGTGGCAAGGACATCTGACCGATAGATTTGCCGACAAATATAACACCATTTACGAAGCAATCTGCAACAAATTCGGAGCCGATCATGTCCGTCTGGAACAGGGCGTAACCTACAAACCCGAAGGTGCTTACATGGAAGAAAATGAACCGGAGATTGAGAAAGCTGTGGCCGCCGCCCGCAACGTGGATATCATTATCGCCTGCATCGGTGAAAATTCATATTGCGAAACACCCGGTAATCTTTCCGAGCTTACCATCTCTGCCAACCAAAGCAAACTGGTAAAGGCACTTGCCACGACAGGAAAACCGATCATCCTGATACTCAATGAGGGTCGTCCCCGCATTATCAACGACCTGGAGCCATTGGCTGATGCTGTTATTGACATTCTATTACCCGGAAACTATGGTGGCGATGCATTAGCGAACATTCTGGCAGGAGACGTGAACCCCAGTGCCAAGATGCCTTACACATATCCGCGACACGAAGCAGCACTGACTACCTACGATTATCGGGTGAGTGAAGAGATGGACAAAATGGAAGGAGCTTACGACTACAATGCGGTAGTCTCCGTTCAATGGCCTTTCGGATACGGATTGAGCTACACCACTTTCGAATACAGCAACTTCCAAACGGACAAATCTTCGTTTACCACAGGAGATGATTTGCACTTTTCCATAGACGTAACCAATACCGGTAAATATGCCGGAAAAGAAGTTGTCATGCTATTCAGCAGTGATCTTGTGGCTTCGCTTACTCCCGAAAACCGTCGGTTACGAGCCTTCAAAAAGGTTGAACTGCAACCAGGCGAAACCCGAACTGTCACTCTATCCATCAAAGGCAGCGACTTGGCTTTTGTCAATTCCGATGGGCAATGGATACTGGAACAAGGGGATTTCCGTATGCAATGCGGAAATCAAGTATTAACTATTACTTATAAGTAGGCATTTATAAGTAGGTATTTATAAATAAATGTGCATTATTAATGTATACACTCCCGACAATAACTCTATGAGACACTACGTTACTTCGTGGTGAACTCAAATTATCATCTAACCGGTTGAACAGCCTCAAACGGCTGTTCAACCAAATTTAAACAACCGCTCCTCTTGATCCAAACGACCGTATGTCTACAACAAAAAGACAATCGTTTGAGTCCAAAGGAGCAGTTGTTTTTATCTGAAGGAAAGCGGCATTATTACAAAGGATATTCCTCAAAAGCATACAAAATGGTAGATAAATAACGTTCACCTGTATCGGGTAATAATGCAACAATCATTTTCCCTGCATTTTCCGGTCGCTTCGCCAGTTCCGTAGCAGCATATACGGCTGCGCCCACCGCTAACTGTCCCGCCAGTACCTACTCCGGCCACAAAGATATCGACTTTCCCCTCGGTATCTCTCCATATTTCCAGACCGGTAGTCCGTAAATGCATGGCGGGGTTAGCAGGATTCTCAAATTGTTGTAAAATGACAGCTCCCGGAGTGACCGCTTTCAGTTCTTCAGCTTTGGCAATTGCTCCTTTCATACCATCTGCACCAGGAGTCAATACTAATTCCGCACCTAAAGCTTTCAGAAGATTACGCCGTTCGATACTCATGGTATCGGGCATCGTCAGAATCAGTTTATAGCCTTTAGCTGCCGAAACAAAAGCCAATCCCACACCGGTATTCCCGCTGGTCGGTTCAATGATAGTTGCTCCGGGATGCAAAATTCCTTTCGTTTCTGCATCCTCAATCATAGCCAATGCTATGCGGTCCTTCACGCTTCCTGCCGGATTGAAAGATTCAATCTTTACAATCAGACGAGCTTTCAGGTCGTTACTTGTATTATAGTTACTAAGTTCCAATAACGGAGTATTACCTACCAAATCCGTCAATTTTCTTGCTATCTTTTCCATATATATCTGTTTTAAATTTCTCTTGTTTTAATATATGACAAAGATAGTGCGGATTCTGTTCAGGGTAAATACCATATATGTGGTAAATTCATACCACATATATCTGACTTCCTGCCAGAACAATATATCATTTGAATCTCTTCACATAATCTGCAATCAGACGACATGCCGGACCGAGTACTTGACCATGATCGAATCCTTGCATTTCGTACAAAGTCACTTTCTTGTTACCTATACTTTTCAAGACAGCTTCCAGCAGCGCATTTTCTTCATACCTTGCCGCCATCTCCAGATGCTTGTCCCCCGTAATCAGCACAAGAGGAGCCGTTTCCTTACGAGCCTTATTTACCGGAGCATACTCATCAACCACCGGAATACCGTCAGGCAAACCGCGTTCCTTACGAATAGTGAAATGTGTCACCGTCTGGCCACTAACCGGAAGATAAGCAGCCACACTATCGGCATCTGCCCCGTATGCTGCCATATACTTTTTATCCATTGCCAGAATCAACGAAAGATAACCTCCCGCAGAATGACCGGAAACAAAAATATGATCCTTACGACCACCATACTTTTCAATATTCTTGAAAACCCATGCCACAGCTTCAGCCGCATCTTCGATGTAAGCCGGATTCTTTGCTTTCGGACTCAAACGGTAATTCACCGCCACTACTGCAAACCCTTGTTCTCTCAATTCTTTGGGAATAAATTTATTTCCACCTTCCATACCACCGCCATGAAACCAAACGATAGTTGAGAAATCCTTCTTGTTTTCAGGATAATAAATATCCAGTTTACAACGCTCCTGACGATAGGTGTCCGTTTCGGAACCAGAGACATAAGATATATCTTTATCGGTGCGATAAGCATTTTGTGCTTGAGCAATGCAAGCACAAAGCAAAAAGAGAAGAAGGCAAATCTTTTTCATGATCTTATTTATTTCAGTATTTCTAATAAAATGCAATATTACGAAATCTTGATAAGAAATCTCACAATTTTTACTTATGTTTATAGCCTTACTTAGTGGAAAAAGCTACGTAAAAAGTCATATATAAATAAAATAATAGATTAATGACTATGAAGAAACTATTCATTTATCTTTTTATAATGACAGCGGGACTCCTGTCTGCCACACAAGTATCTGCCCAAAAAGAAATTGCTCCGGAAGTTATCAAACTGCAAAAGGGGGAGATTGAAAGCACTGGAACCTTACTCTGCCGAGGATTTCTTTCATCGCCTGCAGACGGTGATTCTTTCTCCGCAAGCAATGGTCAACGCATGGTACCTGCAATACGCCCCCTGACTACAATTTGACCGCGGCAAGAATGAACGAGGCGAGTTTCTGCCGGAAGCAAAGCAATATGAAGAGTATGCCCGCACGCTGATTAACCTTCATATGGAGCTGATTCCTTACCTTTATAAATGAACGCTTGCGCACTATCAGTGACCAATATATGATCGGGAGCGACCTGATGGTCACTCCCCTGTATGAGAATAAGAAATCACGGAAAGTTTATTTCCCGGAAGGGGTTTGGTACAACTTCAATACCAACGAAAAATACCGCGTGATGGTTACTTCATAAGAACCAACCTCACCGAAACGGGCTTTCTCTTCCACTTCTACCCAGTTGCCAAGAAAGTCAACAAGATCTGTGCTAGCATTTTCATCTTGTTTTATATTAAATTCAGGCTAAATTTACAGACTTATCACCAAACTCATATCATCAAAGATAGCTACAAGTATCATTTATCCAACTGATAAACTCTAAAATTTGCATACTTTGAATTACGAGTATACATTTGTCTTAAACCCACTCGCCCTTTATCTATCTTTGGAAAGGAAGAAGCATCAAAGTAAAAAGTCTTATCTTGGCCATCTCCCTTCACATTCATATACAAATTCGTTTCATATTTTATGAAAGTCAGATGATAAGTGACTCCAATCTTAAACAGACCCGTATTCAAATATTCAGGCTTCAGTTCCGTTCCTTCAAGTCCCTTCTCCCACTGAGGCATATACCGACGAGCACGAATATATTCAGGCTTATCTTCTGATGCAACTCCTGTTACTGCATAACTAATATGATAAGTATCCATATTATTGAAATACATACTCATCCGGGGAACCTTACGGAGTTCATTCCACTTGAATATATCTTTAACAAATGGTT
>PPYF01305763.1_pt1 | contig 12811 bp, 10 predicted proteins | sample 1559871 | NCBI WGS metagenome assembly PPYF01 (sample SAMN08240021, study PRJNA423297) | Human gut metagenome, whole genome shotgun sequencing project. | reverse complement strand
TTCACATCCCACGCAACGCCGTATCCGCCCGTCTGCATCTGCACATGCTGAAAATAGTCCGGCTTCTTGAGAAGGATCTGAAACGCCTTCGTCTTTTCAAAGTGCTTCTGCAAATCGCATTTCTTCACGGCACCGTCACGAAAAAACACCAGCAGGCAATAATCCTCCAGCGGCAGCACATCTTCAATTCTCTTGGAGAAGCGCTTCGTAATTTCTTCCGGAAGCTCCTTCTCATCAATGGGAACGAGATAGTAATCATCCTGCGCGCATCGCCCCATTGCCAGCATCAGTAGCTCGTACTCATCGTATTCCTTCAGATGATTGTCGCGCAAAATCTCGCCTATGTTCTGGCGGTCGGTTGGAACGATCCGCTGCTGAACCCAGATTTTGCTCCAATAGGAATTGACTGTGGTTTCCCCGCGCTTAACAAAGGAGTCCAGCAGAAGTGGCGTCTCCCATGCGTCCGCGTTCTCCGGCAGCTCAATGTAGAACCGCTTTTCCTGCTCGTAGTACAGGAGGTACGCCAGATCTTTCTGCTCCTGCGCTGATTCATCTCGAATGGCAAAAATCTTCATATGCGTACCACCTTTTCCAAATCATTTCCCATATCTTATCCTGAAGCGTCGAAGAGATCACACCGTCCAGCCCTTCCATCAGTATCTGCCTGTCGCTCTCGTGCAGCGGCGTCAGCTTTGGCATTTTATCCTTCGGAATGATACGCAGGTTATCCCATGTGGACTTTGAGCCGATAAAGTTGTTGCAGGGCTTGTCGGCCATCACATCGAACCCAGCCGCCGCAGCATCATCTGGGCAGCTGCAAAGCAGCGAAAGTCCGTGGTCAAACAGGGGGGCCAGACGAATCGTCTTCTTTCGGCTGTTGCGCAGCACCTCAATATTGGCACCGTGGCGATCCCGGTTCAGGATCAGATAGTCTACGATCAGCATCTGATAAACATAGTCTTCCCATCCCATACGGATGCAGAAATCCAAAGCGGACTCATCCGGCAGCGCTTCCAACTCCTTATAGGCATCCAAGGCGGTTTTGGACTCGCTCTTTGCCTTGAAATCATCCGAAGCGCAGAGATAAACCTCATGGGTTCTGCCATCCACTGAAACATCCGCATGGATCAGCTGATAGGATAGATGAGGAATCCCCAGTATGGTTAGCAGCCGGTCAACGATCAGCTCGTTCACGCACTCATGCCCGATGACTCCACGCGCCTTATCAAAGTTTGAGAGCTTGTAATAGGTCTTCTTTCCGCCGAGTTCGGAGTATGCTTTCAGAAAAGAACCGGCAGTTCCGGAAGAATTGCGATAGACTGACCACGACAAATACGTCAGGTCCTGCTTTTCTTTCATCAGCTGCATGTATACCTCACCTCAAGATTATTATATCTTTTCGCTTGTCATACGTCAAGTTTATTTTGGCGTATAACTTGTCGTATGACAAGTTTATCCGATTTTATGCCTGTATAAAACCGCCGCCCTGATTTTCAGTCGGGACGGCGGTTTTGTTATGCAAGGCTTCTCAGATATTCTTCCACGTTCTGATACTGAATGCCCTCAACCACTTGGCTTTCCCCACGGTAGAGGACAAGCTTCCCGGTGATCGGGCCGTAGCGGTGCTCGGTCTGGGCGCATTTTTGCTCGTCGATCAGATGGCGATACTGCTGCGACGCAGCTTCTTCGCTGTGCTTGATCTCGAAAATCCGGCAGGAGCCTGCCTCCGGGTCAAACACCACCATGTCAAATTCTCCCACAGGGAATTGCAGGACGAACACCTGCTTCTTGGGGTTTGCCAGCTTGGTTTCCAGCAGGACAATGTCTTCCAGCATCCGCCCTTTGATCTCGGTCAGGATGCGCTCCTGCACGGCGGTACGCTCCGCCAGAGATAGCGCGCTGAACGTCTCATCCAGCAACAGGCTGCGGATCAGCGCGTCCGCCTGCGCATAGCGGAGACCCGGCTGCGCGATCACCGTGCGGCTGGACTTCATGCTGACATCCGGCAGGTGCAGCACATCGACCTCCCGCGTTAAGTCCAGCAAGTCCAGATACTCCTTGATCTCCGCCGCGTGAACATCGTCCAGCGCCATGGTCTGCTCTGCCCTGTTGCGGATCTCCAACAGCTTCCGCAGGCTGTCGGTGACAAGTGCAAGGTCAATGCGGTCGAGGATGTCCGTTGGGTTCTTCCGATCCCGGCGCAGATTACTGGCGGAAATGCCGAGGTCGTGGGACTTCCAATCCTGCGACAGTACCTCCAGCGTGAAGCGGTGGTTGATGTCCTCCACGACCCGGTTGATGGCGCTGGTCAGCTCATTCTTGTCGTACAAATCCCGCAAATGACGGAAATGCCCCTCATACTGATAGCAGCGCAGAGAGTGCTGGATGTTGCGGGCAATGGCGGTGTCCACGTATTCGTCGGTACTTTCCTTGCTGGCAAACGTGGAGGTCTCGTTGTAGTGGACGCCGCCGAGACTCATGGTGCCGCCGTAGCGGATATACTCGTCGATGCCGCGAACGCCGAGGACAGATTCAAACTCGCGGTAAGGGATGAATGTGGTGTGCAGCAGAACGCAGCGGTCGTAAAGCTGCTCGTCCTCGGTAAAGAGAAAGCCCAGCGAGTCCGTGCCGGAGAGCACGATTTTCATGCCGCAGGCCGCAAACACGTCAGAAAACAGCGCTGCGCCCTCGATGAAATCCTCCATCAGCGTCACCTCGTCGAGGAACACATAGCGAAAGCCCTGCGCTTCCAATGCCTTGAGGTCGCGGTTCACGTCTGCCAGCGTATCTTTTGCGGTGATCTGAATGAACGCTGCCTTGGCAAGTTCTGCGTCGTTCATCTCCGCAAAAATCTGGCGGATCATGGTGGTTTTCCCCGTCCGGCGCAGACCGTAGAGGATGAATACTTTGTCCTGCGGCTCACCGTAGACAAAGTCGTGCAGCTGCCGGAAACACTCGCGCCTGCGATAGCCGCGAACAGACGCCGCGAAGGAACGCAGCGCCTCACCGGTGCGGACATTGGTGGTAAACGCAGAAAGGTTCGCAGATTTTGCCTTGGGCAGCTGCTTTTTCAGCGCTTTCAGCTCCTGCTCCAGTTCCTTCCGCCGCTCGATTTGGGCGCGGAAATTCTCCAATTCATCAGCAGGAATATACTTCTCCCGCCGCTTTTTGTTCTCCGTCCAACGGTGGTAAAAATACTCCTTGCCGTTGACGGTTTTCTTCGTAACAGAACCGGCAGGCAAAGCAGAAATTTGCTGTCCCAGCTCCGCCACGCGGGTTTGCATCTCAGATAAGTCCATAGCGCACCTCCTGTGAGATACTATTCTATGCAGAATTATACCCTATTATACCTGCAAAATCAAGGGTATAATAGGGTATAATTATTTTCTCCGAGCTGCTTAGCTACTAATATTCAAAGCAATTTTTGCAAACGCCGCAGTAACCTTCTTAACGTCTGCTTAGTAAGCGAGCCACACAATTATTTATAAATTACCACAGCAATAGGTTATGCCGTTGGACTATACCCCCACATTTTACCTATTTAGCACTTGACTTACTATTTCAATAATGTCTTGACCATAAAGAGTTATCTGGGCTTCATCTAAACAGCGTAGAGCCTTTAAATCTTCCAACGATGTAGGTGCAAATTTTGCGATTCTGTCGCAGGAAACATTTTTAAATACTTCGTATGCCTTGATCCGGTTTAATTTATATGTTTTAGTTCGGTACGCGATAAGCCTCTCTTTGATTTCTGCGGAAACGCTCTCTGGAACGTTGCTTTCAGACGCCGCATCAACATACACTACGTTAACATATTTCTCTAGAAGTGCTTTGTTTCGCAAAAAGTCTTCATCAGACGCTTTATACAGAATAGAATCAAGCAAGTTCATGTCATTGTCAGGTATTCCGTGACGATATTCAAACTCAATTTGTTTGAAGACATATGTCGTATAATTGTTATTGATCTTAGTAAAATTGAAATAGTTGTTATACTTTTCTTTAAATGTCTTCAAAAATTCGTACCCCGGTCTGTAGAACTTAGTATAGCAATATTCAAACAGTGTAAAAAATTGCTCTTTTTTCTCCAGATCAAGGCGGAAGATGGGGTGATCAATATCATGTTGTGCAACTACTTCTAATTTTTGCTCAGACATAACTGATGTTGTAATTTGGTTAATAACATTGGGACGGTAGTAAATTTTACACACAATCCCGATGATAGCCGTCATAAAGAACATACCATTATTGACTAATCCGACTTTATAAGGATCAGTTCCATCATCTGTCTTTTTGACACGGCTTGCCCAAAGTTTGTAGAAAGCTTTAATCTTTAGAAGGTCGCTAAGCAGTCCGCTATTATACTTCTTGCTAAATAGTAGATGATATCGCTCTTTATTGCCACAGATAGATGCTTTACTGCCACGGGCAGTGCCAGGCTTCTGATAAACGAATGAGAGCAAAAATTGCCCCAACTCTTCGTTTGTCGTATTCTGCCATGCTGCGGGATACAATTTTTTGTTTACTTTCTCACCACGTTTGATTTGGCAGTATATTCCAGCGTCTGCAAGCTGCCTTTTTAACAGGCGCTGTTCAATACGATTGGCGATTAAGTCTTTGTCCTTTATTGGTTTTTGAGTATTAGTAGCTTCAGCTACATTTGCAATGAACTCTAGGCGCTCATCGACCGACTCGTACTTGTTCTTGATAATCTTGCATTGAATATAGAAATCCTGATCAAAATCTGTCTCACCGACAAGTTTTGTTGTTTGTCCACCGTTGATTATTGAGAAATTTCGAACGAGGATGTTGCTTCCGTCAATACGATAATCATCGCAAATGAGTATAATGCCATTATTATAGTACCAAAAATTTTCGGGATGTTCTTGTATTGACTCAATAATATTCCCATCAATTCTGGCGTTCTTAACGTAATATCTTAAATTTTGAGCAAACAACCCTCTATACCCGTATTGTTCATATAGACACTTTAAGGAGCGCGCAGATATGTTAATGATTAGAGATTCTTCCGCTCCGAAACACATATGATTGTTGGGCGCATCTAGCTGGATAACAGCTTCGTCCACATATTCCTTCGGGTTTTCAATTTCCATGATTTCATACTCAATGTCTAACCCAAAAGATATTAAGTATGAAACATGTTCACTCGCTGGTTTCATCGTCTGGATAGCGTTTAGGATTGCTTTCTTGGTTCCTGCGGTTTTAGGATTGTAGTTAGTAATCAAGCGTATTTTAAGCGGTCTAGTCGCCGATATTTTGTACTCATCATCCCTAGAAATATCGCTTAATTCTTTACGAATATTAGTCTTTGATTCTTGTGCCGCAAGCATCGCAGCCTCAGCATCTTTGAACGTTTTTAAAATAGCGGGAAAATCAAAAGAATTATTGTGGGAATAAATCGCAATAACTGCATCCACGTCGCCATTATCAGCTTCCTGATCTAAATATATGCCTGTTATTTGATCTGGAGCATCTGGATAGTAGATATTTCCCTGGACAATGTCGGATATTTTACTGCTATCCGCATTAAAATAATGGTAATAGGCATAGAGATAGAGTAACTTTTCGGTATCTGAGCATTCTGCCATGTCTTCATATGATAGTCTCTTAAATTCTGCACTCAAATTATTGATATACTTGTCCATGTCACTCATAACAAAAACCTCTCTATGCTATCTCTACAAACTTGTCCTCAAAACATAAAAATGGAATCTTGACTGTTTCCCATTGTCCATCTAAATTGTTTGTGGGTATATAGGGCAATATCTCATCCGGAGAAAGGATGGCCAGCATTTTTTTGCCGTCAGACAGACACCATAAGTGGAAGACATACGCTCCGCTCGTTATGGCAACATTCCATTCGTTCGATGTTACATAAAATTCTGCCCTACTCAAAGTAAAGGTAGATGCTTTTACTTCGATAAGCAAAGTACCTGGGTCGTTTTTGCTCACTTGAGATTTGATATCATAACCGAGTAAGTTGCTGTCAATAGACATCCACATTGGATCAATATTTGTTCGACTTCTTTCGTATTTGATGGTATTCCGTTCGCCAAGTCGTCCAGTTCCGATCTTTGATTGCTTGGTCTGCATTCGAATATGGGTGGCGATTGTATCCCACCAATCAATTATTCCAGCATCTAAATGGTCAGAGAGCAAACCTGCATCTGCAAAACACGCTCTTTCATCTTTGGTCATAAAAATTGTTGCTTCGCGCCTGCCGTAAGGAATACGATTTGCCCATATTGGGGCACATTTTAATATGTAATCTGTAAGCATTTGCCGTTTAAGGTCAATAAGCAATCCCTGCGTTTGGAATCGCAGGAGCCCAATTCCACGTGTAGTCAAGGTTAGTCCACTTTCGCTTTCTGATGCCCAACCACAGCTGGATGAAAACTCAAATATATCCTCTGCACTAATAGAGACGATCTTAGAATATGACAGTTCAGATAAGGATGAAAAATTGTAGATTTCTATGCGTCTAAGCAGCGCAAGCGCCGAGGTCAAAACATTCATGGACAATCTAATCATTTTGACCACCATTAAAAAAGTAGTCTATAACAGCTTTTGCATCATCTGCTGTTAAACTATCACAGTCTTCGGCTTCCTCATCATAGTCCACAGAACTTATTTCTACACTTAAAGACGTATCCTCTAACGCCTGAGCCATTGTCCTTACTTTGATTTCCAATCTCGTTCGGACAACTTGGTCAATACTATCTTCGCACTCGACAAACTCAATCTGAGGTTTGGCATCAGGAGCCAGTCCAAGCCTATGGATACGATCTTCAGATTGCATATAATGGGCAGCATTAAACGAACGATCTAGGTAAATGGCATTTTGACAGACTTTGTGTAAGCTAATCCCCTCTGAACAAGCGGCTGGATTTGCAACCAACACTTTACAGGTATCATCGGTATGAAACCGCTTGATTTTTCCCTCACGAGTATCAAAGTCGTTTTCATCTCCAGCATCGACACCCCCATGAATAAATTCTGCTCCCAAGTCACTAAGTCTCAATGCAATCAATTCAACGTTTTGGACAAAAGATGACCATATAATTACTTTTTTCCCCGTTGCGGCAATCTCTCTAGCTCTGCGACACACATAATCAATTTTGGGGCCGTCGGACGCGAGTAGCAGTGCGCCAACCCTTCGGTCAAAAGCATAGTCCATATCATTTGACAATAAAGCGGGATTAGATACAAACTCCATCACCTTCATCACACATTTCCCAATTCTCCGCAATTCATACCGCGAGGAGTCTGAAAGAGTTGGGTTAAGTTGGCGACGAACTTCCGATTTAAGAGTTTTATATATTTCGCGCTGCAATTGTGTCATCGGAACTTGGACAACTTTGTGATCAAGTTTCGGTATGCCTAGTTGTCCTTTAGTTGTTCGAACAAAAATTGGCTGAATCAAATCAATAACGGTGGTTTCAGATACATCTTTGGTCGGATACAAGAAAAGAAACTGTGAGATTAAATCCTTCGGGCTTTGCGGCATAGGTGTACCACTCATAATGAGCTTTCGCTTGGGCAAATGTGCCATTTCCAAAATTGCATCTGCCCGTTTAATTTGTTTTCCGCCCTTTATTCTGTGGCTTTCATCAAGGAACATATAGACATTTCCAGAAGAAAGCAAAGAAATAATGACGTTTTTTACACGAGGCAACTGATCATAAGTAATAAGCATAAAACGCGGGTCTGCTTGTAGGGCGGTTTGTATAGCCGCTTCTCCACCTCGCAAACGGACAAATTCGCCGTAATTATCCCCCATGCACGCATCCAACTGTTCATCCCATGCACTAAAAGCATTTTTAGGTGCGACAACCAGCAATCGGTCTGCATCCGTAGCATTGAGGAAGAAAAATGCTAGTGCCTCTGTTGTTTTACCAGCGCCAGGAACAGAAAATGTAGCAGCTCCTGGCAAATGAGATATTTTACTCAAATTGCACGTTTGATTATTTGTCAGGTGCCTCTTAAACCCAACAGATGAAAGCCGCTTTAAGATGTCGCTTTCACTTCTGCAACTTTGAGATATTGCAGCGTTATATGAGGTGTCATTCGCTGTTTTCAGTCTAGCTTTGGCGTTTTCAGAAAAGATAACCTTATACTGATTCCGATGCGCCAGAAAGTATTGCCCAATATATCCCTTAATGGAAAGGAAGTATCTCCACGGAAAGGTAATGCTCCAATCTGAATAAGACAAAACGCTGATTGGCAAATAGTCGCAAATGAAGCCATAAAGCGCTTTCCATGCAGCTTTATCCGAAGAATCGTTTGCAATATTGACTTGTTCGGTATATGTCAAATAGTCGATCCGAATAATCATATCACTTAACCCAGTCTCTAAGTACTGCACAAGCTCCTTCAATATTGTCGAGTTGCTTTCCTACACCCTCTGTACTCATTGCATCGTCCAAATTAGACACAGCGTTTGTCAACAAGGTAGCTGCTTTCATGACTTGATCAAAAATGAAACTCTTTTTCTTTTTCTCTTTTTCAAGCTCATCCGTTGTGTCTAATACAGATTTTACCGTCTGTGCTACTAATGCAGGATTATCAGCCAAACGAATACCTGCAGCAATTTGAGAGCTGGTTGTATTCTCGCTGCTGGTATCTCCACCGGTTAATAACGCTAGATCATCGTCATTACTGTCCTGAATGATGATTCCAAAAACTTCTTGCAGCTTTGGCGCAATAATAGCCAACTCTGAGACCACTTTTGGAATCTGCTTATATAAGCGATCACCAACCGCAGGAGTCTGAAGCATTGCTCTTGAAATTTCCTGAAAAAGCTCTTTATCACCTGGATTGGTAATATTCTTTCTTCCAACTACAATCTGTTTAAAAGCATACTCTTGTTTATCGACGCGCTGCCATTCGTCTTGATGCCCGATGGACTCCAAATACTGTGCTGCATAATTGTAGCATTCAATATATGTGCTAATTTCTTCTGGCTTTTTATTTTGCTTAGCTGCTAACACCCCGATATCCATACCTGAATCAAACTTTTCCTGATAATCAGCTGCAATTGCGTGCCATACGTACTCTGCTTTCATATCAGAATGGATTTGTAGCGCAACTTCCAGATCATACATTCCCTGAGGATCATTATCAGGTAAAACCGCCACACGAACAGTTTGAAAATGTGCGTACTTGCTTTTGTTGTTATAATACAGTTCCCGCCAAGCACATAGACGACGGTTGCCATTAACAACAACTCCATCGTTAGAGCAAATTAAGGGTTCAGTCTGCTGTAACTTATCATTATCTCTGAATGTTTTTAGCAGATTCTCTTTATCAACAAGTAGTTTTAGTACCTGATGTTGATTTTCCTGTGCTTCAATAGAAAAGGGATCACTCACAAATAAATCTCTGGGAAGATCGCGGTGCTGCGCTAGCCACTGTTTTTGCAAACTTTTTGTACGAATGTTTTCAACGCGATAAACAAGTAGTTCAATAGGCACTTCAATTACGGGGAGGGGACGGTATTTTCCTCGGTAATCAACTTGATACTTTTCTCCTGTATGCGAATTGCTGATAGCTTCTGCGATTGCTAACGTACGTTGTACATTAGGGTATCCAAATGAGTATGTAAAGTCCATTACTCGGCCTCCGTTCCGTCGAATCCAATTACAACAAGCGGCATCGTTATGACCTGACTGAAAATGGGCAACTCTCTAATCAGGCGTTCGTAATTTGCCATATTGGATCCAAGTTCTTTTGCTGTTTTTATCTGGGGAACAAGAATGATTCCAGCGATTATATTTCCTTTTGTATAGAGAGTCTGCAATTTCAAAAGGTCCGCATATATACGACCAACATTACCGGTCTGAAAACACAATCCAACGCCTCTTAAATACGATGAAATCGTGATTCTTGAAGTTGCGTCTAAGCGATACTCGCCTGTCCACCCCTCTTTCTCTAAGCGCTCTCGTACGGATTCTTTGAGACTAGATACTGTTTTCTTGGATAATGCCGGATTAATGTTCCAGATTATATTCTTCACATCAGCAACAATATCATTAGGGACTACTTTAAGACCACTGCGATGATCATATATCTGCGTTCTCATTGCTTACCTCCTTCCATTCATCGGGAATCTTCGATAGTGCGCTTGTCTTTGCATCATAAATTGGTTTATCATAAGGGCGATACTTGATGCTTCCAGCAACAGTCTGCTCCAGTCGTTCCTTCCCCTGATTCATATATTCGGGAATGATTTCGCACCCCCAAAACTTTCTCTTATGTAGCAATGCAGCAACACCAGCAGAAGCAACACCGGAAAACGGATCAAAAACCAAATCTCCTTCATTCGTCAACGCAAGAACCAATCTCTCGATCAGCCCAACCGGAAATTGGCATGGATGGTTTGTCTTCTCAATGTGATTACCTTTCACATTTGGAATTTCCCACACATCTTCTGGATTTTTCCCCTTTGGGTTTCCCGACAATTTCCCCTTATTTTCGCCTCGATAACTTCGCTTGCTAGGATATTTTGCAGGTATACGAACATCATCAAGGTTAAAGGTATATGTGTCTGTTTTGGTGTACCACATAACAACTTCATACCGACCACTAAAGCGGTTCTTATTGTGAAGTCCATGCCCAAAATGCCAAATAATGCGGTTACGTAGGTGCAAGTTTAAATCTTTAAAAATTGGGGCCAATTCTATGTCAAGTGGCGTAATACTACCGTTTTCGACATAATTGCCCACTTGCCAACATATGCTACCGTTGTCCTTGAGTCGCGGATATATTTTCTCGATTATTCTTCTTTGCCATGCAACATAATCGGTGAGAGGTTTTTGGGTCTCATATTCTTTGCCAATGTTATATGGTGGCGATGTAACAACGAGGTCAAACAGTGGCTGCTGAGGAAGTGCATCAAGAAATTTTTCAACATCCATTAAAAATAGCTGCGTAGCATTTGTATCTGGCGGTGTACCAGTTTGTATCTTTGAAATGATATCTATAGACATTATTTCTATCTCCTAAGCGTAAAGTTTCTATTCGGCATAAGTTCTTTCGAGATTATTACTGCGAGAACAAATGACACAGGGCTCACTGCAAATTACGAAACACATGCGTTCATTCGCACCTGTGAAGTGGAACAGCCCCGTCTATTTCGAGTCAGAGTCGCTAATTATACCTGAGACTCATTTTTATTTTCGATGATTTTCTTAATGTACTTTCCGTTCTTGATTCTCGCGTCCGTTGGTTTTGCAGCATCCTCTGGAATAGCCCAGAACGCACCTATCCGCATTGCGCCCGGTATACGTCCCTCTCCACACAAAATCTGTATACGTCGGGTTGAGATACCCCATTTTTCAGCAGTCTGTGAAACGGATAAATAACTCATAGGCGGCACCTCTGTTACAGCTTTACCTTCATGTTTTTATAAAATCCAGTATCAATTATAATCGAAAATGCGAATAAAAGCAAGAACTTTCCTGCAAAGTTCGACATATATTTCCAGCTTGGAATAAGGGCTTGGGATTATCCCAAAATCGCCGCGTGTCCGGACACCGGCTGTGCTTGCTCTTCTCTCAAATCTCAGTCTTCTCCGTCCCAACGCCGCTCTTTCTCTCCGCCGAAATCTGTGCTATACTGTAAGAAAATCGGTGGAAGGAGGACTCGCTTATGGCGCTCAAACGGGTATTTGCCGGGTTTTATACACGGTACGACGGAAAGCCCATCTTCGTTGTCCGGGTGCTGAAGGACATCGACACCTGCGAGTCCATCGTGGTCTGCAAGGACGCCAGCTTTTCCAAAGAAGACAACGAGCATTACTACCTCATTCGGTACACCTCCTTCTGCGAGCAGGTCGAGGTAGATGGTGTGCTGCGGGATAAATACGTCCGCCAGACACGGCGAGAAATCGACGAAGGTACTGTCCGCGAAGTGTATGAGGACGGCTTTCCGGAGCCCAAGAGCAAGCCCTTCACTTACGTTGATGACGAGTACGCGGAGCGCGCCATCCGTTGCAGCAAAACCTACTACGAATACGCCAAGGATATCTGTGAAAACTACCGGATGGATTTGCGGCGATACAAGCTCATCCGGGAACGGAAGCAGTACATCGGCATATCCAACCGCGAGACATATCAAGCCATGTGCGAGGATCTTGCGTTTGCTCAGCAGTCCCTCAAAACAGTGCTCAACGACTACGCCGATCTCTTCCGGAAACGTTTCTCCGAGGGGCTGTCCATCCGCAAAGCAGCAGATGCCATGCAGCAGAATCGCGGCGTGATCGAGCGGCGGCAGGCCGCACTCTATCGGGCGTTCGCCCAGCTCTTGCAGCAGCGGGACGAGGCAGACGGTGTCTGTCGGCTGATGCAAAAAACTGAATACGATCAAAGGGATATAGAGGATTTGCTCGAATAACTGATGCAAAATCAAAGCGCTTGTCGTAGTGGCAGGCGCTTCTTTTTTTGCCCTTGTTATGACGAAACCGTGATAGACCGCATCATTTTGTCCGTTGGAAAGTAGAAAGGGCAATTTGGAGCAGCGCACAGAGATTGTTTCGCCGTCCTCGAAACTTTTTTGAGAAATCTGGGACAAAACCGATCTCTGATTCACTTAGCTAAGTAGAGGGGGAATCAGGAGCAAGAGAAGTTTTTTGAAAGAGGGTGCCAAGTTTTTGAGGAAAAATGTCCGTTGTAAAGTAGAGAGGAAAACGTCCGTGAGACAAAATCGTGACACTCCGATTTATTTTGTCCGTTGGTTATATAGAAGGGGAAAATAATTTTCTCTCGACCCCTGTTTTTCTCTTGAAAATTGTCCG
>PPYF01172256.1_pt1 | contig 12811 bp, 13 predicted proteins | sample 1559871 | NCBI WGS metagenome assembly PPYF01 (sample SAMN08240021, study PRJNA423297) | Human gut metagenome, whole genome shotgun sequencing project. | reverse complement strand
AGGTCGAGAATTATGAGGCGATGCTGCATTTTGCCTGTGGTGTCATTGTCTGGAACAAAACCCTATTGGGATAGGCTCTAAGAATGAGTAAATTAATCAGGCGCTTAATCATTTAGGATGCTTTTTAACCAATAGTGGCGCTTATTCTGGCGAAAACAAACTTTTATTGCAATAAAACAGCATGAATTATTCACCATTCAAATAATTAATCCATGCTTAAGTTGTAGCAATAAGCTGTCGCTTGTTTATTACGTGTGTTCTTTTTTGGATTATCACGTTATGAAGATAGACAGTAGTAATTACACGCTCTCGGTACTTTCTTCTTATTCTTCAACGGAAAACACCGAACGCAAGCCGCTTGGTATCCTGCGCCACAGCGGCCAGTACTCCCCACAAGCGGGCAACTGGAAGATTTCCGACCCCACGCTTTCCACCGTCGTCAGCCTACGTAGAGGCGATGTTATGCCCTATTACCAGGGTAAATCGGTAGCATGGGCATTAATTGAATATGATTTCACAGAACTGACGGAGAACTAATATTTAACTAACGTTTCACTTATTAAATATTTTAGATTTATTTCTGTAACCCGATGTTCTTTACGCGGTGAAAATAAGCAATTCACCGCGTCTCGATCGTATTAACTAATATCCGCAACCGAGGACCGCGCCACCAGACGCCCGGTGAATGCCCGCCCTTCTGGCACAAACAGGGAATGGCCGTCAATTAATGCGCGAATACGCTGCACGCAATGTTCGAGCAGTTGTTCAACGGGATAAGCAATGCAGGTCAGCGGCGGATAGACCAGCGATGCCAGCGGAGAGTCTTCCAGGCTAACCAGCGACACTTCCTGCGGGATCGCAATATTGAATTCACGCAGCAGGCGCATCGCCTCAGCGGCGTAACAATCACGTTTGGCGATGATCGCCGTATATTTCGTGAAGCTGTTGATCAAGGTCAGCAGCGCCTGTTCAATATTGTTGTCGGCCATCACCAAAAGCTGACGATTAAACGGCAGAGAGTAGTTTTGCAGGACGCTGCGATAGCCATCAAGCATCTGCTTGCTGGCGACGTCGTGTTCGTTGTCCATCAGCAGCGCGATATTACGGTGGCCTTTGCCCAGCACGTAGCGACATGCGCTTTCGGTGGCAAAGGCGTAGTTATAGCCCTGGCTGGCGCTGCCTTTTGCGGAGAACTCATCGAATGCGATGACATTGCTAGCCACGTCACCGCTGTTACGGCCCAACGTCACCACGGCAACACACTGATGCTGCAGGCTTTCAACCGCAGCCTGCTGTTCGGCAGCGTCATTAACATACTGAATCATTAGCGATTTATTCAGCGATTTAATCGCCTGCGACAGCTGCGGCAATAGCGTCGCGCTAAACTCCGCTTCATGCGCGGGCAGCACCATACCAACGTAGCTGGAAGTGTTGCTCGCCAGATTCTGCGCCGCAAAACTTGGGCGGTAGTTTAGCTCTTCTACCGCGCGTAATACGGCCTCACGGCTCTCTTCACGAACGCCACGCGTCCCCGTCAACACGCGCGAAACGGTGGCACGGGAAACGTTGGCTAACTTTGAAACATCATCAATAGTAGGCATGGTGTCGTCTGTATTACGGTTTTCTCCCTATAGTAACATAAATACGTACAGGTATTCGCCAACTCCCCGCCGCCCAGGCACCGGGGAGTATGGGGTTTAGTGGCGAGTGCGATAAAGCTCAATCAACTCCCCCACCAGCTCTTTCGCAAGGATTGAGGTCATTAAATGATCCTGGGCGTGCACCATCACCAGCGTCATTTTGGTTTTCCCCTCGCCTTCATCGGCTTCAATCAGCTGAGTCTGCACCCGATGCGCTTCACGCGCATAATGCTGCGCCTGCTCCATCTTCTCATCGGCGTCGGCAAAATCGCCGGTTTTGGCGCTGTTCAACGCTTCATAGCACAGGCTACGTGACTGACCGGCGTTGATAATAATCCCCATGACTTGTTCTTCTAAATCCATAACATCCTCTCAATACAACACATTACGCGGTCTCAGATTGCCCAACGCGGCTTTCGGCCCCGGCGTCGCCGGTTTCCTGCGATAGCAATTGTTTCTCGTACGCCTTCAGGAACGGGTAGTACATGACGGCGGCAGTCACCATACAGATCAGGCACATAACGATCGGGCTGAATGACCAGTTTGCCGCCCACGATGCGCCGATAGGCGCTGGCGTGGTCCACGGCGTCATCGACACCACGCGGGAAACCAGGCCGAAGTCGAGGGCAAAGTAAGCCAGCGTGGCATTGACCATCGGTATCAGCACAAACGGAATAAAGAACAGCGGGTTCATAATGATTGGCGCACCGAACAGGATCGGTTCGTTGATATTAAACAGCCCCGGCACCACCCCCATACGACCAATCGTTCGCAGGTGTACCGCCTTGCTGCGCATCAGCAAAATCGCCAGCGGAAGCGTGGAACCTACCCCGCCAATCAACAAATAGTGGTCCCAGAATCCCTGAACGTAGATGTGGGGAATCGCAGTGCCGGCAGCCATCGCGGCCTGGTTAACCGACAGGTTTGCCATCCAGAACGGGTTCATAATGCCGGTCACAATCAGCGCGCCGTGAATCCCGGCAAACCACAAAATCTGGCACACCATGACTGACAGCAAAATAGCGGGCAGCGTGTCGGAGGCCGCCACCAGCGGTTTAACCAGCGACATGATCGCTTCCGGAATAATCATCCCCAGCTGCGCTTCAATAAACAGGTTCAGCGGATGCAGCGTCAGCGCTACCGCCAGAACGGGAATCAGGATCTCAAAAGAGCGCGCCACGCCGGTGGGGACTTCCGGTGGCAGACGAATGGTGATGTTGTGACGACGCAGGAAGGCGTACAGCTCGGTGGTGTAAATCGCCACCAGCAGCGCGGTAAAAATACCCTGACCGGAGAAGTAAGCGACAGAAATCTGCCCATCCTTCAGCGGCGCGGCCACCAACAGAAAGCCCATCAGCGACAGCATGCCAGACGTTAGCGGGTCCAGTTCATGATGACGCGCCAGGCTTGCCGCCACCCCGACGGAGATAAACAACGTCATGATGCCCATGCTGAAATTAAACGGCAGCATCAGGCTCTCACGGTGATCCAGCGAAAATTGCAGCCAGGCGCGAGCAAAACCCCAACTGGTATCCGGCGAAAACGGCGGGAAGATAAACACCAGCATGAAGGAGCCGACGATCATAAATGGCAGCGCGAGAATAAAACCGTCGCGAATAGAAGTAACGTATTTTTGCTGGCCAATTGCTCCAGCCATTGGCGTGATTTTCTGTTCTATCACGCTGATTAATTTAGCGTACAGAGAGCTCATGCTTTATCCCTTAGTTATTGTTATCAATTAAGGACAGGGCAAAATCTAACACCGCGCCGCCTTTTTGCATGCCGTAATCCATCATATTGATCGGCTCCACCTTGATGCCGTAAGGGTTGGCTTTCTGCTGCAAATCTTTCTGCATGTATTTGACCTGCGGCCCCAACAGCACCACCTGATAGTGGCCCACCTGCTGTTCAAATTCGGCGACGCCAAACGCTTTGATATCGACCTCCAGGCCGCGTTTTTGCGCCTCTTCCACCATCTTTTTCACCAGCAGACTGGTGGACATCCCAGCGGAACAACAAAGCATAATTTTCTTCATGGAACACTCCTGACTGAGTAGTAACGATGAGCGGACTATAATCAGGAGGAAACAAAACGGAAAGCGCTTTCCGTATGTGAATCCGTTAAATGTGAGCACGATCACCGGTTGCAGGCTTTCACTTTGTTGGGATGTAGGCGATGATCCAGGCTCCTCCGTCCGATATAAGGTTCGCCATGAACATTCAGTTTATGAATGTTGCTGTGACGCTGATTGAGCAGCGCGTTACGCCTTTCGCTAATCTTCTGACCCGCAGCCAGCACATCACCGCCATGCGCGATAGTTTTGCGTTGGCCATGCCGTTCGTTATCGCGGGTAGCCTGATGGTGCCGCTGATATTCTCCCCTTTCACGATGGACCCTGCCGCCTGGTATGGCGCGTGGTATCAGGCACTTCGCCCGATGTTATTGCCCACCTTTGAGCTAACCATCGGGCTGATTGCGCTAATTGTCGCCTTCGGCGCCAGCGCCAGCCTCGGCAAGCAGTATCAACTCCCCGAACGGTTATCCGGATTAACCGGCTGTCTGGCTTTTTTGCTGTTTATTGGTTTTAAAGAAAACCATGGCGCCAACTTATTTCTTGGCGGCATGGGGATCTTCAGCGCACTGATCTCAAGTATTTATACAATTGAAATAATTAGATTTTTCTATCGAAAAGGGTGGTATATACATCTGCCGGACGAAGTCCCGATCATGACCCGCAACGGCTTCCAACTGCTGGCGCCGCTGCTGGTCATCCTGCTGTCGATTACCGCCATTAACAGCGGGCTAAAAATCAGTACCGGCATGATACTTCCTGAACTCATTAACGAAGCGCTGCGCCCACTCATCATTGCGTCAGACACGCTAACCGCTCTTCTCATCTCCTTATTTATCTGTAACTTGCTTTGGTTTGTCGGTATTCATGGCGCGCTGATTGTCACCGGCATTATGAATCCGTTCTGGATGACCTATCTGTTTGAGAACCAACAGGCTTTGGCTGCTGGCACCCTGCCGTTGCCGCATATCTATTTGCAGGGGTTCTGGGATTTTTATCTGCTGATTGGCGGGATAGGCTCAACGCTGCCGCTGATTTTTATGGCGCTATGCAGTCGCTCCAGGCAATTGAAAAGTATGGGACGAATTGGCCTGATCCCCTCGCTGTTTAACATCAACGAGCCCATTCTTTTTGGCTTCCCGATCATTCTTAACCCCATATTTTTAATACCCTTTATCGGCGTTCCGATGATTAACGCCTGCATTGCCTGGTACCTGACTCATCTCGGCGTGCTCGACCGCGTCGTCGCCATGCTTCCCTGGTCAATGCCTGCGCCGCTGGGCGCGGCGTGGTCGGCAAACGGCAGCTGGAAGAACCTCTGCATGAGTCTGTTCGCTATTTTTAATTCCTGGATGCTCTATCGCCCATTTTTCAAAGTGTATGAACAGCAGGTCATCGACCGCGAAAAGGGGGCAGCGACAAAATTGTGAAATGCATCCATAAAACGGAAAGCGCTTTCCAATTCTTCATGCTTTTTGTGTTTCACCGTGACAAACTCCTCCCAGGAGCTGGTTTTCGCGATGGCGGACCAGCGCATGAAAATAAAAGGATTCAGCGGAGGGTTTTATGAAAAAAGAGATCATCATGTCGCTATTATTAATGGCCTCATTACCACTACACGCGCAAGCGAGCGCACCGCAGACAGCGTCAGCCAAAGAGGTGGCCGCGGTTATTCCCTCAACCGGCTTTCCTGCGTTAGATCGTTATCGCAGTCAACAAGCGCCCATTTTTAGCGACGACTACGGGCAGCTGGCGCGCTATCGGCAGCAGAATGCCGCGTTAGCGCAACAGCCAGCGCATAACCGCGTGATTTTCTTCGGCGATTCCATCACTGATATCTGGAAGCTGGATCGTGATTTCCCGGGCAAGCACTATATCAATCGCGGCATTGGCGGGCAGACTACCTCACAAATGCTGGTGCGCTTTCGTCAGGATGTACTCGATTTAAAACCCAAAGTGGTCGTCATCCTCGCGGGGACCAACGATATTGCAGGCAATACGGGGTACATATCTGATAGCGATATTAAAGAAAATTACATGACCTTAATCGAGCTGGCGAAACTTCACCGCATTCAACTGGTGATGGCTTCTATTCTGCCGGTCCATAACTATACCGACAGCTCAAAAGAGCTCTACGCTCAGCGCCCCGCAGAGCGAATTAACAATCTGAATCATTGGTTAAAAAACTGGAGCGAAGCAAACGGCATCATCTGGCTGGATTACGCTTCAGCGCTACAGGACGACGCCGGAAAGCTCAGCAAAAAATATTCCGATGATGGCGTTCACCCTAATGAAAGTGGCTTCAAAGTAATGGCGCCTCTGGCAGAAAAAGCGGTAAACACGGCTTTACAGCAATCAGAGAAGGATAAATGATGACCCAATTTTCGTTTCCCAACGGCTTCCTCTGGGGCGCCGCCGCCTCTGGCCCGCAAACCGAAGGCGCAGAGGGTAAACCTCACCGTTCCATCTGGGACAGCTGGCACGCCGCGCAGCCGGAGCGCTTTTACCGGGGAATCGGCCCTGAGACGGTCTGCAATACGCTGCACCGTTACAAAGAAGATGTCGCCCTGATGAAACACATCGGTTTCAACTCATTCCGCACCTCCATTCAGTGGTCGCGGCTGATTGACGATCTGGAAACCGGCGAGCCGAACGCCGAGGCCGTCCGCTTCTACAACGACTATTTCGACGAAATGATCGCTAACGGCATCGAACCGATGGTTAACCTCTACCATTTTGATATGCCGGAAGATTTGCAAAACCGCTACGGCGGCTTCGAGTCAAAACACGTCACCGATCTGTTCGCGCGTTTTGCCGCCACGGCGTTTCGCCTGTTCGGCCATAAAATCAAATACTGGATAACCTTCAACGAGCCGATTGTGCCGGTGGAAGGCGGCTATCTGTATGACTTCCACTATCCGTGCAAAAAAGACGGCAAGCTGGCGGCGCAGGTGGCGTTTAACATTATGCTGGCGCACGCCAAAGCGGTGCAGTGCTATCGTGAGCAGGCGCTGACGGGCGAGATTGGCGTGGTGCTCAACCTGACGCCGTCCTATACCCGCAACGACTCGGCGGAAGATAAAAAAGCGGCGTGGTACGCCGACCTGCTGTTTAACCGCAGCTTCCTCGACCCGCTGGTGAAGCACCAGTTCCCGAAAGAGCTGTGCGAGCTGCTGGCGCTGCATCAGTGTCTGCCGGAGACCACCAAAGAAGAGGTCTCGTTGATTACCGGCTCGCATATAGACTTCCTCGGCGTGAACTACTACGTGCCGCGCCGCGTGCAGGCGCGCGAAACGCCGTACACCCTCGACTACTTCACACCGGAGTTCTACTTCGAAAACTACGTTGACCCGAACGGCCGCTTTAACCCGTATCGCGACAACAACGAAATTCATCCGCAGGCGATCTACGACATTGCCACCAATATTCGCGATAATTACGGCAATATTAAGTGGTATCTCGCCGAAATTGGCATCGCGATGGATCTGCAATCCGAAGGCCCGGTACAGGCGGATGGTGTGATTGACGATGGTTTCCGTATTGGTCTGATGGAAGAGCATTTGGTGCAGCTACACCGCGCCATCGCCGACGGGGCAAACTGTTTCGGCGTACATCAGTGGACGTTTATCGACAACTGGTCGTGGCTCAACTCGTTTAAACGCCGCTACGGGTTCTACCGCCTCGACCTTGAAACCGGCAAACGGCAGATTAAGCGCAACGGGCTGTGGTTTAAAGCGCTGGCGCAGAGTAATCAGTTTACCCTCGAATAACGCCGTTTTACCCGGTAGCCCGGATAAGGCGTTTACGTCGCCATCCGGCAATGTGCCGCATCGTGCCCGATGGCGCTACGCTTATCGGGCCTACGCTTATACCGGGCCAATCCCCTGCAACAGCACCGCCAGCGCGTTGCCGACGATCAGCTCCGGCGTCAGCATCGCCAGCCGCTCGTCTTTGCGCATCCGGGAAAAGGGCACCAGCACCAGACTTAACAGGGTGGTAAACAACAGCTCCGCCGAAAGATGCGGGTTGACCTTCCCTTCCTCCTGCCAGCGTTTCACCATCGCTAACGTCGCCTGATACTTCTCATCGCCAAAACGCGCGTGAAGATGCTGGCGCAATACCGGCATCTCGCCGATCACTTCCTGCATCCACAGCGGGGCGAACCACTCGTACTGCGCAGCAAGTGTCGCCAGTTTCTTGACCATTTCTGTCAGCGCTTGCACCGGTTCGTCAGGATAATCGCCAAACACACCGCCAATTTCGGCGCGCAGCGGTAAAAATCGCTCTTCGATCATCACATCCAGCAGTTGCTCTCGTGAATTAAAGTAGTAGTGCAGCATCGCTGGCGTGACCCCCGCTTCGCGGGCAATCGCATTCAGTGATGTGCGCGCAACGCCTTGCTGGGAAAACAGCTGCAAAGCAATATCTATCAGCTGTTCACGCTTGTCGGCATCGGGTTTGCTGCCGCGCGGACGACCCGGTCTACGCGGTTTAAGGTTATCTTTTTGTGCTGGCATAGAAACGGGATCCCTTGACCTCTTAACGATCTTCAATAAATATTAATTATGCATTTAATTAATTTCAAGTGAGGACATGATGGCGTCCGATATGACGACAAACGCGCAGCCGCAGCAGGCTGGCGTGACCTCAATTCGTCTGCTGTTCAGCGCGCTGCTGCTGGTGATGCTGCTCTCCGCACTCGACCAGACCATCGTCTCAACCGCGCTACCGACCATTGTCGGCGAGCTGGGCGGGCTCGACAAGCTCTCGTGGGTCGTGACGGCCTATATCCTCACCTCCACCATCGTGGTGCCGCTGTACGGCAAATTCGGCGATCTGTTTGGCCGCAAACGGGTACTGCAAATCTCGATTCTGCTGTTCCTCGCCGGCTCAGCGCTGTGCGGTCTGGCGCAGAATATGACCCAACTGGTGCTGATGCGGGCGCTGCAAGGGCTTGGCGGCGGCGGGCTGATGGTGATCAGCATGGCGGCGGTGGCCGATGTGATTCCTCCCGCCGAACGTGGCCGCTACCAGGGGTTATTCGGCGGCGTATTTGGTCTGGCGACGGTGATTGGCCCGTTGATTGGCGGCTTTATCGTCCAGCACGCTTCCTGGCGCTGGATTTTCTACATCAACCTGCCGTTGGGGCTCTTTGCGCTGTTTGTCATCGGCGCGGTATTCCACGCCAGCAACAAACGCAGCCAGCATCAGATTGACTGGCTGGGGGCGATTTACCTGACCCTGGCGCTGGTGTGTATTATTTTGTTCACCACCGAAGGCGGTACGGTGCGCGAGTGGAGTGACCCACAGCTGTGGTGCATTCTGGCCTTTGGCCTGGTGGGTATCGCCGGGTTCATCTATGAAGAGCGGCTGGCGTTTGAGCCGATTATTCCGCTTTCGTTGTTCCGCAACCGCAGCTTCCTGCTGTGCAGCCTGATCGGGTTTATCATCGGTATGTCGCTGTTCGGCTCAGTGACCTTTCTGCCTCTATATCTACAGGTGGTGAAAAACGCCACGCCGACGGAGGCCGGGCTACAGCTGATTCCCCTGATGGGCGGGCTGCTGCTGACTTCGATCATCAGCGGACGCGCCATTAGCCGCACCGGGAAATACCGCATCTACCCGATTGTCGGGACGCTGATGGGCTGCATCGGGATGGTGCTTTTGACGCGCATTACCATTACCTCGCCAACCTGGCAGCTGTATCTGTTTACCGGCGTGCTGGGGATGGGGTTGGGGCTGGTAATGCAGGTACTGGTGCTGGCGGTACAAAACACGGTCAGCGCCAATCTGTACGGCGTGGCGACCTCCGGGGTTACGCTGTTCCGCTCTATCGGCGGTTCCATCGGCGTGGCGCTGTTTGGCGCGGTGTTTACTTCGGTACTGCAATCACGGTTGATGGGCCTGTTGCCGGAAGGCGCTGCCATCCCGCAAGGGATGAACCCGGTGGCGATTCACCAGCTTCCCGCGGCGATTCGTACCGACTACCTCACCGCCTTCGGCGCGGCGATCCATGCGGCGTTCGTCATGGCGGCCTGCATTATGGTGGTGGCGTTTGTGCTGTCGTGGCTGCTGAAAGAAGCGCCGCTGAAAACGCGGCACGCGTAGAACAGTGCCGGATGGCGCTGCGCTTATCCGGCCTACAGATCGGAGTAGGCCGGATAAGGCGTAGCCGCCATCCGGCAGCCCTTACAGCGCCTTCGTCAGATAGTGACGCGCCATCCCCGCCAGCGGGAAATCCTCCAGCGTCTTCACCAGCTGGTAGCCCTGCTTCTGATAAAACGGCAGCGCCTGGAAGCTGATGGTGTCGACCAACGCATGCAAACAGCCTTTCTCCCGAGCAAGCGCCTCAGCACGTCTGATAAGCTCACTGCCCACCCCGTCACCGCGCGTCGTTTCACACACCCACAGATAGTCGATGCTGAGCCAATCGCCTTTGCGCTGGCCAATCAGACCGCCGCGCATCACATCCTGCTCGTCGCGCAGATAAACGCAAATATCGCCCCACCCAGAGGCATCAATAAACTGGCGGTTGTACGCCCGCAGCCCGGTGAGCAATTCCTCTTTGTCTTCCTGCGTAATAACTTCTTTAATAACAAATGGCATATTTATTCCTTATTTTTATTGGCCGACCTGATTAATTTCACAAAAAACGCTTTTTTTCTCCATTCTTTTTTGCACAACGTAAAAAAGAAAAAATCCGTATTAGAAAATGCTTTTCATCAGACGCTCACTACGTATAATGAGCGAAAAATGAGAACGATCATTCTCACTATAAATTCTTACGGAAACATGCATGACCAGCAAGCTGGAAGCCCGGCAAAAAGCCCGCCAGGACGAGATCATCGCCGCTGCCCACCGCTGCTTTCGCAACAGCGGTTTTCACGCTGCCAGCATGTCGCAAATTGCCGCCGAAGCGAAGCTGAGCGTTGGCCAAATCTACCGTTATTTCAACAATAAAGACGCGATTATTGAAGAGATGATCCACCGGATTATCGACTATCGGATCGCCGAGATGGCGGGAAAAACCCAAACCCATCTGATGCCACACATGCTGGCGTGGCGTATGTCGTTAAACGAAGATGACGATGCGTTAATGCTGGAAATGGCCGCTGAAGCGACCCGTAATCCGCAGGTGGCCGCCTGGCTGAAAGAGGCCGATGCGCGCATGTTCAATACCGCCTGCGAGCACCTGCGTCATACCTACCCGCACCTCAGCGAAACCCGTATTCGCTGCTGCGTCGAGGTGATGGCGGTGATGGTGGAAGGGACGATTTACCGTCGACAAATTCCCCAGCAGGCCGCCGCAGAGGACATGGAAATAACGTACCAGAATATTATTAAGATGCTCGTCTCCGTTTAGCCATTCTCTTTCTAAACGTCAGGATCTTTATTTCATCGTCGCCGTAACCCGGCGGCGTAGGCTTTTTTAGCCACGATGACACTCTTATTTACCGAACGGGGTTAACGCTAACCCCTCCCGAATATCGCAAAAGGAGCTTTCATGCCGCGTGTTTCCCTGTCATGGGTCGTGGTGCTGGGCCTGCTTTCCGCCATTGGCCCACTCTGTACCGATTTTTATCTCCCGGCGCTGCCGGAAATCACCGAGCAACTCAGCGCGACCGGCACGCAAACCCAGCTATCTCTCACCGCTGCGCTGATCGGTCTTGGCCTCGGCCAGATGTTCTTCGGCCCGCTCAGCGACCGTATCGGTCGCCGCAAACCGCTGGCACTGTCGCTGCTGCTGTTTATCTTCTCTTCCGCGATGTGCGCCGTCACTCAGGATATTCACCTGTTGATCGGCTGGCGTTTCCTGCAGGGTTTCGCCGGGGCAGGCGGCTCGGTGCTGTCGCGCTCGATCGCCCGCGACCGTTATCAGGGAACCCTGCTCACCCAGTTTTTTGCCCTGCTGATGACCGTCAACGGCATCGCCCCGGTGCTCTCCCCGGTACTCGGCGGCTACATCATTACCGCCTTCGACTGGCGTATTCTGTTCTGGACGATGGCCGGAATTGGCGTCGTGCTGCTGGTGTTAAGCCTGACGGTGCTGCATGAAACGCTGCCGGCCCAAAGCGCCAGCACCGCGCAGCAGCCAAAGGGTACGCCGGTACTGAAGAACCGCCGCTTTATGCGTTACTGCCTGATTCAGGCCTTTATGATGGCCGGGCTGTTCTCCTACATCGGCTCCTCGTCGTTCGTCATTCAGAGCGAGTACGGCATGAGCGCCATGCAGTTCAGCCTGCTGTTTGGCCTGAACGGTATCGGGCTGATCATCGCCGCGCTCATTTCCTCGAAACTGGCACGCCGCGTGGCCGCTGAAACGCTACTCCGCCGCGGCCTGCTGCTGGCGGTGCTGTGCGCGGCGGTGACGCTGCTGTTGGCCTGGTCCCAGCAGCCGATTCTGGCGTTGGTCGGTCTGTTCTTTACGGTATCGTTTATGAGCGGGATCAGTACCGTTTCCGGCGCCGAAGCGATGAGCGCCGTCAGCAGCGCGCAGTCGGGCACCGCGTCGGCGTTAATGGGCACGCTAATGTTCGTCTGCGGCGGCATCGCCGCTCCGTTGTCCGGGTTAGGTGGCGAATCCATGCTGAAAATGAGCCTCGCGATGACCATTTCCTATGCTATTGCCCTGTTTTTCGGTCTGCTTAAGCCGCGCACCGTGCGCTAAAAACCCCTGCGGTAATAAAATATTCCATCTTCATTACCGCACTCCTCCGCGCCACAGCTATAAATACCGCATTACCTCACGCGTCTAATCGTGATAACCTTCACATGAATGGAATAATTAATTCCTTATACTGCTCGCCACTGTGAATGATGAGGTTTCCTATGAATATCGACCTGAGCAAATTGCTGACTGAACGGCGCAACGCGAACAGCGCCAACATTGACACCCTCTCCACCGAAGAGATGCTGACGGTCATTAACAATGAAGATCAGCAGGTTGCTCACGCCATCACGCCGTATATTCCGCAAATTGCACAGCTGGTTGACAGCGTCGCCAACGCGTTCCGTCACGGCGGCCGCCTGATTTACATCGGCGCGGGCACCTCCGGGCGCCTGGGGATTCTCGACGCCAGCGAATGCCCACCCACTTTC
>PPYF01223773.1_pt1 | contig 12812 bp, 12 predicted proteins | sample 1559871 | NCBI WGS metagenome assembly PPYF01 (sample SAMN08240021, study PRJNA423297) | Human gut metagenome, whole genome shotgun sequencing project. | reverse complement strand
CAGCTCATGGCTAATTAGATGTAATAAAAGCGGAGAAAGGAAAAGCACAATCCAGACGGAACCGGCGGTGTAGTCAAGAAATATTGTGGAAACGCAAGATTTCTGCTATAATGGGTATAAAACACTTGACGATGGAAAGAAAGGCGGGAAGCCTATGCACATTAGTTATCAGCCACTATGGAACACACTGAAAGAGCGTGGCATGAGGAAAGAGGATTTGCGGCTTGCCGCCGGTCTTACCACAAATATGATTGCCAACATGGGCAAGGGAAAGAATATCAGCATGGAAACGCTGGTTCGCATTTGTGAAGCCTTGAATTGTGGTATTATGAATGTGATTAAATTAGAACAGGACAATATCTAAAGCGATATAATTTTATATTTGATTCGATTTGCACAAAAATTTAGTAAAAGATTGTTTACCTCGTTGGTAGCGTTTTGTATGCTTTTTTCTGTGAGTGCGGTTCCTGCTTTTGCAGCGGAAACAACAACGGAAATAACGGATACTCAACAGCCGGTAGTCATTGGAGAATATGACGGATACTTAACCGATGTTATGATTTCCGATGGTGTCACCAAAAGAGCAGTCGCTAATGTTCGTATTAACTCTTATGCAACTTATGATGAGGATGATGGGATTCAAGTTCATGTGAAGTTGTATGTACCGTGGTATGAATCTCCAAAACCGGAGTTCACTGGTATGACTGGTACAGTTAATGTGCTTATGAACAAAAAATCCACCAATACGGCATTTGCAGAATTAGCCGACGGTGAAGAAACAATCGAAACTGATGTGGATACTGGAAGAACAGGTAATAGCGGAGATAAGGGAACGGTTTCTGTTTCTGGTGTTGCTACCGCTAATAATGCCTTGGCAGGCGGTGGAGCTTTCGCTATTTCTTACCCTGTGACACTTCCCTAATTAAATGCAAAACAGTTGTGAATTAAGGTTGGTAATAGGTAAAATGAAACGGTTATTGGCAATATGCGTATGTTTTTTTATGTGTGTAGGCTTATGTTCGTGTGATTCTTCCCAAACTCGGTCGGTATCATCATATAACTGGTCTTTAGAATTTATTACTGATTTAGATGGTAATATGTTATTCTCAGGTTCAGTGCATGATGACATACCAGTATTGGATTTGACATTGAGTTTTGAAGAAAAAAGTTTTATCTTAACAGATAACACTCATAAACAAGAATGGACAGGTACATATTCGCTTGAAAAGATTGACAATTCTTCTTCGAAACTCGGATTAACTTTTGAAAATTTAGAGGAGCCTGTTACAGGCGTATATGGAACAAGAGTTTATTCTGATGATTCAGAAAGCGCAACAATTACATTACAAACTGATGAAAATATCCTGTCTTTTGTTGGAGAAGATTCATAAATAAAAACAGCCGCTGTAGGAACAAAATCCTACAACGGCTGTTTTTATTTCCACGGCCTGCGCCGGAAGTTCATACCAGACTGTTTTATCAGCGGGGATTTCTTGAACAGCTTTTTCAAAAGGCTTCGTTCCTCTTGTGAGAGCCGCTTGTATTTGAGCCGGAACGCCTTGCAGAATATCTCCGTGAATTGCTGAACCCTGTCCCCCGGAGATTGCATGGCCTTTTGTACTTCCCGTATAAGTTCATCGGCAGGCGTGGTATCCGGCGCACTTTCGCTGTCATTTTCACACAGCAGCCGGTTATTGAAGCGTTCACTTTTCAGCAGTTCCACGACTTCATCACTCAAATGTAATTCTTCTATCGGGGTGTTTTCATATCTCCGATTATTGGTAAGGCCGAGCAGATAGTCAACCGACACCTGATAGAAGTCTGCCAGCTTCAACAGGCTGCCGTGGTTAATTTCCTTGTATTCGTCGTTGTCGTTTTCATAACTGCCGAGGGCTGATTTTGAAATGCCGGTTTCCTGTGCCAGTTCTTCCAGATTCAAGCCCCGTTCCACCCGTAAATCTTTCAGGCGTTCCTGTACGGAAATGCGGGTTTTCATAAACACATCGCTCCTTCCTGCGGCTGGCTGCCGCTGTTATTCCTTATTATACCATATACCGTTCCGAAATCGTGGAATTTTTCGATTTTGGGGCGGTTTTCCTATTTTATGGACATACGGGAAAGGGTTCAAAAATGAGCTATGATTAAGTCAGTTCATCGATGGATTATTTCCAATCGAATGACCGGCCTGATGGGATATGCTCCCCGGCGATGTAGCGCAACGACCTGCGGCAAGGAAATGGAGGAACCTTGACCGCAGCGAGCGTACCAACGGGAACGAAACGCCGCTGTGAGATTCAGGGGCAGGAACGACAGCAGGACAACCCGGCAGAACTGATACCAAAACGCTACCCAAACACGACAAATCGGCGGGGTGTAGTCTGCCCCGTCCGTAATACTATGGGGCATTTCAAAGCGGCTCTATGGCCGTATTTTCCTTGAAAATCGCCCCGAAACATGACACCAAAAACCTTTATCCGCCTGTTCCCGTTGTTACGGCTGAAATGGGCGGATTTTCTATGATAGGAGGCACTATGCCGAGAATGAGCAAGAAACGGAAGTTGGAGCTTTCCTTCTTCCTCAATGACCGGGGGCGTGTGGCCTACAACGACCTGTGCCGGAAGTGCCAGCATAAGTGCAAGCAGAGTTTCCGGGCTGTCGTGATAGACTGCCCCCATTACCTGTCAAAACGAGCCAAGCGAAAGGAGAAAATCAGTTAAATGGAATTTGAATTTATGAGCGCAGACACGGTTCTGCCGCCTTGTATGCCGCTACCCGCCGCAATGCTTCGGCTGCCGATCAGCAGCACAGCAAAAGTCATGTATGCCCGTCTGCTGAACACCACCCTTACGGCAGGGATAGAGGATAGCAACGGCATTTTGTTTGTCCGTTTTCCTATCATGGAATTAGCGGCAGCCCTCTCCCGCAGCCCCGTCACTGTGAAGCGTTCCCTGAAAGAATTGGAGGACATCGGGCTTATCCTGCGGGTGCGCCGGGGTGTGGGAGAACCAAACCGCATTTACACGCTGCTTCCCAAAGGAGGGCTGCCATGATAAATGAGAAAGTGGCATGAAGGAAATAGTTGCAGAAAGCGTGAAAGGGCGGGTAGCCGGGGAATCCCTTACGGAGTAAGGGCGCAACTATACACCGGTCAAGCCGGTGCGTTGCGCCCTGCCGGGGGCTTCCTGCGGAAAGCGGATGATTTTCAGCACCGTTGCGGCTGCTTCCAATCATCACAGGGGACGCTACACTTCCCCTGCGCTGGCTGCGCCAGCTACCCCTTTGTGGACTTGCCGCCCGGGAACACCTTGCGCTGCAAGCTGTTCCCGTCCAGCAAGTTTACAATTTATCTATTCCAAAACAGGACTGCCCGTAGTATAATAAAGCTAATGACGAACACTATCTAAGGAGATGGTTTTATGTATGGATTGATTGCTTTGAATTTCATCATACCCTTTGTTATGGTTTTTGTAGGATATATCTTAAAGAAGCACCCGGTAAAAGATATGACATCCGGTAACGGATACAATACGCCTACATCTCGGAAGTCACAAGAGCATTGGGATTATGCACAAAGCATAGCACCTAATATTTTTATTGGTATTGGCAAAACATTAGGTTTGGTAGAAATCGTTTTGTGTATATCCTTACTTCTTCTTAATATTTCTACACAGACTACCGTATTTGCAGGAGTAGTTGTTGGAATTATTTTTCTGATTTTTGGATTTTATAAAACAGAAACTGGAATTACAAGTAAATTTGCGAACAAAAACTTTTAAGCTATTAGACAGCTTTCCATCATCGAGCCAACCTGACCCGAACCTTCAAAACTGAATACTAATCGCCTACCAGCGACACCACTAAGCAGGAAATCAGAAACGGTTTCCTGCTTTTCTTTTGCCCAAAATCAACCACAGGAAGGAGGAACGCTATGCCCTGTCCACACCATGATATAAAAATAATCCAGCGCAGCAACCACCAGTCAGCCGTTGCGTCTGCCGCCTACCAGAGTGGGGAACGGCTGTTTTCCGAGTACGACCAGAAGCAGAAATACTATTCCCATAAAAGCGAGATTGTCCATACAGAAATCATGCTGCCGCCCCACGCCCCACCAGCGTATGCAGACCGCAATACTTTGTGGAACGCCGCCGAAGCTATCGAGAAGCAATGGAACTCCCAGCTTGCCCGGAGAATCGTGCTTGCCATACCGAGGGAAATCCCCCCGGAACAGCACGCCGACCTTATCCGGGACTACTGCCGGGAGTTTTTTGTTTCTAAAGGCATGATTGCCGATTTTGCCATCCACGACAAAGGGAATGGGAATCCCCACGCCCACATCCTGCTGACCATGCGGGCAATGGACGAAAACGGGAAATGGCTTCCCAAGAGCCGGAAGGTTTATGACCTTGACGAGAACGGCGAGCGTATCCGGCTCCCGTCCGGGAGCTGGAAAAGCCACAAGGAGGATACCGTGGACTGGAACGACCAGAAGTACGGAGAGATCTGGCGGCAGGGCTGGGCGGCTACCGCTAACCGCTATCTGGAAGCCAACGGACGCCCGGAGCGCCTTGACCTTCGTTCCTATGAACGGCAGGGGCTTGATAAAATCCCCACCGTCCATATGGGGCCAGCAGTCAGCCAGATGGAGAAACGAGGGATACAGACCAACATCGGCAACTTGAACCGGGACATCAAAGCCGCCAATTCCCTTATGCAATCTATCCGGCAGATGGTACGCCACCTGAAAGGCTGGATTGCAGACCTGAAGGAGAAAAAAGCCGCCCTGCTGGAAGCCTTGCAGGAATCGAAGGAACCCACCCTGCCGGAGCTGCTGGGGAAATATCTGGATTTGCGCCGGGAGGAACGTACAGGCTGGACAAGCAAAGGCCAGCTTACAGGCAGCGTTGCCGATTTCAACAAGGTTATGGAAGCTATCCGCTATCTGCGGGAAAAGGAGCTGTCCACTGTGCAGAGTTTGGACGCTTATCTGGATACCGTCAGCGGGCAGGCCGTTTCCATCCGGGCAGAGATGAAGCCGAAAGAACAGCGTATGAAAGAAATCAACACCCTGCTTTCCCATATCGCCAACTTTGAAGCCCATAAGCCGGTTCATGTGGAGTATGCTGCCATCCGGTTTAAGAAGCCACGGGAACAGTTTGCCGCCGCCCATCGGGACGAGCTGGACGCCTATAATGCCGCTATCCGTTATTTCAAGGTGCATTTGAAGGAGAAGAAGTACAGCATTAAAAAGCTGAATGAGGAACAGACACAGCTTGCCGGAGAAGTTGCCGGATATAAGGAACGGTTGTCCGCATTACAGGAGGATGTGAAGATTCTCCGGGATGTGCGTCACTGGCTCAATCAGGTTCTTCCGTCTGAACAGTACCGCCAGACCGCCGAGCCGGGAAAGAAACCGTCCATCCAGCAGGCAGTCAAAGGCCGGACGCAGCGTATCCGGGAAGAACAGGCCGAGAAACGGAAGCAGCCCCGCACAGAGAAAAAACAGGATATGGAACTTTAATAGGCGCTTGCTATTTTCTTTTTCGAGAATGACAGGCGCTTTTCTTATTTTCAGGAGGATTTATTTGAATGTATTTAAAGCTGTCAAGCAGTCTGTTACCACCCGGCAGGCTGCGGAGCATTTTGGAATCCGGGTGGGACGAAACGGGATGTGTGTCTGCCCCTTCCATGCTGATAAAAACCCCAGCATGAAGGTTGACCGGCGCTTTCACTGTTTCGGCTGTCAGGCAGACGGGGATGTGATTGACTTTGTTTCCCGTCTGGAAGCTGTCAGTCCGAAGGAAGCCGCCCTCATGCTGGCGCAGGAGTTCTCCATCCCCTATGAGGACAGGGAACCACCCGGCAGGAGAAAACCCAAACCCCGGCAGGAAACCCCGGAACAGCGGTTTTGCCGCATGGAGCGTTACTGCTTCCGGGTGCTGTCCGATTATTACCATCTTCTGCGCCGCTGGAAACGGGACTATGCCCCTAAGATGCCGGAAGAAGCATGGCACCCGCTTTTTGTGGAAGCCTTGCAGAAGCAATCCCATGTGGAATATCTGCTGGATGTGCTGCTCTCCCCGGATATGGAGGAACGGGCAGTCCTTATCGTTGACTATGGAAAGGAAGTGAGCAATCTTGAAAGACGAATGGCAGAGCTTGCCGCCCAAGATACGGCAGGCCGCAGAACAGACCATACAAGAAGCAGCCCCGCCCCGGAGCATTGAGGAAGTAAAGGCCATGCTGGAAAGCACCGAGAAAGGCAGCGTCCGCAACAGTATCCGCAACTGCCTGACCGTCTTTCAGAATGACCCGCTGCTTTCCGGGGCAATCGCAAAAAATCTGCTGACCGAGCGAGTGGACATTGTAAAGCCCATCGGCTACCACCGCATCGGCACCGCCATCACGGACACGGATATGAACTATCTGCTCCTGTATCTGGAAGAAACCTATGGGCTTACCAGTGAGAAAAAGATTACCGCCGCCATCGGGATTGTTGCCAATGAAAACGGCTACCACCCCGTCCGGGACTACCTGAACGGCCTTTCATGGGATGGGCAGGAGCGTATCCGCTATTGCCTGCGCCACTTTCTGGGAGCCGACACCGACCAGTACACCTATGAAGCCCTGCGGCTGTTCCTGCTGGGAGCCATCCACCGGGCATTTTGCCCCGGCTGTAAATTTGAAGTCATGCTCTGTCTGGTGGGCGGTCAGGGAGCCGGGAAATCCACCTTTTTCCGGCTGCTGGCAGTAAAAGACGAGTGGTTTTCCGATGATTTGCGGAAGCTGGATGATGATAACGTGTACCGCAAGCTGCAAGGCCACTGGATTATCGAGATGTCGGAGATGATTGCCACCGCCAATGCCAAGAGCATTGAGGAAATCAAGTCATTTTTAAGCCGACAGAAGGAGGTCTATAAAATCCCATACGAAACCCACCCGGAGGACAGGCTGCGGCAATGTGTGTTCGGCGGCACTTCCAATGCCCTTGACTTCCTGCCCCTTGACCGTTCCGGCAACCGGCGCTTCCTGCCGGTCATGGTGTACCCGGAACAGGCCGAGGTTCACATTTTGGAGGACGAAGCCGCTTCCAGAGCCTATCTTGCACAGGTCTGGGCAGAAGCCATGACGGTTTACCGCAGCGGGGATTTTAAGCTGTCTTTCAGCCCGGAAATGGTGCGCTATCTCAAAGAACACCAGCGGGATTTCATGCCGGAGGACACCAAGGCCGGGATGATACAGGCATACCTTGACCGCTATACCGGCGGCATGGTGTGTTCCAAGCAGCTTTTCAAGGAAGCCCTGAACCACCCCTTTGACGAGCCGAAGCAATGGGAAATCCGGGAAGTCAACGACATCATGAACCATTGCGTGACGGGCTGGAATTACTTTTCCAACCCCCGTGTGTTCCCGGAATACGGCAGGCAAAAGGGCTGGGAGCGTGAAACGAAAGCAACGGACATCAGCAACGGAGCTGAAAAAATCCCGGAAGGATTTGAGGAAGTCACGGAACAGATGGAGCTTCCCTTCTGAAAAATGCAGCCGGTTGCCGACCCTGTTGCACTCCCGTTGCCGAGCCGGTTGCCGGGAAACCCCCCGTAACTGCGGGCTTTTCCCCTTATCAGCAACCAAAACAACAGAAAAATAAAAGAAAATAAAAATAAGAGCCAAACTGCCAGACAGAGATAGTTTTCAGGTTTTTTGAAGCCCGTTGCCGGACTTCGTTGCCGACCTTCTCCTTGTCTGGCTTATTCTATTATGGAGGATAACTGCCTATGGCAAAAACGAAAACAGAGATTCATGTTACCACAGTTTTTGACGGCGAACTGGACGCCACAGACGTCTTTGTGAGCCTGATTGCCCAAAAATATGGGCAGAATACCAGCAAAGAAAATCTTGCGAAAACACAAGATTTAGAGTATAATAAGGATGAGGTGCCAACCAGCGGGATATGCTGGAAAAATACTGCGAAAAGCAGGGATGGGAGGTTGTGGCAGTCTATCAGGACGATGGCTACACGGGGCTGAACATGGAGCGCCCCGACCTGAAACGGATGCTCAAAGCCATCGAGCGCAGGCAGATAAACCTTGTCATAACGAAAGATTTATCGAGGTTGGGCAGAAATTATTTGCAGACCGGCACACTCATTGAGGACTTCTTTCCCCGCCACGGCGTCCGCTATATCGCCATGAATGACGGTATCGACACCATGCGGGAGAATAACGACATTGCGCCGTTCAAGAACATCCTCAACGAGATGTACAGCAAGGATATTTCCAAGAAGGTACATTCCTCTTACCTTCTGAAAGCCCAGCAAGGCCAGTTTACCGGCTGTATCGCCCCTTTCGGGTATCAGAAAGACCCGGAGGACAAAAACCATCTGCTGGTGGACGAGGAAACCGCCCCCATTGTCCGGCAAATCTTCCGCTGGGCGCTGGAAGGACACGGCCCGAACTTTATCCGGCGCAGGCTGGAAGAACAGAAGGTGCCTTGCCCTACATGGTGGAACCGGGAACGGGGCTTCCGCAATGTCCGCACTAAATGGGAAAAGAAAGACCCGGTAAACGGGCGGTATATGTGGGATTTTTCGGTAATCAAGGACATCCTGATGAATCCCGTCTATACCGGGGCTATCGCTTCCCAGAAGAAGGACTACCGCTTCAAAATCGGCACCATCGGGGAAAAAAAGCCGCAGGACTGGATTGTGGTGGAGGAACGGCATGAGCCGATTGTTGACCGCAAGAGCTTTGACATCGTGCAGGACAAGCTGAAATCCCGGCAGCGTTCCCGCCAGACCGGGGAAATCAGCCTGTTTGCGGGGCTTCTCAAATGTGGCGAGTGTGGGAAATCACTGACTATCCGCTACACCAACGACAAGCACCCGAAGCAGATTTATTCCTGTAAGACCTATAATGCCTATGGGAAACAGCACTGTACCCAGCACCGTGTGGAGTACGAAACCCTTTACCGCCTTGTGCTGAACAAAATCCGGGAATGTGCGAAGGCCGCCCTGATGGACGGGGAAGCTGTTGCCGGACGGCTTACCAACACCTGTGAAGCCGAGCAGAAAGGCCAGCGGGAAGCGTTGGAGCGTTCCCTGACGAAGCACGAGGAACGGATTGAGGTACTGGAAAAAATGGTGCTGCGGCTCTATGAGGACATGGTTGCCGGACGTATCAGCGAAGCAAACTTCAATCTCATGCTGGATAAGACGCAGAAGGAACAGGCTGAACTAAAGGAACGGGTTGAACAGGGGCGCAGGAAGCTGGCTGATGAAATCCGCCTTGCCGTGGACGCCAAGCAATGGGTGGACGCCATTCAGGAATACGCCGACATCACGGAGCTGGACGCTGCCACCCTCAACCGTCTGATTAAAGAAATCGTTGTCCATGAACACATCGATGAAACAGTTGATGGCGGGCGGCGGCGTTGCCCTTATCGGCCTTACCCTTGTCCCGCTGCTCTCCGGCCTGTTTGGATAATGCCACAAACTAACACTACCCGCCGCGCTCTCCCGCTTCACGCGGGAGGGCGCGGGAAAGGAGGGATTAGCTTTTGATATGGCAGATGATTGAAGATTGGTTTCGCGGCATTTTGACAGACGGAATACTCTCTAATCTCTCCGGGCTGTTCGACAGCGTAAATACAGAGGTTGGAGAAATCGCAACGCAAGTCGGCACAACCCCCGCCGGGTGGAACGCGGGCATATTCAATATGATACGCAGCCTATCGGAAAACGTCATTGTGCCGATTGCGGGCGTTATCATTACCTTTGTCATGTGCTACGAACTAATCCAGCTTGTAATTGAGAAAAACAATCTGCACGATCTCGACACTTGGATTTTCTTCAAGTGGATTTTCAAAACCTTTGTTGCGGTGCTGCTGGTAACAAATACTTGGAACATCGTCATGGGCGTATTTGACATTACACAGAGCGTCGTCAACGACAGCGCGGGCGTTATCATATCCGACACAAGCATAGATATTGCAACCGTTATCACCGATATAGAAGCAAAGCTGGACGCTATGAGCGTCGGCGGGCTTTTGGGGCTATGGTTTCAATCACTCTTTGTGGGGCTTACCATGAAAGCGTTGTCTATCTGTATCATGCTGGTGGTGTACGGGCGCATGATTGAAATATACCTTGTAACGAGTATCGCCCCTATCCCCGTTGCGACAATGGTAAATCGTGAATGGGGCGGCATGGGACAGAACTACTTAAAATCCTTGCTTGCCCTCGGTTTTCAGGCTTTTCTAATTCTTGTGTGCGTCGGTATTTATGCGGTTTTGATACAGACAATCGCAGCAACCGATGACATATCCGGCGCGATCTGGTCTTGCATGGGCTATACCGTCCTCTTGTGTTTTACGCTTTTCAAAACGGGAAGCCTTGCAAAATCCGTATTCAGCGCGCATTAAGGGGGTGCAGATGAAGAAATACAAAATCATTTACGCCGATCCCCCTTGGAGATACGCGAGAAGCAAGGTACAGGGCGCAGCGGAAAAGCACTATCCCACTATGAGTATTGAGGAACTTTGCGCTTTACCCGTCAAAGAAATTGCGGATAAGGACTGTATTTTATTCCTATGGGCGACGTTCCCGCAGCTTAAAGAAGCGTTGCAGTTAATCAAGGCTTGGGGATTTACCTATAAATCCGTTGCCTTTGTATGGTTAAAGCAAAATCGGAAATCGCCCACTTGGTTTTATGGCTTGGGCTTTTGGACGCGAGGAAATGCGGAAATCTGCTTGCTTGCTACCAAAGGACACCCGAAGCGACAATCAAACAAGGTACATCAATTTATTATTTCCCCTGTTGAGCAGCACAGCAAAAAGCCGGATATAACGCGGGAAAAGATACTTGCCCTTATGGGCGACCTACCGCGTATTGAACTGTTTGCAAGGCAGCATACCCCTGGTTGGGACGTATGGGGAAATGAAATCAAAAGCGACATACGGTTTGCCGGAAAGGAGGTTTGAAATGGCGTATGTAACCGTCCCAAAGGATTTAACCAAAATCAAGAGCAAGGTAATGTTCAACCTTACCAAAAGACAATTACTCTGTTTCGGCGCGGCGGTGGCTATCGGGCTACCGCTATTCTTTTTGACAAAGGACAGCGCGGGAACGACAACGGCGGCTTTGTGCATGGTGCTTGCCATGCTGCCCATGTTCCTACTCGCTATGTACGAGAAGAACGGGCAACCGCTGGAAGTGATTATACGGCAATTTGTGGAAGTGAAGTTTCTTCGCCCCAAAGAGCGACCTTATCAGACCAACAATTTTTATACCGCCCTTGCGCGGCAGGAGCGATTAGATAAGGAGGTACGGGCGATTGTCAAAGGAAAAGGGAAAGACCCAAAACAAAAAGCGTAAACTTACGCGGCAGGAAAAGAAACAGATCGACGCGCTTATCCGGCAGTCAAAGGGCGACGGGAAGCCCCATACGGCGCAGGACAGCATACCGTTTGAACGAATGTATAAGGACGGGATTTGCCGCCTTGCAAACGGGCGGTATTCCAAGTGCATTGAGTTTGAAGATATTAACTATCAGCTTGCGCAGCCGGACGACAAGACCGCCATTTTTGAAGCCCTTTGCGATATGTATAACTCTTTTGACGCTTCTATCAGTGTGCAGCTTTCCTTAATCAGCCGCCATGCGAACAAGGAGGATTTCAAGAGCAGTATCACGATTGCCCCACAGAATGACGACTTTGACAGTATCAGAGCCGAATACACCGAAATGCTGCAAACACAGCTTGAACGCGGCAACAACGGGCTTATCAAGACAAAGTTTCTCACCTTTACCATTGAAGCAAAAGATATTAAATCGGCGCGGGCGCGGCTTGCCCGTATCGAAACGGACACCCTCAACCATTTTAAGGTGATCGGCGCGGCGGCGCGGGTATTGGACGGGAAGCAGCGGCTTGAAGTGCTGCATGGGCTTTTCCACCCGGACGGGGAACGCTTCAACTTTGCGTGGGAATGGCTACCCGTAAGCGGCCTTTCCGTCAAAGACTTTATTGCCCCGTCCTCTTTCCGTTTTGGCGACGGGCGAATGTTTCAAATGGGCGGGAAGTTTGGCGCGGTTTCCTTTTTGCAGATTGCCGCGCCGGAACTTTCAGACCGTATGCTTGCCGACTTCATGGAAGCGGAAAACGGGATTGTCGTCAATCTGCACATTCAGAGTATCGACCACAACGAAGCGATCAAGACGATCAAGCGGAAAATCACCGACCTTGACCGTATGAAAATCGAGGAACAGAAAAAGGCAATCCGCAGCGGCTACGATATGGATATAATTCCGTCCGACCTTGCCACCTACGGCGGCGAAGCGAAAAACCTTTTGCGGGATTTGCAGAGCCGGAACGAGCGAATGTTTTTGCTTACGCTGTTAGTTTTGAATGTGGCAGACACAAAGCAGAAATTGGACAACGACGTATTTCAGGCCGCAAGTATCGCACAGAAATACAACTGTATGCTCACCCGCCTTGACTACCGGCAGGAACAGGGGCTTATGTCCTCTATCCCATTGGGCGAAAACCTAATCCAAATCCAGCGGGGCTTGACGACTTCCAGCACCGCCATTTTCGTCCCCTTTACGGTACAAGAGCTGTTCCAAAGCGGCGAAGCGTTGTATTACGGCTTAAACGCATTATCGAATAACATGATTTTGTGCGACAGGAAAAGGCTGAAGAACCCTAACGGCTTGATACTCGGCACACCCGGCAGCGGCAAGAGTTTTTCGGCAAAGCGCGAGATCACCAACGCTTTTCTCATTACCGCAGACGATATTATCATTTGCGACCCGGAAGCGGA
>PPYF01672489.1_pt1 | contig 12819 bp, 3 predicted proteins | sample 1559871 | NCBI WGS metagenome assembly PPYF01 (sample SAMN08240021, study PRJNA423297) | Human gut metagenome, whole genome shotgun sequencing project. | reverse complement strand
ACGTTGACTGCCCGGGCCATGCTGACTACATCAAGAACATGATCACCGGTGCTGCTCAGATGGACGGCGCTATCCTGGTTGTTGCTGCAACCGATGGCCCGATGCCGCAGACTCGTGAGCACATCCTGCTGGCTCGTCAGGTTGGCGTGCCCAAGATCGTTGTGTTCCTGAACAAGTGCGATATGGTTGACGACGAAGAGCTGCTCGACCTGGTCGAAATGGAAGTTCGCGAACTGCTGGACAGCCAGGATTTCGATGGCGACAACACCCCGATCATCCGTGGTTCCGCTCTGAAGGCTCTGGAGAGCACTTCCAAGGATCCCGATGCTCCGGAATACAAGTGCATTTGGGAACTGATGGACGCTGTTGACAGCTACATCCCGACCCCGGACCGTGCTGCTGATAAGCCGTTCCTGATGCCCGTTGAGGACGTTATGACCATCTCCGGCCGTGGCACCGTTGCTACCGGTCGTGTTGAGCGTGGTACTGCTCATGTCGGCGATCAGATGGAAATCGTTGGTCTGAAGGAAGAGAAGATGACCACCACCATCACTGGTCTGGAAATGTTCCGCAAGAGCCTCGAGTTCGCTCAGGCTGGCGACAACATCGGCGCTCTGCTGCGTGGTATTGACCGTGACCAGATCGAGCGTGGCCAGGTTCTGGCTGTTCCCGGCTCTGTTCATCCCCACACCACTTTCGATGGCCATGTTTACGTCCTGAAGAAGGAAGAAGGCGGCCGTCATACCCCGTTCTTCAACAACTATCGTCCTCAGTTCTACTTCCGTACCACCGACGTTACCGGCATCATCACCCTGCCCGAAGGCACTGAGATGTGCATGCCCGGCGACAACGTTGATATGCACGTTGAGCTGATCACCCCGGTTGCCATGGAAGAAGGCATGCGTTTCGCTATCCGCGAAGGCGGCCACACTGTTGGTTCCGGCGTTGTTTCCAAGATCGAGAAGTAATTTTCGGCTTGTGATATAGCTTTCAAGGCTCCTGCTGTTAAGGCAGGGGCCTTTTTGTTGTGTACGACTTATGGGGCGGGGAGGGGGCAAAGGCCGGGTGTGGAAGACCAAGGAAGGCATCATGAAAACATCAGGAATTGTAGATAGGGGAGAGGACACCATTCGGAACTTTGAAAAAGTGGAGCAGGAGGGGGCACTCACACCGCCCTACCTTGGGAAGGTGTATTTCAGGTCGCGGTTAAGGGGCAAGGGTTGATCTATCCCTAAGTTTTCGGAACGGTCAGGAACGCTCTCTACAGTACAATTTATAATGGGCAATTCTCAACCTCCAATTTTCCCTTCAAGTTTCCTCCAATCTCTGCCAAATCTCTCAACAACAAGCCAAACCGAAATGACAAAAAATGCGCGATAACAATACCGGGTGATTGTATTAAGAGATTGCAAAGAACATTATCGGGGTAAATGTTTAATCATTTGAAAAAAACAGGAATAAACCATTCAAAAATGTTAATAGATACCGCCAAAGAGTCACCGCACCGCAGCGCAAATAATGTGCGAAAAACAGGTTTCAGTTGATTCAAGGACAAAAATTTACCTAGAAACCGCGCTAATTAACTATGCAAATTCTGGCAACTGTGATATAATGTATATACCTAGATGTGTCGGAATGGTTATCATTTGCGGGATCAAGGCATGCAGCCGGTACAACGTTTTGTCAGCCGCTGTGCCGGGGCCAAAAGCCCCAAAAGCAGGCCGCAGCCCGGCAGGGGATCGCCAGACCGAGGGAGCACAACCAGGCGTTTTGCAATCAACACCTGCAAAGTGCCGCACATCTGCCGTACCACTTTTCACACAAAAGGGGAAAGTAGTAACACTTAAGGGAGGATAAAACTATGAAGAAAAACCTTCAGCGTTTTGGTGCATCCGTGCTGGCAGCAGCCATGGTTGCCCAGAGCGTGGCGCTTCCCGCAGCAGCCGAAACTACCAAGATTGATTCTTCGGTAGCGCAGTCTGTTGCAGCTAGCGCAGCAAGCGCGGCCAGCGCTGTGCAGTCCCTGCCCAAGTTCACCAGCACCGCAGACCTGATCAAGCAGACAGCCCAAACGCTGGCTGCCCAGGGCGAAGTGCATGAACTGGAGCAGGACGATGCCAAGCTGGAAGCGACTGCACAGAGCAAGGCGGGCATGAGCCTTGCAGCGTTGGAAAATGCATTGGCCGATGCCATGTACGCCAACGCCGCAGCCGGCAAGATCAACACCGAAGCCTATGGCCTGAACAAGGACGAGATGGCATCGGTGATGGCTGCCACCATCAAAACGTATCATCTGTCCAGCGCCGTTACCGACCTGGGCTATGAGACGAACGCCGCAGGCGTTGTGACTGCCGTTACCTTTACCGGCAGCTCCGGCATGACCTCTGCGATGGAGTCCATGACCAACAGCGATGATGAAGTGATTGCGCAGCAGGCTGACAGCTACGCACAGGCTTACGTTGCTGAAAACTCCGATACCTTTGCGGCCAGCGCCGCTGCGGACGGCCATACCTATGGCGAGCCGAAATGGTACTGGAATGACACCAACCCGGAGGATGGCCACACCCATACCTGGAAGGAAACCCCCGATGGTTACTGGACCAAGACCGATGACGGCTGGGCTTACACCGCTGTGTATACCTGTGAAAAGGACGATGCCTACCAGAAGGTAGAAGGCACCGTAACCAAGGATACCACCGAGGCAAAGCCCGGCGCTGCCGGCAAGACCGTTTACTCTGCCAGCGTGCCCGCTGACAAGAGCCCGCTTAAGAAGGAATACAAGGAACCCACCACCCGCACCGACGACATTGCCGCCCTGCCCTGCCAGAACCATGCCGTGCCCAAGGATGCAGATGGCAACTTTGTTGTTTCCTTCAACTGGGAAATGAAAAAAACGCAGCAGGGCGAATTTTCCAAAGATAATGCCCAGCTGTTCTATGACAGCGAAACCGGCAAAATTTCTGCCGGCGCTCCCGTTACCATTGACTGGGAATGCACCAGCGTCACCTTCAAGTGCGCTGTCTGCGGCGAAGAAATCAAAACCCAGCCGGTAATGACCATGCCGGTCAGCGTTGTGGTAGACCAGAATAACAATTCCGTCTACATCAACGTGGGCGGCACCCCGACCCTGGATACCACCTCCGGCGGCACCGGCGTTACCCTGGTGTCCGCAATGGACGGCGGCAACTGGTACGATATGCAGAACAACCCGGTTGACGCAAGCAAGGTGAACTTCACCTATCAGAGCGGCGACAACAAGGGCAAGAACAGCCTGCTGCTGTACGACAGCCAGAAGACTGCCGTGTATGTGGACGACCAGGGCAACCAGGTCACCAATACTTACGATGTCTCGACTGCGCAGATGAACTACTACTACTTCCAGCTGTCGCAGTTCAACCAGGACGAAGCAGAGTACTTCGGCGTGGTTGCCCCGTTCTGGACCTCCAAGGGCGTTCAGAAGCAGGGCGAGGATGGCAGCATCACCGGCACCATGGGCGCAATCAAGATATTGTGCAGCATTGATCCGAACGATGATGTCCCGCCGACCACCATGGCATTCATGCTGAACATGCTGCCGCAGGCGTTCATGTCTTACGTCATGAACTATGGCGAAGCTCTGAAAGACATCCGTGATGCAGGCTTGGCACGGGTTGCCGAGCTGGGTAACAGCGCTGACTATGTTACCAAGCTGCTGATCCTGCACGACTGGATCTCCCAGGTTGCAGAATTCGATATGGGCTCCATGGGCGATATCACCGGCGGCGGCAACAACGACCCCATCCAGACGACTGCTTTCGGTGCCCTGCTGGGCGGCGAGATCGGCGCTAAGGGCGTTGAGTATGGCTGCATCTGCCTGGGCTATGCAGCTGCATTTAACTACATGGTCCAGAATTTGCCTGACAACAAGAGCATCTATAAGAATGAAGACGGCACCTGGAAGACCCCCGATGAAGTAGGCGATAACGCTGTTGTTGACTTTGCCCAGATCCTGTATTACTGCGATACTGCTGATACCAGTATTGCCGGTAATGCGTTCGGCGGCGGCATGTTCAACAACGTCCACTACTTCAACGCAGTCAAGGTCAACAAGCTGCAGGGCGACAGCAACTCTGCTACGATGACCACCGGCGAAGCCAACAAGAACTGGTACTATGTTGACGTCTGCTATGACGACGTGAACACCGAGTGCATGGCCCAGACCCGCGTTGAGAACGCAGGCGACATGCGCCATGTCAACTTCCTGGTTTCTCCCTCCGGTCTGGAAGGCCGTTACAGCAAGTACTATGATTACATTGACTCGCTGTACGATGGCTACACCTACACCAAAAACAAGGAACCCGATAAGGATGATGCCGGCAATGTTGTGTTGAACAACGGCAAGCCGCATTACTCTTACACCAAGGCGGAGAACAAGAACGAGACCCGTTACACCGATACCTGCTACGAGGATACCTGGTTCACCTCTATCTGCAGCCCCATCTACTTCGACAATAATTACTTCTATTACGTTGATACCACGACCAACCAGAACCTGTACAACAACATGCGCCGCCAGCAGTCCGAGAACGGCAACAACGGCAACTCTGGTTCCGGCAGCTCTGGTAACAACTCCCAGATGCAGCAGTTCATGAAGAAGATGCAGAACCAGGGCCCCGATACTCTGGAAGCACGTCCGCGTACTGCGAACTACTATATCCGCAAAGAGGATTCCAGCAGCTCCGGCGGCATGAACTTCAGCATGAGCAGCTTTACCAAGACGGATGACCCGTTTGATATCATCCTGATGTACTACAACGATCTGAAGGAAACCAGCAGCAACTTCAATGATGACGACAGCAATGCCAAGGTTCTGGCCGAAGCTGGCACCATCTATAAGATCGATACCAGTGCAAAAGATAAGCATACCAAGGTTGAAAACAACCTGAACACCGAGTGCCTGGCAGACGCTGCTGCAAAGCGGATCTACCCCGCACTGGTACACTCTACCGCACTGTATGATGGCAAGCTGTACTTCAACGTCAACAACGCCATCTACCGTATGGACCCGACCACCGGCGCAGTGGAAGAAGTGAAGGAATACAACACCGTCTATGGCGGCATTAAGCTGACCAAGGATAAGGACGGCAACATGGTTCCCGATACCCACTTTCCCGGCATGAGCATGGTTATCATGGATAGCGCCCAGGATACCAGCAGTGTGAAGTATCTGGGCACCTTCAAGAACCATCCTCTGGCGGGCCTGACCCTGCGTGACAGCTACAGCTTTGCTACCACCACCCAGCAGGGCCAGACTGTGATCACCGGCATCAACACCACCAAGGATCAGCTGGTCGTTTCTGTCGGCACCAACCTGTCCAACACCTATAAGGAACTGGTGGACGGCAAGGCAGAAGTCAAGACCGATGCCTCCGGCACTTCTTATGCAAACCGTAAGAGCTACAAGACCGAGTCCTGGAACTACAACCCGAGTTACAACCAGAACATGGGCAGCTCTGACGAGAAGAACAAGAACGAAGAGTTCATGTGGTGCGCTAACCTGGTTGAAACCATGCCGATGTCCGACATGGTCAGCGACCTGAGCAGCGGCGCAACCACCGATGTTTCCGTTGAAGCATGGTGTGATACCCCCGCTTACACCCAGGCCCGCACCAACAAGTACGGCCTGACCAAGGGTGAAAAGAAGTACGCTGACGGCGCACTGCCCAAGGGCCATACCTGGGCTCTGGACGAGCTGGAAACCAAGTCCGTTGGCAACAATGTGTACCTGTGCTCTGATTGCCATACCGCAACCGAAAGCACCCCCCACACCGTTACCCTGCCCGATGCAGTTGCAGGCGTTACCCTGACCCTGGGCACCACCAGCAACACCTACATCAAGGACGATACCGTTACCCTGACCGTAGAAAAGGAAGGCACCGATATCGTTACCGTTACCGCAAAGAACGGCAATACCGATGTTGCTCTGACTGAAGTTCAGGAAGCAGCGCAGGACGAAGCCGCAGCCCAGGCTACCACCGAAAAGGCGAAGACGGTTTACACCTTCACCATGCCGGACGGCGATGTGACCATCAGCGTTGCAAAGAACGCTAAGACTTATGCGGTTAATGTTGCTGCCCTGACCAATGGTGAGATCACTGCTTCCGCTAAAGAAGCAGCTGAGAAAGAAACCGTAACCCTGACTGCTAAGCCCGCGACCGGCTATGCCCTGAAGGCTGGCAGCGTGAAGGTTACCTACAAAGACGCTGACAACAACGAACAGACCGTAAAGGCAACCGTTGACGAAAAAGACGCCAATGTTTACACCTTTGCAATGCCTGCGTACCCTGTCAACGTCAGCGCAGAGTTTGCTAAGGAATACAAGGTTACTGTGGCAGACACTGCGAACAAGAACGGCGAAACCAAGGTGAGCGCAACCGCAGCTGTTGAGGGCACCGAAGTTACCGTTACCGTTAAGGCAGCTGATAACTACCAGCTCAAGGCTGACAGCCTGACCTACAGCTACAAGAGCGGCGAAGATACCAAGACCGAAAAGCTGACCCCGAACGCAGAAGGCAAGGCTACCTTTAAGATGCCCGCAGCTGATGTCAATGTCACTGCAGAGTATGTCGAAAAGAAACCGGAAGCCTACACTGTGACAGTGAACAAAGCTACCAACGGCACTGTAACCGCTGATAAGGAAACCGCCGCAGCAGGTGATACCGTTACCCTGACTGTTAAGGCAGACGAGACTATGTACTCTCAGGCTGTGCTGGCTGAGGACGGCCTGAAAGTTGCTGACAGCAAGGGTGCTGCAGTTGCATGCACCGCTGGTGCTGACGGCACTTACACCTTCACCATGCCTGCTGACAACGTAACTGTCACCGCAACGTTTGAAATCGTTGCATATGGTGTTGAGGTTGCACCGACTGAACATGGTTCTGTTACCTTTGAGGGCGGCAAGAAGTACTTCAAGGTTGGCGAGAATGTTACTGCTACCTTTACCGCAGAGGCTGGATATGAGCTGGCTAGTGCTTCTTATCAGGAAGGCAACAAACCTACAGACATTACAGCCAAGGTTAAGGAAGCTAGCAACACTTACACCTTCACTATGCCTGAAAACTATGTGAAGATCGAAGCAACCTTCACTGCTGTTCAGCCTACTGAACCTACTGAGCCCACCGAACCCACCACTCCGGATGAGAACGGCGGCGACAACACCGAAACCGAGGCTCTTGAGGCCGAGGAGCGCACCGTTCATGGTGCTGCTGAAAAGACCACCATTACCGCAATGGCTGTCTTTACCTGCACCGATAAGAACTGCGCAAGTGCACAGTTCGTGGATGCAACTGTAAAGCAGACCAGCGGCGTTACCACCGCTGCTGTCACCTTCAACGGCAAGGACTACACCGCCAAGTACGGCGAGAAGAACGGCTGGGTTGAAGAAAACGGCAAGAAGTACTGGTACGAAAAGGGCGTGAAGCAGGGTACCACCGGCCGCGGCAAAGAGATCCATGATCCCGATTCCGACGCCTGGTACTGGCTGGATGCTGTCCAGGGCGGCGCAATGACCGTCAACAAGGACGTTTACCAGGAATCCGACGCCGGCCAGTGGGCTGATAGGCCCGATGGCACCGGCAAGTGGGTCCGTTACGATGAGAACGGCCACATGGTCAAGGGCTGGCAGACGACCGAGAAGGGCACTTACTACTTTGACCCGACCTATGGCACCATGGCCAAGGGTGTTACCGAAATTGACGGCGTACCGTGCGCCTTCGATCAGAACACCGGCATTGGCCTTGATAAACAGTGGGTAACCATCAATGGCGCCGATTACTGGTACGAAAATGGCGTTCGCCAGGGTCTGGAAGGCCGCGGCAAGGAAATCTATGACCCGGCTTCCGATGCTTGGTACTGGCTGGACTCTGTTGATCAGGGCAAGAAAGCCACCAGCAAGGATGTCTATCAGGAATCCGAAGCTGGCCAGTGGGCTGATAGGCCCGATGGTACCGGCAAGTGGGTCCGTTACGATGCACAGGGCCACATGATCAAGGGCTGGAGCGCTGACAAGCGTTACTATTTCGACCCGATCTATGGCACCATGGCTAAGGGCGATGCAGTCATCGATGGCCGCACTTATCATTTCGATAAGAACACCGGCATTCGGCAGTAATCCCACAGCCGGAACAATGAGCTGTAACCCAGCCCATTAACCTCTAAATAGAAATGCCGCAGCAGATGTAACAGCCAAAATGCTCGATAAGACATCCAGTATTATCTGCGCTTTTGGCTTGGCATCTGCCGCACCTCGCTCGCCGTATCGGCGCTTAGAATTATGCGGTATTGCCCTAAAGCAATCGAATCCAACGCCTTGGAACAGTCACTGCGCCCGCAGGCACCTTGCCCTGCCACAAATCCCATCACGACCAATCGGATAAGGCCTCGGAACGGTCAAGACCGTTCCCTACAGAACAAATTATAATGGGCAGCACACCCTTAAACAATCAGTAGGGCGGGGGACCCCTAGAAATAGTACACGATTAAAAAATCGCAATTTACCTTACCCGCATAATAAAGGCAACACACAAAAACATGGCGAGCACATCAGGCCGGTGCAAGGGCAAAACCTACTAAAAAGCTGCGGCTAAATTTGGCAAATATGGCGCGCGAAGTATAATTTTTGGAGGATATCACAAGCAGAACAAACAAACTTTGTCAGTTCAAACAACAAAAAAACAATAAACTGGCATGGATGCCAAAGAATGCGGCCGCGAATTGTGAAAGATTTTAATATATTTTCTTCGTTTCCTCCTTACCTGTTATCATTTGAATTTGCAATCGAAATATGGAACTTGTATAATAGAATAAAAGAAAAGTGCAAACTAAATGGGCAAAGAGGATTTGGTGTAATGGATGATAAAAATAGATTCAGCATTCTGCTGGAGCATTTGCTGGAAGTTGCGGAAGTCAAGAACTATACCCTGGCCAAGCGCCTGCAATACGATGTTTCCTATATCAGCAAATGGGTCAGCGGCCGCATGCTGCCTGCCAAAAAGACTGAAAAGCGCGTGATGGAGGGCATCAGTGCCTGCGTGGTGGATGAAGCCACCGATGATGGCCGTGACCTGCTGCTGCGGGAATACAGCGTTAGCATCCCCAGTGACCTGAAAGCCGCCATTTATGATAACCTGATTGCTGAATATGATTATTTGCAAGAGGAGCTGGACAGCGGCGAGGCGCGCATTGGCCCCTATACGGACTTTTGGGCCGAGCTGAACATGCTGCAATACCTGACCAAAATGGCGCACCCCGTGCTGCGCCGCGTCAGCCAGCTGGACATTGTGGCTGTGATGGACCTGATGGAAATGGCGCGCGAATACCGCCTGAAAGTTGCCAACCTGCAAAACGGCCAGCTGGTGGACCAGCGCAGCTATGATAACGTCTATTTCAAGCTGATGATCGATATCAGCCGCGAAAAATGGGACCCCATCTATGATGCCGCGCTCATTATTAACGTGTTGACCAACTTCAGCCATATTCATTTCAAGCTGTTTGGCAGCACCGCGGCTGCCGGGCGCGCGGTGTTTGTGGTCAAGGGCGATTTTGCCATTACCGGCCTGTTGGTCAGCCACAGCCGCTGCGCTGCCGTTACCGCCACCGAGGACCCGCAGAACTGCGAAAGCCTGTATGATAACTTCTCCAAGCTCTGCGTGCGGGATGACCAGCTTTTCCGCGATACCAGCATGCGCCAGCTGATCAGCCAGTACGACTATATGCACACGCTGCTGGCCTCCAATCTGCGGTGGATGTTCGGCCATCTGAATGAGCTTCTGCTGCCGGATGACTTGTTTGAAGAGATCCTGACCGCCCACGAGGCCGAGCTGAAAGATTTTTTGGGTGCTACCCCTGCGGAGCTGCGTAGCGTACACAACCTTGCCAAAGGTGTGGTGGAGGAAACAAACATCCGCATCCTGATTTATGAAGCTGCATTTTCCTCCATGGCGGTTTCCGGCGAGCTGGACTTTTTCAGTTACAAGGTCAACCTTACCCCGGATCAGCGCAGCCGGTGCATCAGCTATGTGCTGCAGCTTTGCAAGCAGCGTGAAAAACTTGAATTCCGCTTGATCAGCGGCCGTATTGTGAACGATTTCCAGTATGTGGCGGACCCCAATATGTTTCTTTCTGGAGCTGCATCGTATCTTCGGCTGGATAACAACTGCCCCATCAACCGGATTGCAATGGTCAACAACAGTGTGATGGAAGACCGCCTGAGTGAATATTTTGATCAGGTCTGGAATTTGGATGACCAGAACGTGACAAAAGAGCGCAACGCCATTGCGGAGCACAGCCATCATGTCCTGCAGGGAATCCATCTGATTACCCGCGCCAAAAGTGATGAAATGGAAGAACTGCAAGAGAACTGGATGAACAAAATCTAAAAATACAACATACATACGCATAAACATAAAGCCCTGGCTGCTGCGGTAGCTGGGGCTTTTGTTGCACCAAGGAAAATGGAATTGCAAGAAAACTCCATGCCAAAGCGTGAAAATCCATGTGAAAAAAGTGAATCATGCGGAATCAATTTCTGGAAATTTGTGCCATGGGATTCTCGTGCTTTCCGTAAACAGGAATGGTATACTATGTTCAGCACCGAAGATAATTATAGCATTATGGTTCGGCGACGCTGTGCAACGATGTGCACAGCAGGGGAAAGCGCCATAAAGGTTTGGCGTGATTTGATTTGGATAATTTAATTCCCTGCAACTATAAGGGAAAGACATTTGGAGGAAATTGCAATGAATGAAAACGCGATGTTGACTGGCAAGCCCAGCATTGACCGCCCCTGGATGAAGTTCTATCCAGAAGTTCTGCGCGGTATCCAGGTTCCGGCCTGCACCGTGGAGCAGTACCTCTCCGTGCGCGCTGCAGACCCTAACGTGATTGCCATGCACTACTATGGCGTGGATATCACCTGGGGTACCGTGTTCCGTAAGGTGGACGCCACCGCCCGCGCTCTGCAGGTGCTTGGCATCAAGCAGGGGGACCAGATCCCCGTGTTCCTGCGTTCTGTGCCGGAATTCATTTATCTGCTGCTGGCAGCCGAGCGCATCGGAGCTTCGCTGCTGTGCCGTGACAACACCCTGGAAGAAAACATTGAAGCTGTTCAGAAAGCCAATGCCAAGGTGATTTTTGTTCACGACTTCTTCTCCAAGGCCGAAATCGAAGCCTACCGTGAGCAGACCAACGTGAATACCTATGTTATCGTTCCCGCTCTGGAAAGCGGCGACCGCGCCGCTATGCCGGTTTACCTGCAGCATTCCCTGGATGCCCTGTATCCGGATGTTCCCGCCCGTGGCTCTGATACCATGATGTGGGCTGATTTCTGTAACATGGGCCAGCGTTTTCGCGGCTTTGTGCCCGCTCCTGTCAACATTGACCGCCCGCTGCTGCGCGCCTACACCAGCGGTTCCACCGGCCCTTCCAAGCAGGTCATCCATTCTGCACACAGCATCATCGGCGTGCTGGCCCAGATGAACTTTTATGGCTCTTCGGATAAATTCCGCCCCACCTGGCTGCTGACCATCCTGCCCCCGGCTCTGATCGCTGTTGTGGTTTCCATGATGCTGCTGCCCCTGGCCGGTGGTATGCTGCTCATTCTGGATCCGTTTGTGGATGTGTACGATGTTGACCTGGAAATGATGCGCTACCGCCCCAACAACTGGCCCCTGATCCCCATGTTTGTGGAGGTTATCCGCCGTAGCAAGCGTCTTCCGGCTGACTATGATATGTCCCACATGCTGGCCATCGGCGCCGGCTGCGAGGCATTCAACAACAAGCAGCTGCGCAATGTTGAGGAGTTTCTCAAGCAGCATAACTGCAACCTGCGCTTTACTGCCGGCTACGGCAGCAGCGAGGCCGGCTCCAACGCCACTCTGCCCATGGCTCCGTTCCCGGTGCGTGACGGCAACGTTGGTGTGCCGATGATCCACAGCGTCATCAGCATCTTCAAGCCCGGCACCCAGGAAGAGCTGACCTACAATACCCCCGGTGAGATCTGCATGACGGGCCCCGGCGTGATGCTGGGCTATGACCGCCCCGAAGCAACCGCCAAGGCACTGCAGGTCCACGCAGACGGCAAGACCTGGCTGCACACCGGCGATATTGGCTATATGTCCGAGGACGGTGTGCTCTACACGATGACCCGCGGCGCATCCCCGCGCTTTGGCGGCGGCGACCTGATGGTGCAGCCGCTGGAGAACATCGTGGCCGATGCCGACATCAAGGGCATCAAGGACGAGTTCTTTGTTATCGTGCCGGATGATGAGCACGAGGGCTGCTTCCTGCCGTACCTGTACGTCCAGCTCAAAGATGGTTACACCTTGGACGATGTGCGCGATAAGATCAATGCCTGCCTGCCGGAACGTTACATGCGTCCGGTGGAGATTTTCACCGTACCGGAACGCCCGTTCTTCCACTTCAAGACCAACCGTATTGGCCTGAGCAAAGAAATCATCGCCAAGCGCAACCAGCAGAAAGAGAAAGCCAAGCGCAACAGCTTTGCCGATGGCTGCATTGCCTGATGACTTTGGCGTGATAAAATCATGATAATGTAACGGCATGTGCCCACCTTATGATAGAGATAAGGGGGCACATGCCTTTTGTTTTGGGGTGGGGGAGCGGATGAAGATGAACGGTACGCGCGGTTGGGGGATAGGGGAGAAGGGCAATCGGATTCCGGTGCGGGGGAGATACTTGTGAAGTTGTAAAGGCAATACCGCATAATTCTAAGTGCCGATACGGCGAGCGAGGTGCGGCAGCTGCTAAGCCAAAAGCGCAGAT
>PPYF01114775.1_pt1 | contig 12821 bp, 6 predicted proteins | sample 1559871 | NCBI WGS metagenome assembly PPYF01 (sample SAMN08240021, study PRJNA423297) | Human gut metagenome, whole genome shotgun sequencing project. | reverse complement strand
GTGTCACCGGCAGCTGCCATTGCCTGGAAGTCGGAGGGAAGCGGATCCTGGTAGACTGCGGTTTGCAGCAGGGCCGGGACGAGGTTTCCAACGGGGAGTTCCCCTTTGCGGCGGGCTCCATCGACTATGTCCTGGTGACCCATGCCCACATTGACCACTCCGGCCGGATCCCCATGCTCATCAAGCAGGGCTTTCAGGGCCGCATCCTCACTACCCGGCTGACGGCGGATCTCATGAGCATCATGCTGCTGGACTCCGCCCACATCCAGGAACAGGACGCTGAGTGGAAAAACCGCAAGGCGGAGCGCTCCGGTGCTCCCCGGGTGGAGCCCCTTTACACCATTGAGGACGCCCAGCGGGTCCAGGAGTTTTTGACCACCTGTGAGTACGGCCAGGTCATCGACCTGTGCGAGGGGGTGGAAGTGGAGTTCGTGGACGCCGGCCATCTGCTGGGCTCCGCCTGCATCGCGATGGATCTGACGGAGAACGGCGTGAAAAAGCGCATCGTATTCTCCGGCGACCTGGGCAACGTCAAGCAGCCCATCATCCGGGATCCGGTCCACTTCCACGGGGCGGACTATGTGGTGATGGAGTCCACCTACGGTGACCGCAACCACACGGAGGTGTGGAGCTATACCGACGATCTGGCCAAAATCATTGATGAGACCATGGCTAAGGGCGGAAATGTCATCATTCCCTCCTTCGCCGTGGGCCGCACCCAGGAGCTTTTGTACTTCATCCGGGAGATCAAGGACGCCCGGATGGTAAAGTCCAACCCGGATTTTGCCGTGTACATCGACTCTCCCCTGGCCAAGCGGGCCACCACGATTTTCGCCGGGGACCTGCACGGCTATCTGGACGATGACGCCATGAAGTTGGTGAAGGACGGAACCCACATGTTCAATTTCACCAACCTGCGTATGACGGAGACCAGCGAGGAGTCCAAGGCCCTGAACACGGACCCCACTCCCAAGGTCATCATCTCCGCCTCCGGTATGTGCGACGCGGGCCGTATCCGCCATCACCTCAAGCACAACCTCTGGCGGCCGGAGTGCACGGTGGTGTTCGTGGGCTTCCAGGGGGAGGGAACCCTGGGCCGCCACCTGCTGGACGGGGCCAAGAGTGTCAAGCTCTTCGGTGAGGACATTGCCGTCCATGCCAAGATCGTCAATTTCCAGGGCCTTTCCTCCCACGCCGACCGGGACCACCTGCTCAGCTGGATCGCGGATTTCAAATCCCCCAAGCCCCAGCATGTCTTCGTGGTTCACGGTGACCGGGAGGTGGCACCCTTCTTTGCCCAGACCATTCAGGGCATGGGGTTTGAGGCCCACGCCCCCCAGTATACAGAGGTCTACGACCTCGTCGCCAACGCCCAGGTGGCGCCGGGCTATCTGCCGGAGCGGAAGATCAAGTCCTTCGACGGACAGGCCAAGTCCACCGCCGCTTACGAGCGGCTGGTGGCCGTTGGGCAGATGGTTATGGAGGCCATCAAGCGCGCCAAAGGCCGGGACAACAAGTCCCTTGCCAAGTTTGCCGACCAGCTGCGTCAAGTGTTAGAGCGGTGGGAGAGCTGATCTGCCCCAGCTCCTGGGCCTCTCCGGAGTGGACGGAGTTTTCAGCTGTTCCGCCAGGTCGTTTTACCATTACAAAGAGGAGCGCTGTCCCAATTTTTGAGGACAGCTGATATGAGCGGACCGCATCCGGACATCTCCGGATGCGGTTCTCAGAAACAAGCATGAAGAGGAGCACCGGTATGGAAAAGCTGATGGAGGGCCGCGTGTACACCGGCACCGTGGAGGGATACTCCAGCGAGGGGCTGGGCATCGTGCGGCTGGACGGGGCCGTGGTCTTTGTCCCTCGGGCGGTCCGGGGGGAGACCGTGGACCTGAAAATCACCAAGGTGATGAAGACCGCGGCGGCGGGGGAGATCGTGAAGATCCATGCCCCCTCTCCGGAGCGGACGGAGCCGGAGTGCCCCTATTACGGCCAATGCGGCGGGTGTGATTTCCAGCACCTGACCTATACGGAGGAGCTGTGGGCCAAGCGCCGGCGGGTGCAGGACGCCCTGGAGCGCCTGGGGGGCACGGACCTTGCGGTGGAGGAGATTCTGGGAGCCAAGGATCCCACCCGCTACCGCAACAAGAGCCAGTACCCCGTGGGCGCTGACGGCGCCATCGGGTTCTATCGCTCCCGCAGCCACCGGGTGGTGCCCATCCGCCGCTGCCTCATCCAGTCGGAGGTCTCCGACAAGACCGCGGCGGCGGTGGGGGAGTGGATGCGCCGATACAAGATCGCCCCCTATGACGAACGAACCGGAAAGGGCCTGGTGCGCCACATCTATGTGCGGGTGAACCGCAAGGGCGAGAGCCTTTGCTGCGTGGTGGTCAACGGGCGGCAGGTCCCCCGGGAGCCGGAGCTGGCGGCTTATGTCTGCGCGGCGGCGCCCAAGACTGTGGGGGTGGTCCTCAATACCAATACCCGCCGAAGCAATGTGATCCTGGGGGAGAAGTACCGCACCCTCTGGGGGCAGGACTTTTTGATGGACAACCTCTGCGGCCTCACCTTCAAGCTGTCGGTGCCCTCGTTCTATCAAGTGAACCGGGATCAGGCGGAGGTGCTCTACGGCAAGGCCCTGGAGTTTGCGGGCCTTACCGGGGAGGAGACGGTACTGGATCTCTACTGCGGCACAGGCACCATCACCCTCTGCATGGCGGCCCGGGCCAAGCGGGTCATCGGGGCGGAGATCGTGCCCCCCGCCATTGAGGATGCCCGGGAGAACGCAAAGCGTAACGGCATCGAAAACGCGGAATTTTTCTGCGGAGACGCCTCCGATGTGGCGGCCAAGCTGGAGACTGAGGGGTTGCGGCCGGATGTGGTGACGGTAGATCCGCCCCGCAAGGGCTTATCGCCGGAGGTCATTGCCTCCGTGGCGGCCATGGGACCAAAGCGGGTGGTGTACGTCTCCTGCGACCCCGCCACCCTGGGCCGGGACGTGAAGATTTTTGCAGGGTTGGGCTACCGGGCTGTCCGGGCCTGTGCCGTGGACATGTTCCCCGGAACCCGCCACGTGGAGACGGTGGTACTTTTGTCCAAACTTAATACCAAGCAGCATATTGAGGTGGAGCTGAATCTGGACGAGCTGGATTTGACAGCGGCGGAGAGCAAGGCTACCTATGACGAGATCAAAGCCTATGTGCTGGAGAAGTATGGGTTGAAAGTGTCCAGCCTGTATATCTCCCAGGTCAAGCGGAAGTGTGGGCTGGATATGGGACAGAACTATAACCTTTCAAAGAAGGAAGATGCAAAAGTGCCGCAGTGCCCGCCGGAAAAGGAAGCGGCAATTGTAGAGGCATTGAAACATTTTCATATGATATAAGGATAGCGACTCATACTTAAAAACACGTTATCGGCTTAGTCGGTAGCGTGTTTTTATTGTTAAGGGAGACCGTGTAACTTGACTTATAAATAGTGAATATAGTATAATTGTTCTATGTTATAGAACATAGAACAATTTCCAGAAAGGAGGTGCCGAATTGCCCAACAAGGTGGCTGTAGATCAACGAGCTAAAGATATGATCATCGAACTTGGTTTATTGATTCGTGATTGCCGTGGAACGCTCAGCCAATCTCAATTAGCCAAAAGGGTTGGCCTGCCCCGTTCCAACATGAAATACATAGAGGATGGTGTCAACGCTCCGACAGCGGATGTCTATGACAAGCTGATTAAGGAGCTAAAGCCGGATTTGCAGACGCACCACCACATGGATCATTTGTATATGGCGATTCGGAAAGTTCCTCCGCCCGATGTTTGCCGAACCATCACACAAAACAAGGATTTAGTGGATGCAATGAGGAAGTTAGAAGGTTGTAATCTGACTCCCGACCAGATTGAAAGTGTTTCCGCCCTGTTTGCGTCTTTTCAAAAGAATAGAGAAGGAGAACCCATAAAATGAGAGATAAGTATTTTTACGAAGTAATGTTTGATGATACGTCCATTGACGTAAGCAAGGAAGTCGGATTGGTCTGGTCCATTGCCAACTCGCTCCGTGGTGCCTATACCTCGGATAAATATAAGGACGTTATTATCCCCATGGTCATCATCCGCCGGTTTGAGTGCGCTTTGGAGGAAACCAAAGATGCAGTTGTGGCAAAGTACAAGCAGAACCCTAACCTCCCAGCTGCGCTTCTTTGCCAGGTGTCCAAATATCCCTTTTACAACACCAATGAATTTACCCTGAAACGCCTTCTGGATGACAGCGACAGCATTGCGTCCAACCTCAAGTCTTACATTGAAGGCTTTTCTGCTAACATCCAGTTGATTCTGGAAAAGCTGCTGAAATTCAGCACCCAGATCGACAAAATGGATAAGAGCAACCGTCTTTACAGCGTGGTGAAAAAGTTCTCTGAACTGGATTTGTACCCCACCCATGTAGACAGCATGAAGATGGGCTACATTTTCGAGGATATTATCCGTCGTTTTTCTGAAAACGCCGAGGCCGGTGATCACTATACACCCCGTGAAGTGATTCGTCTAATGGTCAATGTACTGCTGGCAGAGGGCTGCAACGACCTGCTGACTGATGAAGGAAAAATCGCCACCGTACTGGACGCTGCCTGTGGTTCGGGTGGTATGCTGTCCACTACCTATGATTTCCTGCGCCGCAAAAATCCCTATGTGGATGTGCGCTTGTTTGGACAGGAAATCAACCCCGAATCCTACGCCATTTGCCTGGCAGATATGCTCATCAAAGGGCAGGATGTGAAAAACATCATGGGTGATGAGGAGGCCAACACCCTGAAAACGGACTGCTTCCCGGATCAGAAAATGCGGCTGGTGATTATGAATCCTCCGTTTGGTACACCCTGGGGAGGCAAAGATGCACCGGAAGGACAGGAGAAGAACGTCCGTGAGGAAAACAAGAAGGGCGGACGATTTGAGCATGGTCTTCCTGGAACCGGCGATGCCCAACTGCTGTTCATGCAGCACGCCATCAACAAGCTGGACGAGAAAAACGGGCGTGCAGCAATTATTACCAATGGCTCGCCTCTTTTCTCCGGTGGAACCACCAGCGGTGAGAGCCAGATCCGGCGCTGGATGCTGGAGGAAGATTTGATTGAGGCCATTATTGCCTTGCCTACCCAGCTTTTCTATAACACCGACATCGGTATTTATATCTTCATTCTGTCCCGAAACAAGCGCCATGACCGTCGAGGAAAGGTGCAGCTAATCAATGCAGTGGATATGTGGAAGCCTCTTCGCAAATCTTTGGGCAAAAAACGTCGTGAAATCGACCGGGATAGCATGGTAAAAATCACCGAGCTGTACTCCAACTTCGAGGAAAACCAGTACTGCAAGATTTTCCCCAACGAGGAGTTTATGTACAAAGAGTATGCGGTTTATCAGCCGTTGCAGCGCCGGGGTGTGCTGGATGAGGAGAGCATCGAGCGGCTGCGGACCAGCAGCTACTTCACCAGTAACTCCAGCATTTTCAATGAGACGGATTTTGAACAGCTGAAAGAGATGAACCCCCGCAGCGCTGCCGACGAGAAAAAATACCAGAAATATCTGGCGGGCCAGCAGTTTGTGGCGGATGTGTTGACCATTCTGGAGGCTAACCGTTCTGACCAGATGTTTATGGATTATGGCGAGTTTGAAAAGTATCTGAAATCTCTGCTGGGCAAGGTTGAGGGAATGTCTGCCAGTCGTTTGACGGGCATTGCCATGGTGCTGGCGGTGATGGACAAAACTGCCGTGGTGCAGAAAGACCGCAAGGGCGAAATTGTCAAGGATACCACCACCAAGGACACCGAGATCATCAAGCTCACCCAGGACCCGGAGAAATATTTTGAGGCGGAAGTATATCCCCATGTACCGGATGCTATCTGGACCTATGAATTTGACCCGAAAAAAAAGGAGAGCGCTACCAACAAAGAAAAACTGGGCGCAGAGTTCCCGTTTACACGATTCTTTTACGAGTACAAAGAGCCGGAAAAGGCAGATGATCTGCTGGCACAGTTTATGGAACTGGAAAAATCCCTCTCCGAAAAAATTGCAGCCTTGCAGGAAAGTGAGGGAGTGTAATGGCAGAGCAAATGAAACCCAGTGGGATTGATTGGATTGGGGATATTCCAAAAAGTTGGAAAGTCACACGGTTACAAACTCTTTTTGATCAGGTCAAAGATAAGAACTCAGGTACAAAGGAAAAAAATCTGTTATCTCTTAGTTATGGTAAGATAGTGAAAAAGGACATAGAAGGTGCCTTTGGACTAATTCCTGAAAGCTTTGATACATACAATATCATTAAAAAGAATGATATTGTACTTCGATTAACTGATATGCAAAACGATCAGGTAAGCTTGCGAACAGGATTAGTCAAGGAAGAAAAAGGAATTATTACATCAGCGTATGTCACGATACGTTTGAAATGTGGTTCTCCCTCCTATTACCATTGGTATTTATATGCATTCGATACAAGCAAACAGATTTATGCCTTTGGGCAAGGCGTTAGACAAAGTTTAACTTTTGAAGAATTAAAAAAGATGCTTATTTTGTTACCCTCGCCCAAAGAACAACAAGCTATCGCCGATTTTCTCGATGAAGAATGTGCCCAGATTGACAGCATTGCCGCAGATTTGGAAAAACAGATTGTACTTTTACAGCAATACAAAAAATCACTGATCACCGAAACGGTAACTAAGGGATTGGACAAATCTGCGCCAATGAAAGATAGCGGCGTTGAGTGGATTGGGAAAATTCCGGAACATTGGCAAAAAACTCGTATTAAATTTGAAGCTTCAATAATTGGTAGCGGAACTACTCCGGATTCTGGTAACTCAATGTACTATGATAATGGAGAACATTCGTGGATTCAGTCTGGGGATTTGTATGGGAAAGATTATATTTATGAAACGGAAAAACAATTAACTAACTTAGCTATTTTAGAATGTCATGCTCTTAATTGGTATACCAAAGATTTTGTGGTGGTTGCAATGTATGGCGCATCCGTGGGGAATGTTGCAATTTCTAAAATTGATTCATTTACTAACCAAGCTTGCTGTGTAATAAAGCTAAACGAAAAAAATGACAATAGATATTTGTTTTATTTTTTGAAAGCTGCCCAAGAAGAAATGCTTTTAAAAGCTTTTGGTGGAACTCAGCCCAACATCAGTCAAATAATAATTAAGAATCTTAACTTCCTCAATGTGCCATTGCTAGAACAAATAGAAATAGCTGATTTTTTAGACAGTAAATGTGATATGATAAATGAAATGTTGAAATCAAAAAAGGATCAATATGATATTTTAATCAAACACAAAAAATCTCTCATTTACGAATATGTCACCGGCAAAAAACGAGTAAAGGAGGTGCAGTAAGATGGCCATCAAAGCAGGACAATTAAAGGAACGGGCAGATTATCAGGCATACATACTGGAAATGCTGCGGGAGGAAAACGGCTATCAGGTGCGCCCCTCTACCGCTTACGATCCCGGCTACGGCCTGGATGTAGAGCTGTTGTTTTCCTTTTTAGAAGCAACCCAGCCGGATGAATTAACACGACTGGAAAAACTCTATGGCGACAGGACCCGCCAGACCATCCTCAATTACATCAACAATGAGGTCAATAAGAAAAGCCGCAGCCTGCTGGATGTACTGAAGCACGGCGTGGAGTTTGATAACGGTGTATCTCTGACCTTCATGTACCGTAAGCCCGCCACCACCTTCAACCAAAAAGCGGAGGCGCTGTATCAGCAGAATGTACTCTCAGTGATGGAGGAAGTATGGCACAAAGAGGGCGAACGCATTGATCTTGTGATTTTCCTCAATGGCATTGCTATTTTTACTTTTGAGCTGAAATGCAACACCAGTGGACAGAACTATGAGGATGCGATCCGTCAGTATAAGTTTGAGCGAGATTATAAGACCCGACTGCTGAAATTCAAGGCGGGCTGCCTGGCTCACTTCGCCATGGACTTGAACGAAGTGTATATGTGCACCAATCTGAAAGGAAAATCTTCCTTCTTTCTGCCGTTCAACAAAGGCTGCGGCGTTGGGATTCACTCTGGCAAGGGCAACCCCCACAACGAAAACGGCATCAATGTTTCTTATATGTGGGAAGATATCCTCAAAAAAGATACGGTGCTATATCTGATTGATAAAATCATATTCCTGCAAAAGGAGACCAAGAAAGACCCGGATACCGGAAAGCGTGTCACCAAGGAAACGCTGATTTTCCCCCGTTATCATCAGTTCAATGCCGTGCGCAAGCTGGTGGCAGATGTAGTAGAACATCACAGCGAGAAAAACTATCTCATTGAGCACTCGGCGGGCAGCGGCAAAACCAATACCATTGCATGGCTGGCCCACCGTCTTGCCTCCTTGCACGACAGGGAAAACAAAGTCATTTTTGATACGGTCTGCATTATCACTGACCGTATCGTGGTAGACCGACAGCTTCAGAATGCCGTACTGTCACTGGAGCACAAGGCTGGTCTGATCAAGGTCATGGACGAAAAATGCACGTCCAAAGACCTGGCAGATGCCCTCAATGGCAATACAAAAATCATCGTGACTACCATCCACAAGTTCATGTACATTCAGGAATTGGTCCAGGAGCTGAAAAGCAAGACTTTTGCTGTAATCATCGACGAGGCCCATTCCTCTACCGCCGGAACTGCCATGGAAGCGGTGACGTATGCTCTTTCAGAGAGCCGCAAACTGAGCGAGGCTACCCCTGTTGATGTGTCGGAAGAAGAAAAATCCATGGGCGATATCATCGAGGACGAAATTGCCCGTAGCGGAAAGCAGCCCAATGTTTCCATGATTGCCTTTACAGCAACCCCGAAGCCGACCACTTTGCAGCTGTTCGGCTGCCTGAATGAAGAGGGAAAAAAGGTTGCCTTTGACCTGTATTCCATGAAGCAAGCGATTGAGGAAGGCTTCATTCTGGATGTGCTGCAAAATTATGTGACCTATAAGACTTATTTTGAAATTAATAAGGCTATTGAGGACGATCCAGAATTAGAGACGATTGCCGCAAAGCGAAAGATTGCCAAGTATATTGAGTTGCATGATACGAATATTGCCCAGAAAGTGGAGATCATTATTGAACACTTCCGCAATAACATCATGAAAGAGTTAGGTGGAAAGGCAAAAGCAATGGTCGTAACATCTTCACGACAAGCTGCGGTCAAATACCGGAACGAGTTTGAAGCCTATATCTCCAAGCAGGGATATACTGGGATTCGGGCATTAGTCGCTTTTTCCGGCAAAGTTACTTTAGATGGCAACGAATACACCGAAGCAGTGATGAATGGCATTAAGGAAGAAGATTTGCCGGAAGTGTTTGATAGCAACAGCTATCAGGTGCTGTTGGTAGCAAACAAGTATCAAACCGGCTTTGACCAGCCGAAACTCTGCGCCATGTATGTGGACAAGCGCCTTCGTGGGGTCAATGCTGTGCAGACTCTTTCTCGCTTGAACCGTATTTGTGCGCCCTATGATAAGAAAACCTTTGTGCTGGATTTCAAAAATGAATATGGGGATATTCAAGCGTCCTTTGCCCCATTCTATACTGAGACAATTCTAAATGAGACAATTACCCCTTCGGATATCAGAACGGTGGAAGCTCAGGTGGATCAGTATAATTTCCTGGATATTGACGATATTGAGGAATTTAACGGATACCTGTATCAGGATAAACGAACCTCCAAAGAAAAGGCTCGGATGTGGGCGCTGCTGGATAAATCCCTGCAAATCATCAATCGCCACCCGGAACTGGAGAAGCTGGAAATTCGTGCAACTATCAAGCGTTTTCTGAGGTTTTACAGTTTTCTGATTCAAGCAACCTGTTTTGAAAGCGTGGATCTGCACAAGAAGTACAATTTCCTTTCATACCTGGTTAAGGAGATCGAAGTAGGCGGCGGTGGAAATGATTTTGATATTGCGGACAAAATCACCGCCTCTAACTTCCGTCAGAAAAAGACCGGGGAAAACACACATGAGATAGAATCCAAACCGGAGGTAAGCCTGCCAACTCCCAACGAGGTCTTTATAGACGAAGCCGTGAAAAAGAAGCTGTCCGAGATCATCGATGAGATCAATGCAGCGTACAACAAAAGCTTTGATGTGGATGTTGCAACCAAATCTGCGTTACAAATGCGGGATATCCTGCTGAAGAACGGTCATCTTCGAGACAGCGCGCGAAACAATTCCCTAAAGGATTTCCGGTTCGCCTATTTTGATGCCGTACAGGATGCCCTGATTGCCGGGTATGAGCAGAATCAGGATTTCTTCGCACTTTTGCTGGATAATGACGAGAAGAAGCGTGAACTGATGCAGGTGTTCCTGGAAGATGTATATAAGCATTTGCGTAGTGATTAACCCCTTATGCCAATTAACAGCGCCCACTGACTACAATGTCGATGGGCGCTATTATATTGGTTACAACTCAAAACTTTCTATCTGTCTGTTGCAAATGTCCTAAAACAAATCTTATTCACTTTTCTCGCTTTGTGTCAAGGAATTGTACTCCTTTAATTTGTTTTCTCGTACCTTTGTCTCGTATTGATTTGCCTTTTTTTCCAGAAACTGTACGAGAAAACGCTTTCCAACCGATACGGTATCAATCGTAGAAATTATTGCTAATATAGTTGCAATAATTAATGCAATTGTAAATAGCGTGTTTGAATGTGTAGTAAAGGAAAAAACTGTGCCCAAAACACCTAAAACCGATAATGCAAACATGACAACGGATAACAGTTTCTTACGAGGAGAAATCCATTTTTCACGAGCTTGTTTCGCATATGAATCGGCTGACTTTCGATTCTTCTCAGCTTGCATTTTCCGCTGTTGTTCTTCAGATTCTTTTTGCTTGCGAAGTTCACAAGTGATATTTGACAATTCCTGAGTATGTTTTTGCGAAGCTCTTTCCATTTCTTTGTTTAGTTGGTTCAATTCGATTTGATGCCGTTTTTCTCTTTCGTTTAGTTCAGTTTGGTGGCGGGCTGTTTCTTCAGCTATTAATTGTTCTTCATATTTCCTTTGAGCTTCTTGTACAGATGTTTCGGTGATGCTATCAACCTCCCCAAAAGAGCCTAACCAGATTTCATTCCGAAATACCCGGTCAGCACGTAAAGCCACAACTTGTTCTGGTGTCAACTTGCCAGATAGTTTAAGTTTTTGGAGAACCTCATCGACTTTTTTCATTATTTCTGGGATGGGTTGTAATGCACAATACGCATTCTTTAGTAATTCGCTTTCTGGCAAATTATTTACCTCACCACATTTTATCCAAGTAATTGCTGATAAATTACTATCAGAAATAATTAACTGAAAGGTTCTCTTGCTTGTGTTCTCTTTATAGTATGTGTTAAAAGCTCTTGTAAAATCATAATTATTTGTGACAAAAATAAAACGGCATGTTTCAATATCGTTACTTGTATAATCTCCTCTAAGGCGATGAATGGCCAGTGCGGATTTTACGTCATTTTCCAAATTGGCTTCTGTATAATGCGGAGTATTATCTTTAATAAACTGCTTGAGTTCTGTCTCTCCTAACATTTTTTGTTCATCTACGGAACCATCGTCTTTTGTGTCATATGGAGGAATATCGTGTTCAACTATTCCAAAACGGCTTTCCAATTTACTTGGTAGTAATTTAATCTCTCTATCGACGTCATTGGAGTTGTAGTTGTGAGCGTTTAAACCGTCTAGAGTACGATAGCCATTGGATATTGCCGTTGGACTCAAAGAGTACTTATATGCAGATAAAATATCAATTATTTCCTGTCTTATATGGGGAAAGTAGCAAAATTTTCCATTTTGCCGTTGCAGCATATTATGAAGCAATAGGGCGTTATGTTCTCTTTCGCTGCCGCTATATCCCAGTAAGTCTATTAAAAATGGTGTATCATAAAAGAACGTTGTATTTGAATAGTTGGCTGATTTTATGTCTCCATTCTCTGGTTGAATATAGAGCGCTAAACGTAAAAAATATCCTTTAATTAAATCGTTTAGATACTCAAATTCTTCATTACTCGCATCTTTGCACTCGAAAATGAATCTTGCGATATAGTAATCTGTTTCATAATCTTTTGGTGAGATACTGACACTTGCCAGATCATTTGTGCCTATCTGAAGACCGTATCGGGAAAAAAAGGTATGTAAACAGTTAATCGCCCGGCTGTCGGTAAAATTCCCTGCTCTTTTACAATGTGCATTTAGGTATACTGATAATTTTTCGCCTAAAACATGTAAGTAGCGTTCACAATCTTTCCGTCGAGAATCCATTTGAGAAATCTCCGAATCGATTGGAGAAACAAGATAATAATTGTGATTTCTTCTTTCAATAGATGAATAAGGTTTACGTGCAAACACTTTCTTTATGATGACTTCTGGCATATCTGTATACGCAAAATTATGTTGCACATAATTTTGCACCTTTTGTATGTCTACTTTTTCGCCTGGAGATGTGAGAGTAGCGGTCGCATACATTACAAAAGGGGTAATAAGGTCGATCATGTCTTTTTTGCGACTTTGCCATACGGCTTCTAGCATTGCTGCACTAATCATTGTTTGATTATTGTTCATTTTCTGTCTCTCGTCCCTTTCTTTTTTAATTATCTCGTATGTAAACTAGCAGGCAAATATAAAATTGCTTAAATCATTTTCGCTTTTTCTTTTTGGACGCATAATACGGCTTTGGCCTTGCTTTTCCTCGCATACTATTGGGATTTTTGAGCAGCTTGGACAGGCTCAGTATCCGCAGGAACGCCGAGAAGTCCTCCGAGGAAATCTTCTCAAAGGGTATCTGCAACTTATC
>PPYF01268716.1_pt1 | contig 12823 bp, 11 predicted proteins | sample 1559871 | NCBI WGS metagenome assembly PPYF01 (sample SAMN08240021, study PRJNA423297) | Human gut metagenome, whole genome shotgun sequencing project. | reverse complement strand
GCAGTTATACAGATAGTTCACCAGGAGATTGGTATCAGCAGCAATCTTGTAGCTCTCATCATAGAGACCACATTTCATCATCACCTCACGCTTGATATAGCAGGTTGGATGCAATGGCAGCCAGCCGCATCTCACCTTCCAGCGAGCATACTTGCCGCCAATCCATTTTCTCACCACCTTATTTACAGACTATTTACATCCATATCAACTTTATAAGATAAATTATTATTCATCTTTAGTACTTCCATTATATATTGCTTCTCATTTTCTACAAGTTTCTGCATTCTATTAACAGCAAACTCTTTTAAATTACCTGTTTTAAAGAAATCAATCATTACATTATTAAGAATATATGGTTGAAGTTCTTCATCCGTAGCTTCTTTTTTTCCTAAAAATAAACTTTTTAAAAAATTTATTTGTGTCTTATTTACACACCATATTGTATTGAACAACCTTTTCTTGCCTGTTTTTGGAATCACGTAGGGAATTAAACTTACGTTATTATGGTATGTTTTTTTAAACTTCAATTGACTTAAAACGAAACAACATGTATTTACAGCACCAAGAGATACTGCTGTATTACATGACCGTTCTACGGTAATCTCGCCATACTTTATCGGAAAATTATTTATCCCCTTAGAATAACTATCAAATTCATATATATCATCGCGTATCCTTGCTAAAGAAGTATTCGTAAAGTAATTAGTATATGATGTATAATAGAACCATTTTTTCAGTTCATAAGCCTGACTACCAATAGTTTTATTCTCTTTGAAAAATAATGCTAACATAATAAGTTGATAGGTATATGGCAACAATCTAACATCTATAACTTTACATTCTTCATATAGGAACTTCACTGCATTTACAACAGACCTCTTAACATCTTTCATAACTGTTGGCAAGTCTTTTATACCTACAATATCTTCTGTCTTGACATCAATAAATGCCTTTTCTGTGTAATTACCAACACATTTTAAGATTATATCCCTTTTAAGAGAAGAAAAGTTGTAAGGTTCAAGTTCTTCTTGAATTTCCTTTATCGCATCGCCAAACTTAAAATGGGTCTTAGAATTAAAGGTCAAAGCTTGTATCATGAAATCCGGACTAATACTTGTTCCTTGGGAATTAAGACGAGAGAATATTTCTACAGCATCATCTATACCTCCACCGTTTACAGTAATATAGCCAATTTGGTATGAAATCAAGATTCTGTTTAACCTCTTAGCTTTATCGGCATACTCCTTCACCTCAGCTTCATCTAATCCCATTTTCTTTATTCGTTCAATATAATCGACAATTGCATAAGAATCAAAAGCGTCACTGAGTCGAAGTAACTTAGCATCCGTTTTACCTTTTCCCAAAATCGAGAAATCCTTGAGGTCAACATATACTAAATCCTTATTCTTACCTTTGTCAAAGAGCACACTAATTAACGTTGTTAATCTTTGCCTACCGTCAAGAATATAGAAATGCGGCATGTTACTTTTCTTTATCTTCACGCCACCGATATTCTCAAAAGAATGAAAACTATCATTTTGTGGGGCCCATAAGATTATTGACCCTATTGGAAAGCCCTTAACTATACTATCAAAAAGATCTATCATCTGACGCCTATCCCAAACAAAGTCTCTCTGAAATTCAGGGATTAAATATTCACCCGAAGCAACCTTATCCAAAATATTAGTCATATAATCACGATCTGCTTTTATATACATATTTTCCATTATCTAAATAACTTTTGCAAACATAAGGATAATTTTTTGGATTTCGTATTCTCCATCAAATAGTCCCATATTGTTTTGAATACGTTTTATTAACCTTTTAGGATTCATATAAGCTGCCATATCAGCCATATCTCGCTTATGTAAATTTATAGTTTTACAAGCTTCGATATCCAAATAATCATATACATCATTATTGTCGGTTGGTGGAATGGATGTCGTGGTTTTATTTGCTTGAGTATAAGCCTCCCACGAATAATAATTTTCGATTTCTCTTTTTACTAACTCATGCCCTTTAATATTATTATCTATTAGATATTTGTGCAAGGAGTCATTCTTACCGTTTGCCTCATTATAGCACGATTTATCACTATCAAATACTGTCGTAAGTTTATATTTATCAATACCAGTATAAGCTTCGTCAGCAAGACTTTTCAAACGGATAGCAATTGTACCAGCTCCACCTCCAGCATGTTCTTGTACCAACCATTTTTCTTCTATGGCACGATGCACAAAAGAATTCACTGTTTTATGGCTTGTTTTGATCTTGTTATCAAAGAATTCTACCCATTTTTTTATTGTAGGCCAATCATTTGATGCATTTTCCAAAACAATGCGACTATTATTTTGCAAAATTTTCATAGCAACATGTATAGTAACCATATTCGGGGCAGTTCCTACATGAATTGTCGTAAAACATTCTTGATATACATTACTTATATCGAACAAAGCTTCATTGCTTAGAATCAATTCAATATCCTGCTTGCCCAAATAATCTATTGTCAGAACCTTATTCTCTAGATAAGTAAACAAGCTAGAAGAACATTTGACTTTCTGCATCTTTTCACATGCCAAAAGTAGGAATTTTGCTAAATCTCTTAAATATGAATTGCTTTCTTTTAAAGAATTATCTAAAATAAATATCATATGGTATCCTTTCTATAAACTATTCTGCATTTTTACGCAATTTCTTCATTAATTCAAAGGATTCATTAAAGACCTCTTCAGGCCAATCACTAACATTACCATTCTCATCTATTCCAATTTCATCTAATACGGCATTATCACCACATTCATTAACATAATATATTACAACATCATCTTTGGTAAAAGGATTGGTCTTATCTGCCACTAAGTTTCGAATTTCTAAAAGAAGGTTTTTTGAATGAGTCTCTATAACATATCGATGATTATTTTTCTTGGATGTTTCAACAAACAATTCTGCTACAGCTTCATGTGCTGCAGGATGCAAATGTAACTCTGGTTGTTCTACCGCTATCACGGTATCTTTTTCATCAACCATATTACACCTTGTAACAATCGGTAAAATCTGGCTCATTCCTTGTCCTTCGTCGGCAATATTTGTTTCATGACCAGAATTCTTATTCCGAACATTTACAGAAAAAACTCCATTATCAAGTTGCTTTAAAGTTAATTCACAACCAAATTTACTTGAATACCAACCTGAAACCACAGAAAGCAATTCTTTTGATAAATTTAAATTATCATAAGCCCAAGAGCCATCATATCCAACTTTATTTGACAAGGAAGAAATCCGTTGGCAATAAACTCTTTTAGGAAAGACACGGAAAGGTCCAATATAATCAGTATGAAGACGATAAGGTCTTACGCTATTAATGCCATTTGCTTTTAGAAATTCTTCATTCACAAATCCTCTGAAGCCATAAGATGAATACTCTTTATTTGAATTTATATCAATATAAGCTCTTTGATCTTTCTTTTGTTCCAATATTGAATACATGCCTGCAAAACTAACCTGATATCGTTTAATCCAATAATCATAATTACCCATTTTGGAGATAAATTCAATATCGAGGCCAAAACCATCCTCGTATTCCAGACCAAAAGAGAGCCCTATATTATTTCCATTATGCGAAATATCAGAAAAAGAAGCACCAAGAGCTACTCCATCATTATCAAAAGAAAATGGGGATAAACTTGAAGCACATAGAGCTTTTTCAAACATCGGAAATAATTTAGAGATTGAACTTTTACCACTACTATTTTTTCCAATAAGTATAGTAATCGGTCTAATTTCCACAACACCTTTATCCTCAAATTTCTTATAAGAAGAAAATGAAATATTTTTTAGTTTTACCATAATCAATAGACTATATGTATAATTAATTATTCTATGTTATATATTGATTACTTGCCTTTCAATATATTTATCTCAATTTATATTTTTCTAAAAGTTGCTCAAACATTTCTTTTTTGAACTTATAAAACTCCCTTACAGAAGTCTTACCATCCAAACTATAACCAAGAACCTGTTTCTGAAAATCATTCAAGTAACTATCACCTACCCCCAATGAAGCCAAATCTTTCTTTCTGCTATCAGTAAAAGTAAGCAAGTTTTCATGCATGTCAATCATCTTCTGCTTTTCATCCTTGTAGAATACCTCCAATTTCAAAGTATCCTTATACCCTATAGATAAACATACTGGAGTAAACAGCATATTGACATCATAATCATCATCATTCATACTCAGCATGTTGGGAAATATTCCCTTAAACCGAACATGCTCATCAACAAATGCATACGGATTTTCCAAAGTCAACCCATTTTCCAAAGGATCAAAAGTACCTTTGTTAGAAATGTCATTGCAGGTAGTACAACAAGGAATCAAGTTGCTGAACGAAACGGCCAAAAACGGATATTTACTCTTGGGCAAGAAATGGTCAATCGGAGGTTTAGAATCTCGCTTACCCGCATATGACGCAACATTTATCTTATTGCGTCCGCAATAAGGACAAACCTTTAGATTCAAATTCTTGATGAATTGCAACTTATTCAACTCCTTTTCATATAACATCTCCACAAAGATATGATAGAGAATATCATGAAAATCATCTACATAGGTTAACCCTTTCTTATTCTTACCAGGAGAATAAAAATCTCCTGTTAGAAACGTTTCCTTATTGATTCCAGATTTCCACTCCTTACCAGCATTCCATACTTCCACATTATGCAAAATGGCCAAACAATCCTCCCATGAAGCACATAACAGAGTCTCCAAATTGGCATCAGAAGAATAATGTTCCAAGAAATTCCAGGTAGGACTTCCTTTGCATACCTTATAAACGAACTTGATGTTCTCCTTTCGACCAACAGTTCCTTCAAACGTAAGAATACCATCTCGAAAACCTTCCATTAACTGCAGAGCTTGTTCAGCAAGGGAATCTAGATGCCATTTTCGCATCTGTGCATTTACATTATGAATCCGATACATTTTCCTCTATATTTAGTAAGTAGTTAGCAATGAAAGAATCGCCTACCATCCTCATAATTTCAGCAGATGGAGTTTTACCATTTCTCTGTGCACTCTGAATCCAGCGTTTCATAGCTTTAGCAGCCACATCACCTATTGGAGAATTGGCAAAGAAGAAACTAGAGCGCAACATATCATAATAATTTGCGCCAAAAGTCTGCTTATCTACCCTCACAGGATTACCTTCAGACAAATACAATGTATTTTCAGTCAACACATCACTCAATATAAAAGGAGAATGAGTGGCAATTAAAATATTGACACTTCGGATTTTACGTTTATCGATGCCTGCTGCATTTAGGCTTTCCAACAACATCGCCACAAAACGTCTTTGGTATTCAGGGTGATAGTATAGTTCTGCCTCATCAAAAACCAAATTAACATAATGATAAGGAATCCTGTATTTATCAGAATCCACGCTTTGAATATTGTTCAGATGATAGATGACATAGCTGACCATATACATCATCTGCTTTTCGCCACTACTCATCTTACTCAACTCAAATGACGTGTTGCTATCTCTTTCAAAAGCTTCATATCTGCCAGCCTTCATCTTTTCAACTCGCACATACTCTATATCCATATCGAAGAAAGAAGGATACATCAAATGAAGGAAAACCTCCTCATAAGATTTTGCCGGAAACCTTGAGATAAAGGTATAGGCATTTTCACGAGCCTCCGTTCTAGGATCAAGACGTTTGATGTAATCTAGACACTGATGAATTTTCAATGTGATATGGTTGATTGGCTGCTCTCTTATTTTTGCAACCACCCGTTCTGCAATCATGGGTAAATACGCATTTAGATATTCATCTAATTTATGATTAACCTTGCCGCCTTTTTCTTTTAAAGCTTCTAACCCCAACTGATCATAGTAGTCACTATAAGTCAAACAAATCTTTAAAGATTTATAAGACAAATAAAACAAGATCAATTTATACATCTCAGAATCCTGCCCAAATACCGCAACCAAGTCACCACTCACAAAATTCTCCCAGACATCATCTAATTCTGCCCGAAAGTTCTCCAAAACAGAATAATCCCATTCTTTATGGCTTTCAAGAAACTTATACCAAGTTTCCTTTTGATAGTTTTTTCTTAATTTAAAGGATACATACTTTGGTCTATACCCATAGGGAAACTGCTTGCGCTTAGCAAGAAACAAGAGTGAGAACACTAAGATTCTCTGATGCGCCAATTCATTTTCACTCTTTATATCTATAGCTCCATGAGTTCTGTAAGGAACTATCGTAATCGGTGTCATATAGCCATCGTTCTTATGAAATAAACCTTCAAGCCATTTTCCATTAACATCTAAGCTATCAGTAACATCTATGCTGCGATAGTCATAATCATCCTCATTAAAGGAATAGATACTATAGTTTACGGCAATGGTATAGAAGAATCCCCTAAGAATCATATCAAAATTAGAATTGGAAATCTGAATTTTCGACATATTCCCCCAAATGCCTTCCCTATATACAGATACTTTCTCATAAGCACATTCGATTCTGTTTAATTTACCATCACACACATAATATAAATCAGCATTTACACCATTAGCATATGACAGACGTGTAGGTATCGGCATTTTTTTGTAGGAAGACAACATATAGGCTAAATTATTGACTATCCTGTAAAAGATATCTAAGAGAGAACTTTTACCTGCTCCATTTTTTCCTACAATGCACCCCACCGTAACCATAGGAGACTTATAACTTGCCTTGTATAGATTAGCTGCAATATCAGATATAGGCGGAACTTCTACAAAGCCATTACTGGGTTCAGGATACTTTCCGAAAGGATACCAACCGGGCTTAAGATTCTTGCTTATATTTGCATCCATCGAGTGTAGATGCAAGCCTATCAAACGTAAAGCCAAATCATTACCCTTTTTCTTAAATTTGCGTATTTCACTCATATTTTACACTTTTAAAGTAGGAAAAAAATGCCAAATAAAGATATAGCCCCCTATAAAGAAGTATGGGAAGAGGCTTATTGATGCGCCAGCCGACAAACAATCGCAAATCTATTGCGTAAGCACCCCCAGCCAACCCTTTAGGTTTCTGTCCCCTGTAAGGGGAATCGAAAGGGTCTTAAAGACTATTGAAGGATGATTTTAGAACCCTCCCTTTGGTAAAGGATCCGCCACCTGACTAGGAGAATCCGAAAGAACCTTAAAGCTATCTATCAGAGGCTTTCTAAATTCTCTGATACACTCCTCCTACTTCATCAGCAATCTGGTCCCAATCATACTTGCTCATGTCGTAATCCACATGCTGCAATGGAGCCTCGATAATCTTTCCAAGCTTCTCCGATAACTCATCCACGTTACCACAATGGAAGTAATCATCCTTTGGCAAGCCAACCTCCAGATTCGCAGGAATATCGCTCACTACTACCTTTACACCATAGCTCATCGCCTCCAACAGGGCAATCGGCAAACCTTCGTGCGAAGATGGAAGACAATAGCAGCGGCAATTCGTCAACAGCGAATGAAGCTTTCTGCCCTTGATAAAGCCAGTAAGCACCACACCATTCTCCCTTGCCATCTGCTTCAATCCCAACGAATACTCATCCTCGAAATCCGTATCGCCTGCTAACACTAACTTTATATCCTTGGAATCCGTGAGATCCGTGTGCGCCTTCTTCCATTTCACGAACGCTTCCACCAGATGGTGCAGGTTCTTCTCAGGCACAAATCTGCACATACCCAGAATATACTTACCCTTCTCTATCCCCAGTTCCTTGAAGTATTCAGGATAGTCGCAGATTTCAGGCTCAGATACACCATTATATATAAGGTGAACATTCTTCGTCCTTCCATATTTACGGGCAATGAGATTCTTGATGACATTCGAAATGACGATAACATCATCGGCAAACATGCAGCCCATACGCTCACCCATTTTCAGGATAGTCTTGGCAGCAAATCCCCACTTATCCCTGTCATAGTCAGGACCATGATGCGTAAACACCACCTTCATGCCCAACAGTTTGGCGTATGGCACCAGCAAGGCAGGACCAATGGCATGGATATGCAATACTTCTGCACCCAACTTCTTCGCCTCATTGATGGCACGGAACGTATGGATGATTGCCTCGAAACTCTTCTTCTTAGGCGAAGGAATCGTCACCAGTTTCACACCCTTCCATTCATGCAAGTCATCCTTCACATAGTTCGAGCGGCGGATCAGCGTTACGTCATATCCACGCTCCACCATTCTAGGAAACAATTCCTCACAATGCGTCTCCACGCCACCCATGATATTCGGGATACCGCGAGTACCTGTTACAACTATTTTCATCATTAAAACTTTATCTTAGTTTTTCCGTTTAAAAATATTTTAATTGTACCGTCTTGAGATATTTTGATTGCGATACCATTACTTGCCAATCTACTGGCTGCAGTCTCACCTGTCCCCTTAAGAGATTTGCTATCAGTAACTTCCATATTTATAATGCACCCGTAATATTTCACAGTTCCATCCGGAAATATTACAGTAGCCCCATCACTGGCTAATAGTCTTTTTATCAAGCCATCAAATTGAGGTTCCTGAATTCTAAATGGTTTGCGTGATATCGTATGTGAAGTCTTCAAGAAATCTTTAATGGTATCTACATTCTTGGGAATCCAAATGATAGAACTTGTATCGTTTCTCGAACAATATAACACATAATATAGTATAGCATTATATACATCTTCATCAAGAGAAATCTCTTCCCTAATCAAATTCTTGATCCATTGATAATTTCTATACCTCCAAACATTCTCTTGGTATATGAACTCTATACCATTAGAAACAATAACAGACAATTCTCTTCCATTGTTGGTCCTAAACAAAATATCTCGATGATGAAGCAACCGGGTCAACAAGCCTTGATTTATACGATTTTGAGAGTCGCATATATACATATAATGTATTTCACTCTTTGCATCCGATAGATAATATGCGGAATGTCCGTCAACCAAATACCAATATCGAGCATCTATACAGTCCGTAAATTGCCTTACCGCATATAAAGACATAACACTACCATCGACAGTACGCTTGTTATAATCAAAGAGAGATCTCGTGACGATTAATCCTGTAGAAAAATACTTTCCCTCAAATGTAGTAGAGCGTAGGGCATTGAAATAACCTATCAAAAAATGTACTTTTGATACATTATGCAGACTTTGTGAAGCATATTTTGCAATAGCAGAGACTATCAATCCTTCACCAAACAAGTTGATTGAGCTACGATAAAAAGATTTACTAGCTTCTTGAAGCGCTTTAGAGACAGTACTCGCAACTATATTATATATTTTTCCATCATTTGTCTCACCAATTTTTTTGGCTTTTAAAGATATACCTAAGACAAAACAATTATCTTCATGCAGTACCTTGCATAGGAGTAAAATTGAATCTTTGGATATGATATAAACATTTCTATTAATATTGCCTTCAATATCACATTCACCCACATCTTTAAATCTTCTGATTGGATTAAATTCAAGCTTTACTTCTGCAGAGAAAAAATCTTCAAGGGTATGAATAAGAATGAGATGTGAATCTTTAATAAAATTCTGATACCCTTTTATCTTCGAAAATTCAAATACTCCCATTTTATTCGATTATTTTTTCAAGAAGCTTTCATAGAAAGCACTTAATCTTGGATAATAATTATCCAAACTTAATTTATCATGAGCAAATTTGATTGCCCCTGCACTATAATTCACATAATTTTCAGCTGATAAAGAATTTGCCTTTTCAACAACTTCTCTCAACCCTTTGCTATTTCCACTTTCAAACTGATAACCAGTTTCACCTTCCACGACGATTTCCGGAATACCACCTATTCTGGCACCAATAACAGGAGTACCAGCAGAATAAGCCTCGATAATCGTCATCGGGTTGTTCTCATACCATTCAGATGGTACAATCACAAAGTAAGCATTAGCAACCAAGTCTTTTAATTCCTTACCTCGCTTGTAGCCCAGGAACTCAACATTCTTCATCCCATAAGTACGAACAAGCTCCTTGAGTCCATCTTCTTTCGGTCCTGTACCGACCACCTTCAGTTTACACTCTGGTAAATCCTTGAAAGCTTCCAGCAACGTTCTAACACCTTTTTCATACGACAATCTTCCAAAATACAGGAAGTATTTCTCTTTAGGCATTGTCTTGGGTGATTCTGCTATCGAAGTAGAGAAATTATAGAGCGTAATGTTCGGTATATTCTTCACGGCCGGCATATACTTCTCCTGTATATCCCTCGCAAAGTTGCTCACATACAGGAAACCGTCGATATACTTGGCAGGATTGAAGAAAGCATTGCGGAAATACTGCTCTGCTGCCATCACCGCACTCATCACCTTGCTGCCTTTACAGCAGGTATGCGTAAAGCATTTATAGAAGTACTTACCCTTACAATCCTCGCAAATCCGACCACTGCCATCTCTGAAAGTATAGGCTGGACATACGATACGATAGTCATGCACAGTGAATAAGATTGGAATATGATATTTCCTCAGAACCGGAAAGATGGAAGGAGTAATCTGTCCCCACATCAGATGGATATGGGCGATATCAGGATGCTCGTCCTTTATCAACTGTTCCATCTTCTTTGCAGCCTCAAAGTGATAGAAATAGTTAACCATATTCTTCACCTGTTTCAAAGGTCCCTTACGGGTTTCCTTCGACTCAGGGAAATACTTGCTATAAGGCGAAGGATTATTCTCTTCCCACTTCAAGGTAAAGTAAACCACTTGGTGGCCATGCTCCTCCAACAGTTTGCCAGTATTGAAGCAAACCGTTTCCGCACCACCTTTATTATAATTATATACATCGATTAATAGTACTTTCATTTTTCTATAAAGCAAAACATATTACTATAAGCAAATGGCTCATTGCAATCAACAAATACCAAAAAACTCCTCAAAAGACAAGGAAGACCAATTTAGTTTAACTAAAGGCTTCAAAGGAGCTATATTTCTGAGACTTTTTAATGGTCTTAATCTCCTAAGTGATTTTAAAGGTTTCAAATGACGTAACGGCTTAAGCATTCCTCCCGTAGCATACTCAGAAAAGAACACATAGTATCCGTTTACGTCAATTATCCAATTGTTATGCAACCAACCTAGACAGCATCCATTATAAGACCAGACCTTATCAGCATGAAAATAAGCCAAAGGATAACCATCAAAACTATACAAATGAATATTATCCATCGTATAACATACAGCATAACCATTTTTATCGTAGAAAGTCATCATATCCTTAATATTTTGAATTGCTTGTATCTTATTGCTCTTTTATAAAAAGCATCTTCATCACCAATGACTGGAATGTTGGCATTATAGGTAATCGCAATTACTTGGCGATTTATTTGTGAAATTGACTTGAAGTTTGAACTGCCTATTTTACAGCAATCTTAATCTATACGTTTAAGTTTATCTTCTATCATCATACCATAGAAAGTAGGCTTGCCATCAACTTCCTTAGCAAAACTCTGCTTCCAGGTCAACTTATAAAGCACGGTATCCTTACAGATCTTCTTCCACAACTCTTCATTGTATGGCTGTCCCAAGACCTTATATAACTCATCACAATATTTATTATTAGACTTAATCTGCTCAAAAGCTTCTGCTACCTTTTTCACATGTTTCTGTGACAACACAATAGCATAATCAGTTAGCAGATAGTCAACCAATCTATCGTAATGTTTCCAATAATTATAGAGGAAATCTCTAACTACTGCATAGACATAGCGATGGTTATAATCGCAACCTAACGAATAGTTTGCAAAATATCCACTAGCAATAGAACAATGCAAGTAATCAGGGCGCTTGATAGACCATAGAGGCATTTTCATATAATCCTCAAAGCTAGAGCCCGTACAGAAGAATGTTGAGTCTATCCAAATTCCACCATAACGAGCCAAAAGATTCAAACGCAACAAATCCGAATAGATCGTTCTTGAGATAATACCTTTCTTACGCTTCTCCTCTAACCAATCTAGGAATTGTACATAGTCCTTATAATTGTTATCAGTAATGACAATCACCTCATACTCTCCAGCATTGCGCTTGATGGTATCTACGCAAGTTTTTACGATTTCCGGTGCATTATCAATCCCCTGCCACCAACAAATCCAAATTTTGTTGCGAAGTTTTTCATCACAATCAGGTATTGATTCCTGCACCTGATAATTCTTCCAATAATCCTTGAACTTATCCTCCAGAAAATCAATCATGATTTGATGTTTCTTCATCAATCTATTCCTCACACTCTCTGGCTCCTTAAAGCCATTGCGATTCATGATTTGTATATCAATCTTCGCCCAAAACGTAACAACTGCCGCCTTGACAGAAATCACCTTAGCCACATCACAAGATGCCTTGACCTCCTCAAGGCATCTGTGAAAAATTCGCTTAAAACTATTATGCTTGTTTGCCATATTTATTCAGATATAAACTATAATATTTGTTTGCACATACCTCCATAGAATAATTCTTTCGGTAATCGTCCTTAATTATATTACGACTTATTCTATGCGATTTAACAACTGCCTCTTTCACTTTTGCTATAAACTCATCAGTATCAAATTTGTTTGTTAAAAAACCATTTACACCATCTTGAATAACATCAACGATACCACCAGCAGGAGTACATATAGGAATAAGTCCCATAGACATAGCTTCCAACAAGGTTAAGGGAAGACCTTCAAAGTCTGATGTCAAGACTTTTACCTTTGCACCTGGAAACAAGTTTAAACGAATTGGTTAACGGGTGTTAAGGTGAACTGTATGTCACGCTAGAA
>PPYF01066164.1_pt1 | contig 12823 bp, 8 predicted proteins | sample 1559871 | NCBI WGS metagenome assembly PPYF01 (sample SAMN08240021, study PRJNA423297) | Human gut metagenome, whole genome shotgun sequencing project. | reverse complement strand
CAGGACTCTCCAGCGGCCTGCGGCAATGTGAACTCATCACCTTGTCGTGGGCCGATTTTCATATCCGCTGCCGGTACATCCTCAAGGGACAGCGCCTGCTGACCCTCAACAGCAGGGCGGAGCATCTTCTGGAGCGGATACCGGAAACCGGCGGCTATGTGTTCCTCAACCCCAAGACCGGAGCGCCATATCAGCTCCACGAGTTCTACTACCTCCACAAGCGGATACTCAAACAGGCTGGCTTGCCGTGGGTGGCCTTTCGGAACCTGCAGCGCCAGTGCATGGAGGTGGGGATATGACGCTGGGAGCGTATATTCTCCACTGGCAGGAGGTCTACGACAAGAACCAGAGCAGGCCAACCACCTACGCAGCTCATGGCTACCTCTTTAAGAACCATATCCTCCCCGGACTGGGGGAGATCCCGCTCTCTGAATTGACCGTGGAGCAGGTGGGAGATTTTCTGGAGGAGCGCAGGCGCTTTGGCGGTCACCGCCCGGAAAGCCCCGAATACCCAGGGCTGGGCGAGCATACCATGCGGCACATCCACCGGCTGCTCCAGCAATGTCTGGACCAGGCGATGCGGGATGGCCTGATCTCAGACAACCCCGCCCGTGCGTTTTACTATCCAAAGCCCAAGAAAGTCAGCGCCAATGTGCTGACGCCAGCAGAAGCGGAGGACTATCTGGACGCGGCGGAACGGCTGGGCCACCTCCCCATGTTCCTGCTGGCACTGACGGCGGGACTTCGGCAGGGAGAACTGATCGCCCTGAAATGGAGCGACCTGGAGGTAAAAGAGCGGACGCTGACCATCACCGAGAAACGCTCCGTGGAGCGGCGGGAGCTGGTGGAATACGGAGACGATACCAGAACCATAAATCTGACGGAGGAAGTCGTAGACCTCCTGTGTCTGGAACACACCAGACATCCCAGCAGTCCGCTGATGTTCATGCACCCAGCCACCCAGAGGCCCTACTCACCCCAGATGGTGCGCCGGCTGCACAATGAGATCATCCAAGAGGCTGGGCTGGATCACATCCGGTTCGCAGATCTCCGGCACACCTGCGCCGTCCTGTCCCTACAAAATGGGATGGATGCCAAAGAGGTATCGCAGATGCTGGGCCACTTCAGGACCGCAATGACACGGCAGAACTATGCCCCTTATCTGGCCTGCCCAGCTACCAAGGGCGAGAACAAACCCTCTGAAGCGTCTCAGGAGGAACTGCGGCAGGCGGCAGATATTCTGGATCACCTCCTGAAATTCTGATGGATATTCTGCGGGAGGTGTGGTATAGGTTTGTGTCGCAAGGAGGCGATGACCACGGAAAAGAAATTGCTCAAGGGGCTGTATGACTGTTTCTATACCCCGCCGGAACTTTCCGAGCAGGAGAACGAAGTGGAGGAGTGCCACAAGGCGTTGATCGAGACTCTGGAAAAACCGGAGCGCAAACTGGCGCTGCGGATCATTGACGCCCAGGACTTCATCATAGAACAGACCTCCCTGGACAGTTTTATCGCCAGATTTGAACTGGCGTGGAGGCTTTCAATAGAACTGCAAAATGACGAAAACGAGCGCTCATTCTCCTGTCGGACCAGGAGAACGGGCGCTCGTTTCGCATCTGAGGGGGAACTGGAGTGAAAAAATGAGTTGCCATGGCAGCTACCCGCGAAAATGCGCCGCAGAAACAAAAAGATGGATTCCGTAAAATATGCTGCTGACTGGCCGAATTGCTTGGGAATCAAATGAAATTTGAGAATGTGCTGGTAGATACTTTTCTGATGGTATGCTATACTTCTAAATGAAATTATACAGCGAAAGACCTGCCGGAAGAAAGAGAGGGATATTTCATGAAGGGTTCAGAGACAAGAATGACCGCATTCATGGAAGGCGCAGACAAACGGTATGTAATCCCGGTCTATCAGCGAAAATATGATTGGAGGCAGGAGAACTGCCGCCAGCTCTATGATGACCTCAAGAAGGTTATACAGACTGGCCGGCCCAGTCATTTCTTTGGAAGTATCGTTTCATCGGTGGTTCCCAATGGAAGCAAGATTGAATACCACATCATAGACGGTCAGCAGCGGCTGACCACCGTCTCGCTACTACTCCTGGCTATCTGCAATCTGATCTCAAAGGGAAAACTGACATCCCGGGAGGCACGGCTGGATGAGCAGATCAGCCACCGTTTTCTGATTGCGCCCTGGGCCAGCGAGGACGACAGAATCAAACTCCGCCCCGTTAAAAGCGACCGGGATGCCCTGGCCAAGCTGTTCGGCCCGGAGGAAGATTATGACCGCGCCTCCAACCTGACCCTCAACTATTTGTTTTTCCGGGATATTCTGCTGAAGGAAGAGGTTGCCGTTGATGAACTGTATGCCGCCATCGGCAAGCTGGAGATCATCAGTATCACGCTGGAACTGGACGACAATGCTCAGCTGATTTTTGAGAGCCTGAACTCCACTGGCCTGGCTCTGGCGGAAGGAGACAAGATCCGCAATTACATCCTCATGGGACTTCCGCCCAAAGAGCAGAGCAAGTACTATACCGAGTACTGGGAGAAAATTGAGAAATGCACCCGGAATGATGTCAGCGCGTTTGTTCGGGACTATCTTAGCATCAAACAGCAGATGACTCCCAATGTTAACACGATCTACCAGGCGTTCAAGCGATATGTGGAGGAGATTCAGCTGCCCATTGAGGCACTGCTGGAGGACCTTTTGAAGTACGCACGGCTCTTTGAAAAGCTTCTGACCTGTGAAAGCGGGCTGGGGGAGAAGCGACTGGATAACTGCCTGTACCGCATGGCCCGCCTGGAGATCACAGTGACCCGCCCCTTCCTGATGGAGGTGCTGCGGTTGAATCAGGATGGCAAACTCTCTATGGAAGCGGTGCGGGATGTTTTTGAGATCACAGAAAACTACCTCTTCCGGCGGAATATCTGTGAAGTTCCCACCAATGCGTTAAACAAGGTGTTCTTGACGCTGAATAAGGAGATCCTGCGCTACGACAATACCGCCGATCACTATGTAGACAAATGCATCTATGCCCTGCGGGCCAAGCGGGAGAGCGGGCGCTTCCCGGATGACCGGGAATTTTCCGATGCCCTGGCGGTTAAGCAGGTCTATTTGATGCGGGGCAAATACAAGGCGTATCTGTTTGAGCGGTTTGAAAACTTCGGAACCGTGGAGACCAAGGATGTCTACGCCCATTTAGACAACAATGAGTACAGCATTGAGCACATTATGCCCCAGCACCTAACGCCGGCCTGGACGGAGGAGCTGGGACCCAATGCATCGGAGATCCATGCGACATGGCTGCACCGCCTGGCCAACCTGACGCTGACTGGTTATAACCCTAACCTCAGCAACAAGAGTTTCCAGGAGAAGCGGGACGCTGAACAGGGCGGATATCGAAACAGCGGCTTGCGGATGAATCAGAAGATTGGCCAGAAGGAGGCCTGGAGCCTGCCGGAGTTGGAGGAGCGAAGCGGAGAGATGGTCGCCCAAGCGCTTCGAATCTTGCCCTGCCCGCAGACGGACTTCAAGCCGGCGGAATAGGAGTTTGATTCCTGCACGCTGGATGATGAGGATGTGGATCTCACCGGCCGGGAGATCGTGAAATACAACCTGCTGAATACGGAGCAGCCCGCAGCCAGTTGGACGGACATGTTTGAACATGTGGTGAAGTTCCTGCACCAGAAAGATAAGTCTGTCCTTTCAGCTTTGGCATGCAGCACGGATCAGGCGACGGACCTTGCGGGGTATGTCTCTGGCACTGGAAGTGAGCTGCGCAGCGCACTGCAAATTGATGACACGGTTTATTTTGAGAAGAACACCAGTACAGCGCTGAAACTGTCGATCCTGCGGCGGCTGTTCGCCCTTTATGATGTAGACCCCATGGAGTTGGTGTTTTACCTGAAAGATCCGGACAGCGAAAAAGCGGCGGAGGCCAGCCGGTTTGAACTTCGCAGGCGGTACTGGACCTATGCCCTGCCGCTCATTCAGAAGCAGCATATGCACCGGGGCAGTTTCGGGAATGTTGCTCCCGGCACATCCAATACCGTGGCCGGATTTTTTGGAATCAGCGGATGCTCAGTGCAGTGCATTGCCAACTATGACGGGGCGAGGATCGACTTCTATCTGGGCAGCGGGGATGCGGCGTGGAACAAGGCCAGTTTTGATCTGCTGTACAGCCATAAGACCGAGATCGAGGAAGAGCTGGGAATCTCCCTGAATTGGGTACGGGCCGACCAGTATAAGGCGTCTTGGATTTCTTATGAGCTGAAAGATGTGAGTATTGCGGATGAGGGGGACTGGCCCCGCATGGCAAAGTTCCATGCGGAGTGGAGCGACGCCATCTGCAATGCGGTCCTTCCGTATTTGCAGAACACGGATGAATTGGAGCAGCGCCTTTCTGAAATTGCCGGTATCCTGCGGGAGTGGACAGTAAGCCGGCCGGAAGTAAAGGACAATCTGGCGAAATGCAACCGTACCCTGACCCGCTTTACAACGGATCAGATGTCAGAGATTTTCCCTAATCTCCCCGGCGCTCCCAGCGGCTGGGGCACGGAGAATCATTATTTTTATGAGATCGTCAATCGGACCGGGGACAAGGTGCATATCCAATTGGCACTCAGTGCCAAGAATGCGACAGAAGAGTTCTTGGAGATCTGCGACCGTGTCAGCGCCTTGCCCATTGTCCGCCCCAGAAAGGACAGATGGAAGTGGTGGACGGTCTTCCGCACGGAGAGCATGAGCATCGGAGAGAACATTGAAAAAGAGGAGATTTTTGAAAAACTGGACTTGTGCATGGAAAAGGTACAAGCCTTTGAGGAAGAGTTGAAACAGGCTCTGGTCGAACTATAACTGGTTACCTCAAAAATGACCCCGGAAGAAGAGTATAAACCTTCTTCCGGGGTTTGTTTTGTGTTGTACTTTGTTTGAGACGATTGAGTAGAATCCGGTACTTGGTTAGGAAACCGTTTGTCGGAAACTACCCCTCTTTGAATTTGTAAGGATATTCTGATCAATGATAATATAATGCAGAAATGCTCGTTAAGCGAAAGCCCTGAGTTTACAAATTATTTTCCTCAAAATTTTCGACTTGTTCCATAACTTTACGGAAGACCTCGGGGCTATACTGTGGGGGATATCCGTTTTTGATCAAGCAAACTTTGATATCAAATTTCAACTGATCCCTGACAATCTGATTGTTGAGCCAATCAGCAAACGAAGATTTTACTTCTATAATCTCTTTGATTTTTTTGGCCAACGATTTACATTTATCGTTCACAGATACACCATCAACCACTTTATCGGTACCGTATTCAAAGTTATATTGATCACGCAGAGCCATCAATATATCATAGAAAGCCTTTTCCTCAAAAGTAAGCCCAACTTTTCGGAAACTGTCCCGGTCGGCATGCATTTCTTTCAAAATTTGCAAAGCTTGCTCTGTCGCATTTCGAATGATCTCCTCGGAGGTCTCTTCCTGTGCAGCTCCAGCTTCTTCTGTGGTGAGATGTTTGCGCCGTTCATGGTATTGTTTAATGGTTTCCTCCAGCATTTCTTGGAATTTTTTTGCTGCCATTTGGTTCGTTTTACTGTACTCCAAAATTTGCTTGCGCAGCATTTTTACCAGCAACTCCAGCTTGGATGCCGGCATTTTGACATCAGACAACTTTTCAAAGTACTCCGGACTGAAAAGATCCTCCTGTTCGCCGTTTTCCAAAATACTCTCAACCTGGTTGTATTTTAGTGCCTCTTCGACCATTTTCGCTACATGGCGATTCATAGTGTCGGTGTCCACCTCGCTGGTGCCGCTCATCTTGCGGACAAAGCCTGCAATAGCCATAAAGCATTGCGCAAGGGAGGACTCTTCTTCGCTGAGTTCGCCGGAAGGCTGGCAAATATCATATGCGGCGCGCATTCTTTTCACTGTTTTAAGAAAGTAGGTCTTAAACGAAACTTTCTTTGTACTTTTTCCGCCGTTACTTTCTGTGCTCAGCTCCTCTGTGGAAATAAAAACATACTCTGCCGCTTTAGCCAGTAGCCTATATCGCTCCGCGGGATCACCATCTGGGTCAAGGAAAGGAGCCAAGTCATATCCGGAAAAGAGGTCTTTCAGAATCAAAAGTTCTTCTCTGAATACACTGGTAGCCTGATCCACATCATCTGCCGTAGGAGCCACAGAACTATCTCCACCATATAGCTTCATGGCCTGGCGCATATTATCCCGGATTCCAATATAATCGATAATTAGACCATACTCTTTTCCAGGATACTTTCGGTTGACACGGCTGATCGTCTGGATCAGCAGGTGTTTTTTCAGCGGCTTATCATTGTACATATAGGTGAGCGATGGAACATCAAATCCCGTAATCCACATATCTACAACGATTGCAATATGGAAGTTGGATTTTTCCTGTTTGAAAGCAACGTCAAGTTCCTCCGAACGCTTTCCGTTTTTCACGCCTCCAAGATATTGGTACATATCCGCCGGATCGTTGCTGCCCACACTGGCCACCATTGCCATGAATGGCATCGGCTTCAACTCGCGCAGTTCTTCTTCGGAAACATTCATACCGTCCGGGAATTTCTTTTCCACAAACCACTCCGGATATCTCTCCTGAAACTTTTTCAGCAATTCATAAGCAATAGGCCGACTGGAGCACACCACCATCGCTTTCTCTACCCTATCTGGGTCATTGGCGCAGGAGGACACATAGTGGTCATGGATATCTACGGCAAGACGCTCCAACCGTGAAGGTTCACCCAGAATGACTTCCATGGAGCTCATGGCCTTTTTACTGGCCTCAATATCCTCGGCCGTCGCGCCATCATCGGCACATTTCTTGTAATAGTCCTCAATGAGCTTAACTTTTTCCTGATCCAGCAAAACCTTCGCAATACGCGGATGATATTTGATAGACACGGTCAGGCCGTCCGCAACAGCCTGATCCATCGTGTAGCGGTCAATTTCGTCGCCAAATGTCTGATAGGTTTCCGCAATCGGTGTACCGGTAAAGCCCACAAAGGTAGCTTGCGGAAATGCTTCTTTCAGTACTTTTGCGTAGGGCTTCGAGACCATGGCTTTCATGTTCTCGTCCGCATCTTTGCTGAATTGAATTTTTCTGGAGTGCTCCAGCTGCGTTCTGTGGGCTTCATCTGAAAAACAGATGATATTCGCCCGGTCATTGATGAGACCGATCTTGTCGTCCTCTCTGTCACAAAACTTTTGGATGGTGCAGATGTAAAAACCGCCGCTTTGACGTGCGCCAAGCTCTTCGCGCAACACTTTGCGGCTCGGCACGACGCTGACTTCTCCCAGGTTCAAGAACTCCTTGCTTTTTGTAAACAGCTTGGCGCCCTGCTTCTGGAGCTCCTCACGGTCGACAATCATGACAATGGTGGGAGATCCAATCTGTGGGACATCAGTGCAGCGAAGGGCAAGCTGTCTGGCCAAGAATGCCATGGTATAGGTCTTACCACACCCGGTAGCTCCAAAATAGGTTCCGCCCTTGCCACTTTTATCTATCACCGATTTAATGATGCTCTGTTTTAATAGACGCGTTGCAAAAAACTGCGGATACCGGCAGACGATTTCCCGCTCATCGCCGTCATATTCGCTGTCCTGAAAATAGATGTAATCACGGAAGATTTCCAGAAATCTTTCCGGAGTGTATACGCCTTTTATCATGGTTTCCATTTCTTCAAAAGGAAGTGTGGATACCTTGTCGCTGTCGTTCACCCGACGCCAGGCGTAGAAATGCTCATAAGGGGTACGAACTGTGCCAAGCCGTGTTTTAACGCCATCGGAGATACAGGCCAAGGGACAATAATGCAGAAGATGAGGAATATCTCGCCAATAGCGAATGTTGATCTGCTCCCATGCGTCATAAATTGTGGCATTTGCATCTGCCGGATTTTTCAACTCGATCACACACAGCGGCATTCCGTTGACAAAGAGAAGAATATCTGGCCGGCGGTTTTCTGTTTGCCCGTTGTTTGTATACTCCACGGTGAACTGATTGACTGCACGGAAAATGTTATTTTCCGGATGCTCAAAATCAATCAGGGGTACCATTCTGGGCAAACCATTCTGAGGTGTGAACTGGATGCCGTTTACCATCCAACCATACACCTTGTGCAGTGTGGCAAAATCGCTCTCTGCACCGGCCAGGCGGACTGTGTCGATGATCTGCCGAACCTCGTCCGGAGTCAGCTCCGAATTGGCATTGCTTAAAAATTGTTCCAGATCGTCTGTATACAGGATTTGACGCTGGGAATCGCGGGGCATACTGCCACCAGAGAGATACTGCCAGCCTACTCCCTCCAAAAAGCTGATGAAAGCATTTTCATAATCTGACTCGCAATAGCGGCCGTTAAATTCTTTTAATTTTGCCATTATTCTTCCTCCGATATTACAAGCAGCTTAATCTTATTTTGCAAATTTAGAATAGCTTGTTAAAATCTACGGTATAGCCCATGTCTTTCAGTTCTTTAAGTAAGTCAATTTTCCAGTTCCCTGTATTCGTATATACAACGCCTGACAGATCTGATGGCATTTCTATTCCATCATCCGCCAAAATGACAACATGGTTTCTGCCAAGCTTACCCATAAAATAGCCTGTTTCCAACACTACATTTTGTCTCGCTCGAGTATTGTCTGTAGATTCATCTTTTGCTCTGCCCAAATCATCGGCAGTAAACAAGCAGATTGCACCGCCTACATCGCTGTAATTTTCAAATTTTTCTATAACGGTACGACCTCTGTTTGCCTGTTCAGATAGAATAATCGCTTCAATTTTTTGCTTTTCGATGATTCGGGCAACAGATTCTTTTAACTCACCATCATGACCATGGACAATAAAGATTTTGCTCAAAACCTCAGATTTTATTGTCTTGCCCTGTGTATTGGTATCCTTCGCATCTTCCATATCTTCTAAGTAGATTTCAAATATAGCTTTACACGCCAGAAGCCCCTCACGGCAAGCACCTACAGAGAGCCTGGTTTCCTCCTCCCTACTGTCACCCCAAATAAAAGATGAAAAATTTATATCAAGAAATTTCTTGTGTTCTACAGAGTTTTCTCCGTACTTATTTATTAAAAAACGCTCTGTCTTTGTTTCCCACGCCAGAAATGCAGGAGCAGAAGATATAGCATGATGGCTAATCAAAGTATCAGTTTCATCAATTATATCTTTTAATTTTTCATAATCCGTCATTTTACTTTTCCCCTTCCAGCGACCCGCGAATCAGAATCGGGCAAATATCTTTAATCTGGACTTTTAACTGTTCGTTAATACGCTTACATGTGGTATAAGCAGCGTAGACATCTGAAATTGCTTTTTGCACATCAATATCAGGGATGGGAATTTGAACATTACACATTTCGCTCCAATCAAAAGTTTCTCTTGCAGATCCCCAGGAGTTGTAACGAGCATAGCGATCAAACTCTGGCCTTGAAAAATACAACATCAGGTATTGTGGCAACAATTTTTCGACATCTTTGCTTCTGAAGACTACATAGGACGAGGAGCAAATGTATGTAGTATCAGAATCATTGAGTGCTACAGAAATTTTTTCTCCATTTCGAGAAGTGACAGTCACATAAGCGAAATCGTTTGGCTGAATTGCAAGGTATGGACAGAGATTTACATCCTTCATATCAGCCTTAGTTTGCATAAATTTCTTTTCTATGGAAATTCCTCTGACCGCCTCTATTCCAAATTTCAAATCGTTGTTTTTTAACTCAACTGGTTCTATATATTCCCCGATCGGCGTACTTGGCATTTTTCTCCGCAGATCTTCGATATACCCATCGCAAACAAGTTTTAAATCCTCCAGCCCACGCTCATAACTTTGCTGATTGGCCACCATGGATTTATAAATGTCCACATATTTCTGCTGAATGGGAAATGGAGGCAATTCCAACTCTACTTCGCAAAGGTCTTCCCAGTTGTAAAATTCCGTAGAACTACCCCAAGAGTTGGTAATCACATACCGATCAAACTCTGACCGATTAAAGAACATATAGAGCCATTCAGTAGCAAGAATCTGTTTTGCATCTTCTTTAATGCGAAACACAACATAATCTTCTGTACAGATTACGGCCTTTTCGCCATCGTTATACGCAATGCTGAATTTGCTGCCGTTTCTGGATGTTCTGTGATTAAATACAAACTCTCCCGGATATACGATTTGAAATTTACTCAAATCTCGGTCATTGATGTCTGCTTTTGTTGGCATCAGCAATTTTAGATTATTTACCCCTCGTACATCGTCAGGACCAAATATGAGGCTGGTATTTGCTTCTCCATGCAGTTCAATGTACACGCCCAGCTTACACTTAGTCAATGCCATATCCAATCCCCCTGAAAGCGTCCATCAGCATGGTCTGCGATTCTTTTTCCTGCCGCATGACGGCCCTCATTTCTTCCTGAATCCGCCGCATTTCTGACCGGAAATCAATATCCAGATCATGGTCAATGAACTCGATATATTTGCTGGGAATCAGGCTCCAGTTCTGTTTCTCGATCTCATCTATACCAACGCTGCGGTACAACTCCGGAACTGCATAATTTGCGCCGACTGTTCCGTCGTTTTGCCAGGTGTGGTAGATCTGGGCTGCTTTTTCGATTTGATCACTCACCAACTGTACTTTCTTTTTGTTCTCACCCTTGACTGGATTCTCTGTCCAGGTACGCAGATCCATAAACAGAATTTCATGCTCCCGATTGCGCAATGTTCTTCCGTGATAGGTGCCGCCCTTTTTGTTCTGGTTCAAAATCCATAGGGTAACACTGATATCCGTAGTGATAAACAGCTCTCGAGGGAGAATGATAATGGCTTCAACCTTATCATTCTGGATCAGTTTTTTCCGAATTTCCAGTGTGTCGCTGTCGCCCAAAGCGCCGTTTGCCAGAAGGAAGCCAGCTACACCGTCAAGCGGCTTCAAGTGAGAAAGAATGTGCAGAATCCAGGCGTAGTTGGCATTGCTTTCCGGCGGCGTGGAATAATCTGCCCAGCGCGGGTCATTTTTCAAATTCTCGTTATACCACCCCTTCAGGTTAAAGGGGGGATTTGCCATGATATAGTTAAAGTAAAGGCCTTTGTGCAGATCGTGAGTGAAGGTGGAGTCCGCCTCTTCACCCAGATGATGACTGAGACCGCGCAGGGCAAGATTCATCTTGGCCAGGCGATAGGTTGCAGGCTCCTTTTCCTGGCCATAAATGTTGATACGGCTGATATCGCCCTGCTTTTCTTTCACAAGGTCTGCGCTCTGAATAAACATGCCGCCGGAACCGCAGCAAGGATCATAGAGCGTACCATCAAAAGGTTCGATCATGGCAGCAATCATCTGAACCGCATCGTGAGGAGTATAAAATTCGCCTTCCTCTTTGGTGGCATTTACGGCAAACTCTTTGAGAAAGTATTCATATACTCGGCCAATCAAATCCTTTTCTTCGCCAAAAGTTTTGTGGCTGATCTTGTTGACTTCATCTACAACCTTCTTAATATCATTTGCTGCAAGGTTACGGGTGGTAAATGTGCCCTCAACAAAGCAGCCCTTGAGTTGCTTGTTGCTGGCTGCCAGGCTGTGCAGGGCTGAATCCAATGCAACATTCAGCTTTGGAGCCGGCGTATTGATAATGGTGGACCAGCGCGCTTCCACAGGCAGATTATAGGTACCGTCCGTGAAGGTTGCGTCGTCAAAAAATGCCGTCCAGATTTGTTCATTATCGGGGTCAAGGTCCTGTGCAATCAGCTCTTGCCGCAAGTGTTCAATACCGTCTTCAAACTTTTCGCCAATAAAGCGCAGAAACACAAGTGTCAGCATCATGTCGCGTTTTTCAAAAAATGAACCGGAATTGCGCGCCTGGCGCAGAATATCACGGCACTTAAAAAGGATCGCATCCAAATTCAAAGTTTCTTCGGCTTTCTTCCTTGCCATAGGGTAAAACCTTCCTTTGCCGTTTTGTAATATTGATTTTTTCTACTCTAAACAGGGATGTATCATTAAGAGATGTCTGAGTTTTGAACGCTTGTATCTGGAATAATCTCCATAATATCATCTATTGTACAATCAAGAACACAGCAAATCTTTGCCAGGACTTCTATATTGACTGGCTGATCTTTGCCCAGCTTTGCCATTGCATTGGATGTAATGCCAGCTTCTCGGCGCAGAGTTGTTTTGTTGATCTTCTTATCGATCAACAATTTCCAAAGACGGTTATACGAGTATGCCATTTTGAATCCTCCGCTCTTCGTAATAGCATCTTCTCTTAGGTCAATTATGTATGTAGTATCATATCAAGTATTTTTTGAGATTTCAACAAGACGGCCAAATCTTCAAAATTAAATTGAAATTTTCAACTGCCTACTTCGCCATTTACAGAAGTCCTGTACTCCGCTATACTGAAAACAGAAAAGCGAGGAGGTGCGGCCGTGGCGGGTAGGCGAATCAGCGCCGGGTACTACCGGCGGTACGATGGAAAGGTGGTCTATGTAATCTCTCTGGCCACCGACGCTGACACCGGCGAGGAAAGTATCATCTGGACCGCCTATCCCTTCGCGGATGTCCCCAAGTACTACACCTCCAGCAAAAAATCCTTCTGCGCATTTGTCGAAGTGAACGGCGAGCGGAAAGCCAAGTATAAGCGGTTACTCAATATGAAGATCTCAGGGGAAGTTATAGAGCGGCTGGGGGAAGAGGGTTTCCGGGGACCAGTTCGCAAACTGCAGCGACCACAGCCGGATGAAGCATACGACTCCCGCGAGTACCAGCAGTCTCTTACCTACTACGCATACGCAAAAGATCTCT
>PPYF01269455.1_pt1 | contig 12830 bp, 9 predicted proteins | sample 1559871 | NCBI WGS metagenome assembly PPYF01 (sample SAMN08240021, study PRJNA423297) | Human gut metagenome, whole genome shotgun sequencing project. | reverse complement strand
GGAATTTGCAGCATCGTTTTGTTTTACCGAATCAACCCCCTTCTTCTCGAAAGCCTTTCAGGATCGTCTATGCCGGTTTACTGGGCGTGGCGCAGAATATATTGGAGTTGATAGAGCGTGTCGATTTTAAAGGGATGGGAGCGGAGCTTCATTTATTTGGAGGGGGCAACCAAGCCGTGGAGATAGAGGATTATGTGAGAACACATGATAGAGGTGTCTTTTATCATGGCTCTTTGCCCAAGGAACGGATGCGTGAGGAGCTTATACGCTACCATGCCTCTATTATCCCCTTGACGGTTCGTATAAGGGGGGCGGTACCTTCTAAATTATTTGATTTGCTGCCGTTAGGCGTTCCTATCTTGTTTTGCGGAGGCGGCGAGGGCGAGGAGATTGTAAAGGAGAATCAGTTGGGCCTTGTCTCGGCCCCCGGAGATTATGAGGGACTTTCTAAAAATATACGGGCCATGAGCCACTTACCGGATGAGGAGTATCGACAGCTAAAAGCGAACTGCTTAAGAGTATCTCAGACAACTTTCTGTTTTGAAAGGCAACTGGAGGTGTACAAACGTTTTTTATCGGCTTTCTAATTTCAGGATGAAATCCCTTAAACATTTTGCGGGGATGCCCTGTTATAGATATAGTAGTGTGTTTTTCATGGTATTAGATTTTTAGATTAGTAATTAGGTTGTTCATTCAGTTCGGGAGAATAGGATGTTGGTATCTAAATATGAGAGCCGGAAAGGTGAGAATGATTTCTCTCGTTTCCGGCTATTCTTTTTTATTTAAAACTCGTCATTGGCGTAAAGACTCAATAGGTTTTTCAGCTCATAATCGAATATCTCGTCATCCTTGAAGAAGCGTTTCAATTCGATCTCGGCTGTCTCCGGTGAGTCTGATGCGTGTATGATATTCTCTTGTACGCTCATACTATAATCTCCCCGTATCGTACCGGGAGCGGCGTTTCTACCATTGGTAGCGCCGGCCAAGGTTCTTACTACATGTATGGCATCTACCCCTTCCCAGCAACATACAATTACCGGGCATACACTCATCGCGTCCTTGATACGTTGGAAGAAAGGCTTTTCTTTTAGGTGGGCGTAATGCTCACTCAAGATCTCGTCAGTCAGCCAAACCATCTTCATGCCGGCCAGACGGAGTCCCTTCTTCTCGAAACGGTTTACGATTTCACCGATCAGCCCTCGCTGAACGGTACAAGGCTTTAAAATAACCAATGTTTTTTCCATAAGATTTATATTAAAAGATTAAACAAATGTTTGATGTCTTGAATACATGTTAACCTTGCGGCGTTTTATGAATGATAGAGGAATAAAGGATGAAATGTTTTTTAGGATATTTCAAGTATATTTCTATCTTATTCCTCCGCAAGTTAATGGGAATAAACAAATAAACGAGCGATAAGTCTGCTAAACTAAACTAATTTAACATACGTTAATTATTGCTTGAGTTGTTAATCCTTCTGTATTCTTTTCCATTTCCGTGGAATTTCCGGATGAGTCTTGAGAAATTCCCTCAAGGTTTGCCGGTTTACTCCCAGTTTCTTACTGATATATACTTTAGTCTTATGTTCTTTAATATACTGCAAGATCATCTCTTCCTTACCTTTTAGCTTACAGGCTTCCGGTCGCTCTCCTTTTGGACGGCCCAGTTTGGCACCTTGCACTTTTTTCCGAGCCAACGCTTCTTTCGTTCGTTGCGAAATCAGGTTGCGTTCAATTTCGGCGCTTAGGCTAAATGCGAATGCCAAGATTTTACTGTTAATGTTATTTCCGAGTTCGTAACCTTCCTTTACCGTAAATACAATGATGTCTCTTTCCATACATTGATGAAGGAAGCTCATAACTTGCATAAGATTACGTCCGAGACGTGACAGTTCCGTCGTGATCAGGATGTCGCCTTTACGTATTTGCTTTAATAATTTACCAAGTTGGCGATCGGCGATTACTTTTGTCCCGCTGATCGTCTCATCTACCCACCTGTCGATTCTCATGTTCCTCGATTTTGTGAATTTCTCAATCTCGAATCGCTGGTTTTCAGTAGTTTGTTTGTCTGTACTGACTCTTACATAACCGTATACCATATGTCCTATATTTAATTAAACAACAACCAAGATACTGGAAACGGATTGATTGATAGTGTGTTTTAGTAAAAACAAACTTTTTTATGGGTGTGTTAAAGAAGTTGAGTGGGTTTGAACTCCATACAAATTGTAATAAAAAGGGTTAATGGATATCCGTATAGAAAATTTAAGAGTGGTTGGGACAGGAGAAGCGTATCTTGTTGCATGCCGGAGGGCAAAGCCGCCGTTTGCCCGGATATGCGCCATCCGGGAAAATATTGACTCCGATCCCTGTGTTTCGCTGGGCAAGAGGGCAGAGGTTATCCCAGAACTTATTGTCTTTGCAATTACCTCTTTATGAACGGATCATGAAAAAGGCGCCGGAATCGCTTCATACCTTGATCGCTAGCGGTGACGTATATATCCGTGCTAACCAGCCTTTGCAGGAGATTCCTGAGGTAGATGTGGTTTGTTACGGTTTATGGGTCGAGCCTTCGTTGGCCAAGAATCACGGGGTTTTTGTATCGAGCCGTAAGTCTCCGGACACTCTGGACTTCATGCTACAGAAGCCTTCGTTGGAAACTTTGGGGGAATTGGCGGGTAGTCATTTATTCTTGATGGATATCGGTATCTGGCTGCTAAGCGACAAGGCGGTGCGGTTATTAATGAAACATTCCTATACCGAGGATGGCAAGGCGATGAAGGCGTATGATTTATATGCTGAATTCGGGTTGGCCTTGGGGAAGAATCCACGTATCACGGACTCGGAGTTGAATCAGCTTTCAGTAGCGATTCTGCCGCTTCCGGGTGGAGAGTTCTATCATTATGGAACTAGCCGTGAGTTGATTTCCTCTACATTGGCGGTACAGAACTTAGTTAGGGATCAACGTGCGATCATGCAGCGTAAGGTGAAACCACATCCCGCCATGTTTGTGCAGAATGCGGTGTTACACCAGAAATTGACCGCTGAGAATTCGGAATTATGGATAGAGAATAGTTATATCGGTGAGAATTGGACGTTACGTGGCCAGCAAATTATAACGGGTGTTCCGGAGAATAATTGGAACTTATCCCTGCCGGAAGGTATCTGTGTAGATGTTGTCCCGGTAGGGGAAACCAATTGGGCGGCAAGGCCCTATGGTTTTAATGACTTGTTTAAAGGGGCCTTGTCTGATGTGTCTACCTTGTTTATGGGGAAACCTATCTTGACTTGGGCGATGGAGCGAGGTATCACCTTGGGAGGGAATGAGGATATACAAAACGCACCTTTGTTCCCTGTTTGCCAAACCGTGGATGAGCTGGGAAAAGTGCTGCGCTGGATGATTACGGAGCCGGATAGGGAAGAGGGAAAGCATATTTGGCTTTCCGCCCGAAAATTATCGGCGAATGATTTGTCCGATCAAGCGAATTTACGCCGTTTAGTAGCTCAGCGAGAAGTTTTCCGTAAAAAAGACTGGTCATTATTGGCCGCTAATCATGAGAAAAGTGTATTCTATCAATTGGATCTTTCGGATGCGGCGGAAAGCTTCGCCAAAGACAAGATTGTCTTACCGAAAGCCCTTCCCGAGGATAATCCGTTGATGAAAAGGATACATAATCATATGTTCCGTTCTCAGGTGATGAAGATCTCGGGGGTAGCGTATAAGGAGGAGGAGCAAAAGGCTTTCGCTTTGTTGCGGGAGGGGCTGGTCGGTTCCGTCCTCGGAAGTAAGCAGCAGCCGTGTTTGAATGTCTATCGGGACCAGATCGTATGGGGACGTAGTCCGGTACGTATCGATTTGGCAGGTGGGTGGACAGATACGCCGCCCTATTGCTTATATGCGGGTGGAAACGTGGTGAACGTGGCGATCGAGTTAAACGGGCAACCACCACTACAAGTCTATATCAAGCCTTCCGATACCCATAAGATTATCCTTCGCTCGATCGATCTGGGAGCGATGGAGGTTATCTCTTCATGGGATGAGCTTCGTGATTATAATAAGGTAGGATCGCCGTTTTCCATCCCGAAAGCGGCTTTGGCCTTAGCGGGATTTGTCCCGGAATTCTCGGCGGAGGCTTATGCTTCTTTGGATGTCCAGCTGGAAGCTTTTGGTAGCGGGCTGGAGATTACCTTGTTGGCGGCGATACCGGCGGGTTCCGGTTTAGGCACTAGCTCGATCCTCGCGGCTACCGTGCTGGGCGCTATCTCTGATTTTTGTGGCTTGGCTTGGGATAAGAATGAGATCGGAAACCGCACCTTGATTTTAGAACAATTGCTGACTACCGGCGGGGGATGGCAAGATCAATACGGTGGTGTATTGCACGGTTTGAAACTCTTGCAAACGAACGAGGGTTTTAATCAGAATCCTTTGGTACGTTGGCTGCCGGAATATTTGTTTACTGATCCGGAATACCGGCCTTGTCATCTTCTTTATTATACGGGAATTACTCGTACGGCGAAAGATATTTTGTCGGAAATCGTACGGGGTATGTTCTTGAATAGCGAGGCGCATTTAGGTCTTTTGTCCGAGATGAAAGCCCATGCGCTCGATATGTACGAGGCGATCCAATGCGGAGACTTCGTGACTTATGGTAAATTGGTCGGAAAGACTTGGGAGCAAAATAAGGCACTCGATTCCGGAACGAATCCGGCGGCGGTGGAAGCTATTATCTCCAAGATACAGGCTTATGCCTTGGGATATAAACTTCCGGGAGCAGGCGGTGGTGGTTACTTATATATCGTAGCGAAAGACCCGGGTGCGGCCCTGCAAATCCGAAAGATATTGACTCTTTCTCCACCCAATTCGAACGCCCGGTTCGTGGAGATGAGCTTGTCGAATAAGGGGCTTCAGATTAGTCGTTCGTAGGTTCGTGCCACGCCGGTATAGGCGAGGGCACACGCCAGTATAGGTGTTGGCTTACGCTGGTATAGATACAGGCCTATGCCTATACTGCTGAGGGGCGTTGCGTATATACGTGTGTATTTTTGCCTGTTTTGTTGCTAATTGGAATATATTGCATGTGTTTTGGAACATTTATATAAATGATCCTGTTGTACTTTTGCGGAGTTTAATGAGGTGTCAGATCTGATGGGGAAGAGAATTGTTTTTATATGGCTTTTATTGGCGTTCGCTTGGGTAGCGAAGAGCCAGAACTACATGATAAAAGGAATCGTGACTGATTCCATTACGGGAGAACCTTTGCCTTATGTGGCTGTGATTTTGAAGGGAACTACGATAGGTGCTACGACAGATCTGGATGGGGCTTTTACGCTTTCCTCTTCATCTAAGGTACGTACTTTACAGGTCTCTTATTTGGGTTATACGGAGAAAGAATTGAAATTCGTTCCGGGTAAAGCGGAACATTTGAAGATTCAGCTAGCTCCGACAAGTATTAATTTGTCGGAGGTGATCATCAAGCCGGGAAAGGAAAGATATCGGAAGAAGGATAATCCTGCGGTTACCTTTATCAAAAACGCTATCGCACGTCGGGAGAGCAACGATCCTCGTAATCATGATTATTTTCGGTATGATCAATACGAGAAGATGGTCTTCGCTATGAACGATTACCAACCGAAACCGAAAAAGGATGGAAAGGCGGGAAAGTTTGACTTCTTGACTGAGTTTATCGATACGTTGGAGGTGGGAAAGACGATCTTGCCGGTATCCGAACGTGAGAAAATCCAGACCGTTTATTATCGTAAAGACCCGAAGACGGAAAAGAGGGTCGTTCAGGCTACGAAAGCGGCTGGTGTGGATGAGGTCTTCTCACGAGACGGTATGCAACAGTTCTTGAATGAGGTATTCCGGGAAGTGAATATCTTCCAGAATGATATTCCTTTGTTCTTGAACCGTTTCGTAAGCCCTATGTCTACGATGGGACCTAACTTCTATAAATATTATTTGCTAGACACGGTGGAGGTCGCCGGACAGAAGTGTGTGGATTTGGGTTTCGCTCCGTTTACTCCGGAGACGTTCGGCTTTACGGGACATCTTTTTATCACGTTGGATTCTACTTATTTCGTGCAGAAGGTTAAGTTGAATGTCCCGAAGAAGATCAACTTGAATTTTGTCGGTGGAATGACGATCGAGCAGACTTTCGACCGTGCCCCGGATGGGACTCGTATCATTACGAAAGATGATATCAACGTGGACTTCAAATTGACGGAGAAATCGAAAGGAATGTATGCCCGCCGTTTGAATATCTATTCGAATCAAGCGTTTGAGGGACCCGATGATCCTAAAGTATTCGAGGAGAGCGCACCTATTATTATACCGATGGAAGCTTATCGCCGTTCGGCGGATTTCTGGGAGGAGAATCGTCCTACTGAGGCGGGAACTCGCAAGCAGAATAACGTGGAGTTGCTAATGGCGAAACTTCGTTCCGTTCCTATTTTCTATGTGACGGAGAAGGTTGTTTCGATCCTTACCTCCGGTTATATCGCGACGAATAAGATTCCGGCGAAGAGCAAGTTCGAGTTTGGCCCGATGAACACCTATATCAGTGGTAACGCGATTGAGGGGGCCCGCTTCCGTGTCGGTGGAACCACGACAACGGCGTTCAGTAAACGTCTTTTCTTGGATGGTTATTTGGCTTATGGATCGAAAGACCGCAAGTTGAAATATGATGGTATCGTAGAATATTCTTTTATCGATAAGAAGGATTATCGGAAAGAATTTCCCGTGCATTCTATTCGCTTCGAGTACCTATATGATATCAACCAGTTAGGTCAGCAGTATATGTATACCAACAAGGATAATATGTTCTTAGCCTTGAAGCGGCAGAAGGATACACGTGCCACCTATTTAAGGAATATGGAACTGACCTATTACCGTGAACATTATAACGGCTGGGCTTATGGGGCGGTACTTCGGAATTTTAAGGAATACTCAACCGGTTACGCCGCGTTCGACCGTATCGGTCCGGATGGCCAGATCACGGCTACCGATTCCTACCGGATGTCGGAAGTGGAGTTTAAGTTCCGTTTTGCCCCGAATGAGAAATTCTACCAGACTCGTAATTACCGTTATCCGATTACGCTTGACGCACCGGTATTCACCTTGAACCATACGATGGCTTTCCAAGATGTATTAGGTAGTTCGTATGATTATCAGAAGACGGAGATCGGTATCCAGAAACGCTTCTGGTTCTCTGCTTTCGGTTATGTGGATATTCTCGCTAAAGCAGGTAAAGTTTGGACAAAAGCCCCTTATCCTTTGTTGATCTTGCCAAACGCAAACTTGTCGTATTTGGTGCAACCGGAATCTTATACGAATATGAATGCGATGGAGTTCATCAACGATGAGTACGCTTCGTGGGATATTACTTATTTCATGAACGGAGCCTTGTTGAACCGTATCCCGCTTATCAAGAAGTTAAAATGGAGAGAGGTCTTTTCTTTCCGGGGTATGTTCGGACACTTGACGGATAAGAATAATCCGTATATCAGTGAGCAGAATGAGGGCTTGTTCTTATTCCCGCAGGGCTCTTACCTGATGGACCCGTCTACTCCTTATATGGAGGCGGGTGTCGGTATCGAGAATATCTTTAAGTTCTTGCGTTTGGATTATGTATGGCGTCTGACCTATAAGGATCATCCGGGCATCCAGACAAAGGGTATACGTTTTATGATGAAGCTATCCTTCTAGGGCAAGTATTATTTCCAGTCGCTGAACTCAAAACTTAATTGTTCCCAACGGTCTTTCGTATGAGGCTCCTCTTTTACGGGATTAGATACGGATAGGCCGATCAGTCGGATGGGATGCTCGGTATATTCCACTTCTTTCAGTAATTCCTTGGCCAAGGGAAGGATCTTATCTAAGGTTGTTAACTCTTCCGGACGGCTGAGGCTTCTCGTGATTTGGTTGAAATCATGGAACTTGACCTTTAAGGTCAGTGTGTTTCCCTTGAATCCGGAACGTTCCAGCCTGCCGATAAGTTCGGTCGCTACGTGATAAAGCTCGATGATAACAGAGGATTTGCGGGAGATATCTTTTTCTAGCGTATGCTCGCAACCTACCGACTTCCGGATTCGTACCGCTTCTACGGGACGGTTGTCTATACCTCTGGCAAACTCATAATAAAGTATTCCCGCCTTTCCGAACTGGCGGGTAAGCATCTCCCCCGAACATTCCCGTAATTGCAGTCCGTTGTGGATACCGAGCGTATGCATTTTTCGGGCTGTTACGGGACCTACTCCCCAGAAAGACTCGATGGGAAGACGGGCTATGAAATCGAGGGCTTGGCTTGGGTGAATGGTACATAATCCATTGGGTTTTCGATAATCCGAGGCTATTTTCGCTAGAAATTTGTTGTAGGAGACTCCCGCTGACGCTATCAGGTTCAAGTTTTCCCAGATCCGTTTCTTGATCTCCTTGGCGATATCTACAGCGAGAGAGATGCCTTGTTTATTATCGGTGACATCCAAGAAGGCTTCATCCAAGGAAAGGGGTTCTATGATATCCGTATAATCGTGGAAGATCTCGTGGATCTGGCGTGAGACGGATTTATATACGTCCATCCTTCCGTGTACGAATATCAGGTCCGGGCATAAACGTTTGGCTTTTTGAGACGCCATGGCGGAACGTACCCCATATTTCCGGGCCTCGTAGCTAGCGGCGGCTACTACGCCTCTCTGCTCCGCATGCCCGACCGCTAGGGGTTTTCCTCGCAACTCCGGATTGTCTCGTTGTTCCACCGAGGCATAAAAGGCATCCATATCGATATGTATGATCTTTCTCAAGATAGCTCTTTTATTACTGATATTCGCGATAAGCCCCTTCGTCGGTTTATGAAGCCGATAACCGCATTATAAGATCTCTACGGAGTTAATGACGATATTCTCGGTCGGACGATCTTGCTTGTTGGTCTTGGAGGACTGTATGGCGTCTACGACATCCATGCCTTCTACCACTTCGCCGTAAACCGTGTATTGATTGTCGAGGAACGGTACGCCACCTACATTCTTGTAAGCCTCACGGAGTTCCGGGTTTAACTTTACCTCGTCTTTCCGCTTCTCGGCCTCCAGCTCGGTCTTGCCGATCAAGGTATCACGAAGGATCGCCAGTTCTTCCTTGTTACCACTGCGATAGAATTCCATGATCTTAGGCTTGTTCTCGTTTTGCAGGCGGGCGAATATCTCTTGTTTCAGACGGCCTTCCAGTTGCTTTTCCATCTGGTTCAACTCTTGTTCCGAATACTTTTTCCCCGTTACGATATAGAATTGGGAGGCGGAAGAGGCCTTTTCCGGGTTCACTTCGTCTCCGGTACGTGCGGCGCAAAGGGCTCCTTTCTTATGGAAATATTTCGGGTAACGGAATTCGGCGGGAACGGTATAGCCCAGATCGCCCGCTCCCAGTTGCTTGTTCATTGGGGCATCCTTGGAAGTTACGTCACCTCCTTGTATCATGAAATCCTTGATCACACGGTGGAACAGCAAGCCGTTATATTGCCCTTCTTTTACCAACTTGATAAAGTTATCACGATGTAATGGCGTGTCGTTATATAATTTCAGCTTTATATCTCCTTTGTTGGTGTGCATAAGCACCCTTGTCTCAGTTGCTTGATTTTCCATTTTACTTATTTTTCTATGAGTTTCATTGACTTGATCTTTATGTTCTTCGTGGGCCTGTCTTCGGCGTTCGTCTCGACGAACTGTATCTTATCCACGACTTTCATACCCTGTATAACCTCTCCGAACACCGTATAGTTGCCGTCCAGATGAGGCGTTCCGCCTTCCAGCATATAGGCTTCTTTTTGCTCCGGCGTAAACTCGATGCCTTTCTCCTTGGTCATCTTATCTAGCTCCATCTCCGTAAAGAACTTTCCGGTCACGATATAGAATTGAGTCGCTGATGAGGCCTTCTCGGGATTCTCCTCATCCGGGGTACGTGCGGCACAGAGCATTCCCCGCTTATGGAAATATTTCGGATACACGAACTCGGCGGGGATGGTGTAATCTAGATCTCCGTCGCCCAGATGTGCGTCCAAGGGAGCGTCTTTCGAGTTGATATCGCCTCCTTGTATCATGAATTGCTTGATAACCCGATGGAACAATAATCCATCGTAACGGTGTTCTTTTACGTTCTTGATAAAATTATCCCTGTGCAACGGCGTGTCGTTGAACAGTTTCACCTTAATCTTACCCATATCCGTATCAATCAGCACCAATGTCTCAGTCTCTTGCGCATGCAGCGGGCATAGCGAAAGCATAAATACCGAAACAAACAACATCGTAAGAATCCGTCTCATATTTATTTCTATTAGTTTTAGATGGACAAAAATAAGAATAAATATCGATATCTATGATCAAAGGAATAGGTCTAAACATGATTTCTTTGGTAGGAAACCGTAATAGCGTTACAAACATCTGTAATATATGCACATCGTTTTATGTTGAATCTAGGTAATTTTGTCATAGAAATTTAAAACTCTAAATTCAATATACTATGAGAGCAAGTATCTTAGCTATTTTAATTTTAGGGGGGATTGTCTTAAACATAAAGGCTCAGTTTTCTTATAATGAAAAGGGTCAAGCCATCCCTCCTGCATCACAACCTTTCGGCAAAGAGGCTTTTGAGTCAACCGGGCATACGGTTATACGCTGGTTGGGGAACGCTGGCTTTCTGATTAATAGCCGTGGTACGTGTTTGATGGTCGATCCTATGTTGAAGGGATTTGATATGCCTTTGTTAATAAATATGCCGATTGCCCCTAAAGATGTTCCCCATTTGGATGCGGTATTGATCACTCATTGCGACAATGATCATTACAGTGTTCCTACTTGTACGGAAATGTCTTCTGTATGCCGGGAATATCATTCTACATTCTACATGGATTCTTTGATGGAAACACAGGGTTTGAACTCTTTCGGACATCGTATCGGGGAGACTTTTAATGTTGGTCCGATTTCTATCAAGTTAACTCCGGCTTACCATACGTGGCAAAATGAGTATCCGGGATATACGCGTGAATTTAAGGTTGAAGATTATTGTGGTTTCCTCATGAAAACACCGGATGGCTTAATTTGGGCACCGGGAGATTCCCGCTTTCTTCCTGAGTTCTTGGAATTACCTGCCCCGGACGTGATTTTCTTTGATTTTTCGGATGATTCATGGCATATAGGATTGGAGGGAGCCATAAAGATCGCAAATGCTTATCCTAAAGCGCAGCTTCTCCTGTCTCATTGGGGAACGGTGGATGCTCCCGATATGAAACCATTCAATGCCGACCCTAAAATGCTAGAAGAGCGTATCTTCAATCCGGAACGTGTTCATGTCTTAGCCCCGGGAGAAGCTTTTGACCTTGTAGCTCTCAGATCTAGCGAGGGTGAACAAAGTGCCGAGACATTGATTTTCCCTGCTGACGCAAAGGCTTCGTCGGAGTATAATACGGGGGATGTCTATGTCTCCTTGTTGAAGGAGTCTGGTAATACGATGATCGCACATTTTATATTCAATATCGTATGTATGACCGTTACGGAACATGCGATCGAGAATCATGCCGTACAACTTCGGGCTGTGACGGATAAGGAGTATGACCGATGAAATTGGTATATCTATCTGTGGTTTTGATACATGTTTGGATGTAGGAACGTAGTATTTTTGCCGTGAATGGAATATTAATTAGAAAGGTCATAAGTTATGAGAAAGTACAATGAGATAAGCCGTCGGGGATTTTTGAGGTCGGCGGTATTGGCAGGAACAGGGATATGTGCTTCTTCCGTATTCAATGGAATGGTTGCCTGTGAGGGCGTGAACAGGCAAGGACCCTCGGCCTTGGATTGTAAAACTAATGCCGTGGTCGGTGTAAAGCGGACATTGGGAAGTGGTACGGCTTCCATGGTTGTATCGGCTATGGGATTTGGTTGTATGGGATTGAATCATCATCGCGGCCAGCATCCCGGCAAGAAGCAAGTAATCGCTTTGGTACATGAGGCCATCGATCGTGGTGTTACTTTGTTCGACACGGCAGAGAGCTATGGTTATCAAACGAATGAACGATTAGTTGGCGAAGCGTTGAAAGGTTATTCGGACCGGGTATTTGTAACTACTAAATTTGGGCATAAGTTTGTGGATGGCTTACAAATCAAGACAGAGGAAGATAGTTCTCCCAACAATATACGTAAGGTGTGCGAGAACTCGCTTCGCAATCTTGGAGTAGAAACTCTCGGTATGTTTTACCAGCATCGTGCGGACCCGAACACTCCGATTGAGGTCGTCGCTGAGACCGTGAACGAATTGATCAGAGAAGGCAAGGTATTGCATTTCGGACTTTGCGAGGTGAATGCCGATACCATCCGCCGTGCCCATAGGATCTGCCCTGTTACGGCTATACAGAGTGAATATCATTTGATGCATCGTGCCGTGGAGGAGAGCGTATTGCCGTTGTGTGAGGAATTGGGTATTGGTTTTGTTCCTTATAGTCCGATAAATCGAGGCTTTTTGGGAGGCTTGATTAACGAGTATACTCGATTTGATCCGGAAAACGACAATCGTCAAGATTTACCTCGTTTTCAACCGGAAGCTATCCGTGCCAATATGCGGATCGTGGAAGTGCTGAATGCTTTTGGGAGGACACGGGGGATCACGCCCGCACAAGTTGCCTTGGCATGGTTAATGAATAAGAAACCTTGGATCGTAGCTATACCGGGGACTACGAAGCTGTCTCATCTGGAAGAGAATTTACGTGCTGCGGATATCATTTTCACCGCCGGTGAGATGAGGGAATTGGAGGATGCGGTTTCCGCTATCCCTGTAGTGGGAAGCCGTTATAA
>PPYF01224818.1_pt1 | contig 12830 bp, 13 predicted proteins | sample 1559871 | NCBI WGS metagenome assembly PPYF01 (sample SAMN08240021, study PRJNA423297) | Human gut metagenome, whole genome shotgun sequencing project. | reverse complement strand
AACTCCAACACCTGCTTGGCGTGCGGAGTAAAGGGGATGTGCCCGTTCGGAGCCGCGTTGCCCTTGCCGATCATTTCTTCAACCTGCTTGCGGGTGGCATCCAGCTCCACGCCCTTCGAGGCGAGTGCCTTGGCGGCTACACCCTCACCTTCGCGGATCAGGCCGAGCAGCAGGTGTTCGGTGCCGATGTAGTTGTGCTGAAGGGCCCTCGCCTCTTCCTGCGCCAACACGATCACGCGCCGTGCACGGTCGGTAAACCGTTCGAACATGCTTGTCCTTCCTCAATTGACATTCCGTCTTACTCTACCGATTCACGATGACGTTTATTCATCGGATTCCACGAATTGCGCCGTGAGAGGAGAAGAAAACGATATGCTGGTTCTAGATTCACCCGTAGTCGATTACAAGGAGGCTCGAAATGAGTGAAGCTGCAACCAAGCCCGACATCGTTGTCGGTGTGGATGGTTCCGATGAATCCTTTGCCGCGCTGAAGTGGGCGCTTGAGGAGGCCTCGTTAACCGGTCAGAGCGTCAACGCCGTGTTTGGCTGGACGCATTCCTGGGATATGGGGTCCGAACCGGACAGCGACGAGGCCTGGGCCAAGGTCCGCCACGATATTGCCAACGAGCTGCGTGTGTGGGTCGACAAGGCCGCTGCAGGCATCGACTTCGATCCGGCGAATCTGAAGCTCACCTCGGTGAAGGCCTCCGGTACTTCGGCCCTGCTGCAGATCGGCCATGATTCGCAGCAGATCGTGGTCGGCCGCCGCTCGCTGAGCCGTATGGCCCGCTGGTTCATGGGGTCCATGTCCGCTTCGCTGGCCGAGGCCGCCGAAGTGCCGGTGACCGTGGTGCGCATCGCCGGCAGCGAGGATGAGACCGTGACCGAGGCCATTGCCAACGCCCTGACTCCGGGAGACAAGCCCGTTCACTACACGCAGCCTCAGCCGGTGGTTGAGGAGGCTCGCCGCCCGGTGGTGGTTGGTGTGGATGGTTCCGAGACTTCCCGCCGTGCGTTCGATTTCGCACTGGAAGAAGCACGACTGCACGACGCGCCGCTGCATGTGATGTTCTGCTGGCAGCTCAAGGATTTGGGCGTTATTCCGGGCTATGAGAACGCCGTGGCACCGGTGAAGGTCGGTCAGCGCCGCGCCGAGGAGATTCTCTCTGAGCTGATGGCCAAGGCCCGGATTCCCGATGGCGTCAAGGTCAGCACAAACGCCTTCCATATTCCCGCATCCAAAGGTCTGATCGCGGCCTCGCGGTACGCCAGCCATCTGGTGGTCGGCTCGCGTGGCCTGTCCGGGCTGGACGCGCACTTCCTGGGATCGGTGTCCCGCCAGATCGTGAACTTCGCCGAATGCACGGTGACCGTGGTGCACTGATTCACCAAAATCGGCATGGAGTGCTAACGCACGCCTCGGTGATGGGCTTGCAGGGAGGAATTCTTTATTCCTGCAACCCCATCACCATCTACTTTTCGCGGAATTCGGAGTTTATTCCTCGTCCGCCCTGTTCTGGCGCAGCTGCTCAATGAGATCGATGACGGTTTCGAGTTCAGGAGTCACATCGTCTGAAGGACGAACGTTATCCTCTTCGTCGTCCATCTCATCATCCTCATCATCATCGGCAACGGTGTTGTTGAGGATATCCTCTTCGGTGGCCTCGTCGTCAGCATCAGACTTGGAATCGTCGCTGGAATCAGCTGCATCAACATCCACAACGGAATCAGATACGTTCTGTGCAACGGACTCATCACCGGCAGACTGGGATTGCGAGGTCCCGTCGCCTGCCGCCTCCTCAGCGGGCTCAGTATCGACGGCGTTCCCGTCAACAGTCTTCTGTGCTTCGATATCATCACCGGCAGGCTCGCCTGTCTTGTCGGTTTCGCCTTCGGCCTCGTCCTGGGCAGCCGGCTCCTGCTTGCGCGGACGGTTGGCCACCACGTCGATATGCAGATCGTCGAAAGCAGGCTTGGACTGCACCCACAGCTGGCTTGGCTCGGGAGGTTCGATTTCGGAATGCTCGCCGCAGCCGTGGTCCAAGGAAACCACGCGGCCGTCATCCGGACTCCACTTGTTGGCGCACACGCCGAACATACGGTCGAGCTCGCCCGCGAGCGGCACGAAGAAACCACAGGTGGAGCACAGGTTGCCTTCGGCGGTTTTGGTGCTCAACGCTTTGGGGCCTCGCGGACCTTCATACCAGCGCTTGGCAGCCTGCGCGCGGCCCAGCGAGGTCAGCACGTGACGGCGGGTCAGTCGGAAGGTCTCGACGGCGTCGTTGACATCCTGCAGCGAGGATTCCTCGACTTCGCCTTCCTCGATGCGCTCGTCATCCGGATCGGTACCGATCGAATCGGTGGGAGCCAGATCCGTGGGCTCAAGGCGATCCTTCCAAGGAATCCACTTGGGCGGCATCAACGCGTCCTCAGTGGGGATCAAGGAGGATTCGTTGACGGTCCAAGAGTCGATCTCCTCGTCGTGATACAGCGTCACCGACCATTGCCATCCTTCGTAGCCACGGATATTCGCGGCGAAGCGGAAGTCAGTGACGTGATCCTCAAGATCATATGAGGTAACGAAATCCCCCACCTGATCGCTCTCGCCGGCCACTTCGAGCAGCACGGCGCGCGCGATGGCGTGAGGGTCCGGTGTCACGATGGTTTCGGTGGTATCAGTCATAGATCAGATCAGTCCTGTACATCGAATTGATCCGCCACCGCACGCAGCAACGTGGCCAGCTTTTTGCTGTCGGCAGCAGATGGGTAACGGTGACGGCGCAACGTATTGCCGGCCGCATCAAGCATCTTGATGAGGTCCTCGCAGATGGCGGCCATGTCATCCGCCTTCGGGCGGGTGGCCTTGACCAAGCTGGGAGCGGAGGCGATCAGGCGAACATCCATGGCCTGCGGCCCACGACGGCCGTCCACCACGGAATACTCCACCTTGGCCCCCTTGCGCAACGTGGTGACGCCAGTGGGTAGGGCCTGAGCCGGCAGGAACACGTCCTTGCCTTCCTCACTGGTGATGAAGCCATAACCCTTGGCTGCGTCAAACCAACGAACTCGACCGGTGGGCATTGCGAACCTTCCTTAATCCTCAATGGAAATAGTAAACCGAAGGTACAGTTTACCTCACAGGGCTTGACCTCACGCTTTGGGCTGAGTCGCCTGAGTCTTACGCTCAGAGCTGAACCAAGAAGTCTTCTGTTTGGCGTCCTTGGTTTTGCCGGTGGACTGCTTGGGCTCAGGAGCGGCGATCTGCTCAATCGGCAGCACCACGGTGAAGGTCAGGCCTCCCCCATCGGTGCCGGTGGCGCAGATAAAGCCGTGATGTGCTTTGACCACGGATTGCGCGATGGCCATGCCCAAACCAGTACCGCCCTTTTCGCGGGCACGGGATGGGTCCGCGGTGTAGAAGCGTTCGAAAATCTTCGAGCGCGATTCAGGCGGCACGCCGGGGCCATGGTCCACGAAACGCAATACGGCATATCGATAGCCGGTCTGCATCGAGGCACCTACTTCGGCAGCGTCGATGAACCGCCGCATTGACGCGTCGCTGGCGGGCATGCGGGCGAGCTGTCTTGGATCGATGGCGGCCGGCATCACACCGAGCGCGGCTTCAGCGGGCGAATCGGCAGGCGTGTAGCGGTGGATGTTGCCCACGATGTTGGTCACCACCTGGCGCAGTCGAGAGGCATCACCGGGCAGTACGACCTCAGGCCAATCGCCTTCGGCAAGGCTGAATTCGGCGGGATGGTTCAAATCGCGCGCCGGTTCGAGGGAAATCTGCATGCGGCGAACGGCACGGTCCGGGTCGAGCGCATGCAAATCGTCGACGGCGTCGGTGACCAGCGACGAGAGTTTCACCGTGCCGGTCATATCGATGCCGCGCCCCTCATCGAGACGGGCCAAAGACAGCAGATCCTCAACAAGAACAGTCGAGCCGACCTCGGTGTTTTCCGGCGCGGAAGGAATACGTTGGCTCAGGTCGCCGGCTGCAATTTTCGCGGCGGTCTTCTCGATGCGCTTCAGCGGCGTCATCGTGTGCTGGATGATCAGCGTGGACAGGGAGCCGCCGAGCAGCACCACGGCGATGCCGACCACAATGCAGTATCGGGTGAGTGTGTTGACGGTGTCGATTTGGTCGGCCAGCGACAAGCCGATGTACACCACGGCACGGTCCTTGCCGTTTTGCTGGAAGGTCACCGGCAGAATACGCCATGGTGCCCTCGCCGTGACGATGGCGGCATGGTTGGCATTGGCAGTGGGGTTGGCCAGTACCTTGGTGATGGTGTCAGAGGAATTGGAGTTTCCGTTGGCCGGATCGTTCTGGCTGTCCGCACTGTCGGACTGCACCGTGATGATCTGCTTGGCCACCGCCTGCGTAGTGAATGCCTGACCGAGCGTGATGCCATTGGTATCGCCATAGGTAGGCAGAATCGGCACCGATACGATACCGTCCTGCATCTGCGGCATCAGCGGGGTCACGACCAGAGGATTGCCTTCTTTGTCTTTGGTTCCGTCGGTGTATTGAATCTGCAGAAAGTACGAGTTCGGCCCCGATGAGTCATTTTTTGACAGCAGATCGATATTGTTGACCACCAGTTGGCTTTGCGAGCTTAACTGGGTGTCGGTTTTCTGCAGCATGTAGTTGTTCACCAACGCGCGGATGGAGAAGGAAATCACCGACACGCCGATGAGCAGCACGGCGATGGTGCAGGCCACCAGCTTGCTGCTCAACGAGATACGGTCGATATGCCGCATCAGCATGTTTTTCTTACGCTCGCGCTGCTCTTGGAAATGGGCGGCGAACGGCGACATTGCAGGCATGGGATTCGTGTTCGGGGCGGCGTTCGGCGTGCTGCTCGGCGGTACGCCGCCTGACTGCTTATCGGGGATACTCATGAGATTGCGATACGTTATGGATGGAGGCGATTAGTTCTTCGGTTCGCGAATCATGTATCCGATGCCGCGCTTGGTTTCGATCAGCGGAGTCACCTTGCGCTTGCCGCCTTCGCCGTCGTCGACCTCGATGCCGTCGACTTTCTTGCGCAGGTAGGAGATGTACGATTCGACGATGGCTGCGTCGCCGCCCCAGTCGTATTGCCAGACATGGTCGAGAATCTGTGCCTTGGACAGTACTCGGCCCTCGTTGTCCATCAGGTAGCGCAGCAGCTTGTATTCGGTAGGGCTCAGGTCAACCGGCTGCCCTGCACGGGTCACGTCGTGGGAGTCCTCGTTGATTTCCAAGTCGGCGACGCGAATAATCGGATCGTCTTCCACCTGTTCGCGGGTACGGCGCAGAATGGCGCGGATGCGAGCCACGACTTCCTCGAGGCTGAACGGCTTGGTGACGTAATCGTCACCGCCGACGGTCAGGCCCATGATCTTGTCTTGGGTGTCGTCACGAGCGGTGAGAAACAGCACAGGGGCGTTAATGCCTTCCTGGCGGATGCGACGGGTGACGGTGAATCCATCGATGTCAGGCAGCATGACGTCCAACACGATGAGGTCAGGCTGCACTTTTTCGATAACCTCAATGGCTTCGGAACCGGAAGCGGCGGTGTTTACCTCGAATCCGGCGAAGTGCAGGGAAGCGACCAGCAGTTCTCGGATGGACGGCTCGTCGTCGACAACAACAATCGATGCTTCAATAGGCTTACTCATGCTTCCTAGAGTGTCGCGCTCTTCTGGGCGTTTCCTGAATGTCATCTTGGAGTTCGGCCTTGGAATCCTTCTTGATCTCCTTGCGCCGATGAATCACCACCATGACCACGATGATGATGACCAGCGCCACCAATACCACACCCATGATGATTATGCCTACGATCACCGTGGACGATGAGGTGGAGGCTTTTTTGGATTTCACGATTTGATCCATCATTGCCGTTGCCGCGCCAGACCAGCTCGGCGGGTTTTCCAGTAACGGCTGCTGTGCGGCTTCGGATAGCTTATCGACGGTTTTGTTATCGAGAAGCCACTTATCGGAGTTCTTGGACACGACGACCACCAGGTTGCCGTCATTCGAGGCCACGGCAAGCATCACTGTGTTCGGCTTGGGATTCATGGACTCCATCACGGTTGCCGCCCAGTCTCCCGGTTTCTGTTGACTATTGAAACTGGAAAGATACAGCAGATGCACGTGTACACCGGTTTCCTTCTCGGTTTTGGCGATGGCATCCGTGACTTCGGCCGCATGGGAGCCCAGGAGATTTTCCGTATCCGTGATGTTCTCGGTGATGGTCACGCCGCTGTCGGTGCTGCTGCTGGAGCTGTCAGAGCTGTCGCTCGAGTTATCCCCATAGGCATTTGCAGTTATCCACATTGCGTTCATCGCTACTGCAGCAAGGGCGCAAATGGCGCAAACAAGCCATTTTCGGACCATATTCCCGAAGGCCGAATAGGACGGCTCCGAAGCTAGGACCACAATAGTTGTTTTTCCGTCTTCCCGATTCGTTGTTGACATATCCTCCACCTTAACGGCCGGTATTGGCAATCGGCCGCCATACATACCATTAACCCTCTAGAAAAGGAGCAACGATGCCCCAATATCAGGTAGATTCCGAGCGAATCCAATCATCCTCGGCCGCAGTGGCCACTTCGATCTCGCAAATCAGGCAGGCCGTGGGCGGCATGTACACCAATCTCAATGCCTTGCAGGACGCATGGCGAGGTTCGGCGGCCACCCAGTTCACCGCGGTAGCCGAACAGTGGCGTGCGGCCCAACAGCAGATGGAGGCCTCACTCGAGTCCATCCAACGCTCGCTGACGCAAGCCTCCACCGTGTACGCTGACGCCGAAATCCAAGCTTCGCGCCTGTTTGCCAGCTAGTTTCTTGGCTCCCCTCAAAGAGGGGAGCCAGAATACAAAAAAGGGACTCCCGAAGGAGTCCCCTTTCAGCTCAATCAGCTAGCGATCGTTTGCGGATCAGTAGCCCATGTCGGCACCGGCGGCCGGGGCAGCAGACTTCGGCTCCGGCTTGTTGGCAACGACGGCCTCGGTGGTCAGGAACAGACCAGCGATGGAGGCGGCGTTCTGCAGAGCGGAGCGGGTCACCTTGACCGGGTCGGTCACACCGGCGGCCAGCAGGTCTTCGTAGGTGTCGGTGGCGGCGTTGAAGCCTTCGCCATCAGGCAGGGAGCGGACGGTGTTGATGACCACGTCACCGGACACGCCGGCGTTCTCGGCGATCTGCTTGATCGGGGCCTCGATGGCGCGGAACACGATGGCGGCACCGGTAGCCTCTTCGCCGGTCAGGGAGGTGACGGCCTCGGTCTTCTCGGCCTTGGCAGCAGCCTGAACGAGGGCCACGCCACCGCCAGGCAGCAGGCCTTCCTCGATGGCGGCCTTGGCGTTACGCACGGCATCTTCGATGCGGTGCTTGCGCTCCTTGGCCTCGACCTCGGTGGCAGCGCCGACCTTGATGACAGCCACGCCGCCAGCCAGCTTGGCCAGACGCTCCTGCAGCTTCTCACGGTCGTAATCGGAGTCGGTGTTCTCGATCTCAGCGCGGATCTGGGCCACGCGAGCGTCGATGTCTTCCTTGGAGCCAGCGCCCTGAACGATGGTGGTCTCGTCCTTGGAGACGATGACCTTCTTGGCGTGGCCGAGCACGGAGGTGTCGACGGACTCGAGCTTCAGGCCCAGTTCGTCGGAGACAACCTGAGCACCGGTCAGGATGGCCATATCCTGCAGCATGGCCTTGCGACGGTCGCCAAAGCCCGGGGCCTTGACGGCGCAGGACTTGAAGGTGCCAAAACGCATGCCCTCGGTGAAGTCGAGGTCCAGGCCGAAGCGGTTGTTGTCTTCAACGGTCACAACGCCGTCCTGGCCGACCTTGTCCAGAGCCTCAGCGATCTTCTCGCCGACCTCAGGGTCAGCGGCGGAGATGGTGGCGGTAGCAGCGATCTGGTCCTTGGTCTCGACGTCCTTGGCGGCAGCGACGAGTTCCTTGACGATGACCTCGGTGGCCTTCTCGATGCCGCGACGCAGGGCGATCGGGTTGGAGCCGGCGACCACGTTCTTCAGACCCTCGTGAACCAGGGACTGAGCAAGCACGGTTGCAGTGGTGGTGCCGTCACCGGCGACGTCGTCGGTCTTCTTGGCGACTTCCTTGACCAGCTCGGCGCCGATGCGCTCGTACGGGTCTTCAAGGTCGATTTCCTTGGCGATGGACACGCCATCGTTGGTGATGGTCGGAGCGCCGTAGGTCTTGTCGAGCACGACGTTGCGGCCCTTCGGGCCCAGAGTGACCTTGACGGTGTTGGCGAGCTTGTCAAGGCCCTCCAGCATGCCCTGACGGGCTTCCTCATCATAAGAGATGATCTTTGCCATGGTTGCGTATTCCTCCAAATGGCTAGGTATACCGGTTATCACTCGCAAGCGTCGAGTCGTGACGACCAGCCGTCAGCTGCCGATTATCACTCTCGACCTCCGAGTGCTAACCCAGACATTAGCACTCGCGCCCGCCGAGTGCCAACACCATCGGCGGCGATTGCGCTTTGGGCATGAAAAAGCCCCAACCGTCGAAACGGTCAGGGCCTTCAATGCACATCCTTGCGTGCGAACCCGAACCCCTTCTTGGCAAGGAAGAACTTCACGGTACCTTGTGCCATATCTGGTCTTTCCTTTGTTCCCTTGGGCGTCGCGACACAAAACCTATAGGGAACGTAGAAAGAACCGCATCGCGCTCCCCCTACCTCGCGACTAGATGACGATTGTACAGTGACGAGGGAACAATCTCAACCGCAGTGGCACATTTTCGGTACGAATTATTCCATAGGCGTGAGAACGCTCACAGTTTTCGATGTATTTCTCGCCGATATCAGGGGCGCATCAACAACGCTAGTTGAGCAACACCACCGTAATGGGAACGGCGAGTCCTTGCACCTGCTCCACAGCCGAAATGCCAAGCGTGGTCGCCACATCCTCAGCGGTGGCCTTATCGGTCTCATTCTGATACCACACCACGGAAGAAGCCGGCAATGTGCCGCTCGGATTGGTCGCCTCGACACTGGTGTAACCGGCGGTCTGCAGCACATCGGCCTGCTGACCCGCATATCCTTGGATTCCTGTGGCGTTGACCACACGCACCTGCGTGGCCTTATTCACAGTCGCGATGGCTTCGGACTGCTGAGACTGCTGATCGGAGTTTTGATTCTCATTCGAGGATGTCGTGTCACTGTCGGTATCGGACTTTGCCGAATCCGAAGTCGAGTCCTTGGACGAATCGGTCGAAGTGGACGAGGAATCATCCTTGGTGCTGTTCTTGGCCTCAGCCTTGCTGGACGAATCGGACTTGGACGTGGTCGCCGTCTGGGACGATCCTCCCACTACATTCTTGTATTCTCCGGAAATCCATGCCCAGGCCCCGACACCGCACAGCGCGGCCACCAGAATAACGACGATGAACGGGCAGAGGCGGGCCATTACCGAACGAGCGCCACGGTGAACTCCCACCGGTCCCTTCGGAGGATTGTCGAAGGAATCCGGTTCATAGGATTCGTAGGTCATCGTGTCGCGTGCCATAATCGCCCTTTCTTCCTATCAAAACTACCCATGAGTGTAATCGGCAAACAACTCATCAGTCCACCACACCACGCCCCATGCACCGGATATGCACGTTTGACTACAGTGGTGAGTCATGATCAAACCATTGAGCGAACTGGTAGAGCCAGGGTGGGCCCATGCCTTGGCCGACGTGGAGCCCACCATCCACCATATGGGCGATTTTCTTCGTGCGGAAAACGCCGCCGGGCGCCCGTGGCTGCCGGCAAGCCACAATATTCTGCGCGCGTTCACCATCCCGTTCGATCATCAGGGCAAAGGCTGGGAGGAAGTCACCGAGGCCGCGATTCGTGCGTTGAACGCGCGCACGGACGCCGACGGCAAGCCCCAGCCGCTGGTGGCGATTCTCTGGGGGCGTAATGCGCAAAGCCTCGAGCCATTGCTGACCAATGCCTTCATTATCAAATCGCCTCATCCGAGTCCGCTGTCCGCTTCCCGCGGATTCTTCGGCTCCAAACCATTCTCCAGAGCCAATCAAGCCCTAGTCACCATGGGTGCCGACCCGGTGGATTGGACTCTTTAGGCAGGCCAACAGTCATTGTGAGTAGTTACAGTGGGGGGCATGACTTTGTTCCCCACGCAACCGAACATACCTTCGCCGACCACCGCCGCACGACCGGTCGCCGTTCCCGCGCCCGGCGTGTCGGCTCCGCTGGGTGCCGATGACGCCAAACGCGCACGTATCCTGGCCGACGCCATTCGGGCGAGGTTCGCCCAGACACTGGTGGGTCAGGATAATCTACGCGAATCGCTTATCGTGACCTTGGTGGCCGGCGGGCATATTCTTATCGAATCCGTGCCGGGCTTGGCCAAGACCACGGCCGCCCAGACGCTCGCCACCTGCGTATCCGGCTCGTTCAAGCGCGTGCAGTGCACTCCTGATCTCATGCCATCTGATCTGGTGGGCACGCAGGTCTTCGATTTTGCGTCGCAGAAGTTCACCACGCAGATCGGTCCGATTCACGCCAATTTCGTACTGCTGGACGAGATCAACCGTTCGAATGCCAAAACCCAGTCCGCCATGCTTGAGGCCATGGCCGAGGGTGCCACGACCATCGGCGGGCAGCGTATCGCCTTGCCCAAGCCGTTCATGGTGATCGCCACCGAGAATCCGATCGAGGAGGAGGGCACGTTCAACCTGCCCGAAGCCCAGATGGATCGTTTCATGATGAAGGCCGTCATGACCTATCCTTCGCCCGACGAAGAGGCTCGGATGCTGGCCATGCTCACCCGCCGCGGCTCCGACATGATCGGTCCCGACACCATCACCGGCGAACGCATTTCCGTGTCCGACGTTGATTTTTTGCGCAAGGCGGCACGCCGCGTGCATGTTTCCGACGCGATCATGCGTTATGCGGTCGATATCACCGCCACGTCACGAGGTGCCGGCTCCCGCCCCATCAAGGGACTGTCATCCTTGGTGCGTTTGGGTGCCTCGCCGCGCGCCACCATCGCCTTGACCCGTATCGGCCAGGCGAAGGCGTTGCTGTCCGGGCGCGACTATGTGGTGCCCGAGGACCTCAAGGCGTTCGCTCATGAGGTGCTGCGCCACCGTATTATGCTGACGTTCGAGGCACTGGCCGATGGCGTGGTCAGCGATCAGATCGTCGACAAGATCGTCGAAACGGTTCCTGTTCCGTGAGTTCCGATTCCGTTCGCAAGAAAATCGAGGCCCTTGGCACTCAGCTGAGCCTGCCTACCGTAAGGAAGGCTTTGGGCGCGCTGGAGGGCGAACACGCATCCGGGCGTCGCGGCGGCAGCGGCGATGCGATGGATGTGCATGCCTATGAGCCAGGCGACGAATCCCGTCTTATCGATTGGAAGACCAGCGCCCGCCAAGGCCGCCCCATGGTGGTCGAGCGCGAGCGCCTGTCGACGTCACGGGTCTGGTTGCTGATGGACGTGGGCCTGGAGATGACTGGCGTATGCCCTTCCGGAGAACGCGCATGGCAGGTTGCCGCCAATGCGCTGCGTATGTTCGCCGCACTGTCGTTGCGCCGGTCGGACGATATTTCGCTGGTGTTCGGCGATGAGTCCAGTATCACCCGCGTGCCGTTCAACGGTGGGTTCGCGCAGTTCGAACGCACGCTGGACAAGGCGCTTGACCGTGATTGGGATCATCACCGTAATATCGACGCGCTGCTGGAATATGCGCGCCGTATCAAGGATCGCGAGGCATTGATCGTATTGGCCACCGATGAGCATGCGATGGAGGAGCGGCATATCACCACGATCCGTCGTATTACCCGCACCCATCCGATGGTGCTGATCGATGTGGCGACGATGAATCCGTTCAAGGCCGTCTCATCCCGCCACGCTCCCACCGACGGCTTGAGTGCACGGCGTGTGCCGGCATTCCTGCGCAACGCCAAGGCAGCGGCCGAGGTCGATACTCATCGCGCGTATATGGCCGCGGCTTTGGAACAGGAGCTCACCCGTGCCGGTTCCCATATCATTCGATCCGCATCCAGCGAATCCATGTTCGATCGTTTCGTCGCCCTGGTGTCCCGGGCATTGGCCCGCACCACACGCAATAGACTGGGTACTGCACCCGAACTGGTCGGACTGACTTTGGCTGGTGATCTATGATGCACAGCATGTTCCCCATCATCCCGCTCGCCACTGATCCCGGCGATCTCAGGCCCGTGGAGTCGTTGGCCTTGACCACTCCCCTGGTGGTGGCCATCGTCGCATGCCTGTTGCTGGCGGTAGGTCTGATCGCGTTGATCATCATGCTGTCTCGCCCCGCACGCAAACCTCGGAACAGCGACCGCGCGCGTGGCGCTCATAGCAATGCCAGCTCCAAGGCCGAGTGGCGTGCCCGCATCGACGATGTGGTGGCCCGTCATGAATCCGGAGCACTGCCCCGGCATGAGGCTTTCGTCGAATTGTCCGTCATCGCCCGTGATTTCGCCGGTGCCGCATCAGGCAAGGAGCTTAGTTCCAGTACGCTGACCGATTTGGCGTACCTGAATCGCACGCCCGCGAATCGCCAAGGATTGGACGCATTGAAGCAGACCATTGGCGCGTTGTATCCACCGGAATTTGCCGATGATGCCCGCAACCGAATCGCCCAGACGACCAGCGTGCAGCAGGCCGCCGAGTGGGTGGCGAATCTGGTGGAAAGGTGGCGTTCATGATGCTGGCATGGCATTGGCCTTGGGCCGCTCTGGCCGGCGTCTTGGCGACGCTGGCGATTATCGTGCTGATTGTCGTGTTCGCCCGCCGTAACGCCGCCGACGACACCCCTGTATTCTCGA
>PPYF01385957.1_pt1 | contig 12831 bp, 12 predicted proteins | sample 1559871 | NCBI WGS metagenome assembly PPYF01 (sample SAMN08240021, study PRJNA423297) | Human gut metagenome, whole genome shotgun sequencing project. | reverse complement strand
GGTCGGGATCATCCACTCGATCGGCAGGCTTCTCTTTGGTGGTCAAAATCAACTGCCGCCGGTAGAAACCGTCACTGTGATCAAAAAGGGCCTGCAAGTCGCCGTTGCTGAATGCCAGCAGGCGGGAAGACATCCATCCCTGATAACTTTGCTTGCCCTTACGCTCCAAATCCATCTTGCCCTGGGCGGTGACGATGGACTTGACATAGTTGGTCTGGCGCAGCGCCTCCATCCGCATATCATCGTCCACACACAGTAGAATGTGTTCCAGGTCGGCGCGGGCAAAACGGTTCTCGGAGATTTTGCCGATGCTGCCATCTTTCATGTTGCTGCCGAACAGGACGAACAGCACCGCGCCGATCTGGCTCTTGCCCTCGCCACCACTGCCTTTAATGACCATCATCCTCTGTCCCTTGTTGCTGGGAATCAGGCAGTAGCCGATATATTCCTGCAAAGTGGGAATGTCCTCCGGATACAGCAGCCCGTCCAGAAAAGCCAGCCAGCGGGCCGGCGCAGATGCTTCAGGATTGTAGGCCACCGGCAGGCGGTTGCGAACGATTTCCGGCTTTCCCTCTGTAAAGGTGCCATCCAGAAACAGTGTGCCGTTTGCCAGATGGATGCGGTCAGTCTCCGGCGGGAAGTCCTCCACCAGTGCGGCCAGCTTCATCAGCTCCACAATATTGCTGATTTTGCGGGGGATGTTGCTCACCGCGCAGCTGCGCAGCTCGTCAAAGATTTCGCTACGCAGCGGCAGGTCATCGGTCACACGGCCATCGGGCGTGAAAAAAGCCCCGTTTGTGTAGATGATTTTGTGTCTGCTGAGAAAATCATCACAAAACAGGGCTTCGTTGATGCTCTTGCCGTCAAACCAGATGGGCTGGTTGACCTCAGGCGATTGCTTGTTCTTCGCCACGGTGCTGCACCTCCTTTTCCAGACGTTTGAGCCGCTGCTCCAGCGCGGCGATGGTTCCGTCCTTCAGGAGCATATCCACCGCCTTTACGCGCTGCTCCAGTTCCGCAAACATGAGCACGTCCAACAAATGATCTACATACTCGATCATATGACACGCCTCCACAAAGCGAGCGTCTGGATTGTCCTCCGGCAACTGTGGGGCATACTCGATTTTCCAGTGTTCCAGCAGGTGCAGATAATCGCACAGTACCCGCTGGCAACGCATCTCATCGTTGCGGAAAGCCCTCGCCAGCGGATAGGGCTTTTTCAGGGCCATCGCTGCCGGGGGCTTGTCCGGGTCGATGCCGAAGTCATAGGCTAGCTTCTTTGCGGCCTCGTAGCTGCTCAGACCGAACAGTCGCGCCACAAAGTCAATCACGTCCCCGGTGGCCCCGCAGCCAAAGCAGTAGAAATAATTCCTGTTCAGCTTTATGCTGGGATGCCGGTCATCGTGGAAGGGGCAGCAGATCATGTCGCCCCGGTTGACCTTGCAGCCGTAGTACTCGGCGGCCTGCTTCACGGTAACAGCAGATTTTACAATTTCAAACAAATTCATAGGTTTTGCCCTCCATAATTTATTGACGGTATCTGTCCGTCTGCCTGAATATACGGGGAAAAAGCCTATAGACCGAAAAATCTGCTAAAAGTGCAAAAAATGAAAAAATAGCGCCCTGAAATCTTGCAAAAATGCAAGACCTCAGAGCGGCGAAGCCAGCGGAAAGCATTTGCCTGCGCTGTTTTTATAGGGTATAATGGAAGCAGAGAGTTTACAGGAAAGAGGTGTGTGTCACATGGAGGGAGCCTATCTGCCCGGAAATATCCGGCAACGGATGCAGGAGCTTATGAAGGAACATAAAATTACCCAGGCACAGCTGGCGACCCGCATCGGCAGCACCGAAAGCGCTATCAGCCGGTTTGTAAGCGGCAAGACCGACAAGATCAGCACAGAACATTTGCTCCGTATTGCGAAAGTGTTTGAAGTCTCCACAGATTTCCTGTTAGGGGAAGTCAACACACCCGACCGGACAAATTTTGATATTGAAGAACTGGGCCTGTCGGTACAGGCGGCGCGGAATCTGTACACCGGAAAAGCCAATACGGAGATCGTCAACCGCCTTTTGGAAAGCCCGCACTTTGCAGAGGTCACCTACATGATCGAGCAATATTTTGATGATACGCTGGCCGCCGGTTTCGCCGGACAGAACCAGATGCTTACCACCCTCAGCGCCATGCTGCGCCGGAATGTGAAAACGGATGCCGCTGTACAGGCTGCCAGAACTGTCAACCGGCAGAAAGTCCCTGTCTATCAGGCAGACCTGACGATGATACAGAATACTTTCATGGCGGCACTGCGGGAAGTGAAGAAAGAGATTGGTAATGATTTCACGGTGGCACAGTCTTTGACCAAGGGCATCACCCAACAGATGTTCTCCGAGTTGACAAAAGGCCAGGATGTCCAGGCACCGACAATCACACCGGAAATGATTTCCGCTGCTGTCACCCAGAGCGCGGCAGGGATGGACGGCGTGCAAAAGGAAGCGTTGGACAAGTTTGGTCAAGCGCTGACGGAATTTCTCCAATCCACCTTAGACCACGCGCAGGAGAAACAAAATGCCGACCCGGAGCAATGAACGGCTGTGCAGGCTGGCACAGGCAGGGGATATGACTGCCCGCGACATTTTGCTGGAAAGTAATCTGGGATTCATCCGAAAAATAGCGCTGGAACAATACCAAAGCATGGGGCTGGATGAAAATGATATTGGAATTGATTTAGATGATTTGGTGCAGGAGGGAAGTATCGGCCTGCTGAATGCGATCCCTTTGTTTGACGCCGGACGCGGCATAAAATTTCTGACTTATGCAGCACCGGCAATCCGCAACGCCATGACGGACTGCATCCGCGCCGCCCTCGCTCAATTTGAACAACGGACGGTGGATAAGAAAGACGGCCCCGGCTTCCAGAGAGTATATCTGGATGACGTTCTATCCGATGATGAACGGATGCTGCGGATCGAAGCCATATCCGACCCTCACACCCAAACGCCGGAGCCAATCTATATCAAAAAAGAACAGCTGTTAGAATTGTATATGGCGCTGGACAAGCTGAACGCCAGAGAGCAGACCTATCTGCTGTACCGCTATGGGTTTACCGATGGAATCGAGCACTCGCTGATTGGAGCAGCACTCCATTTTCATTTGAGCGAGAGCCGGACAAAGAAGGTGGAGGGAGAGGCGATGGACAGCCTGCGCGGGAAACTGCCGTGGTGGTTCGGATACGATAGTAAGCAGCAGCTGACGGGGCTTTGATATACCTTTGTTCCGCAGATGACACGGCTGGCAGACAGTGCATACTCGCACCACCTGCCAGCCTTTTTCTGTCGCTTATGCTGCCCCGCAAGGGGCAACCTTTCCCGCCAGAACGCCGCAACTGTAGCCACACTTCCCGGGGTGTGCTACAATTCCGGCTGCCATCTGCTCCACAAAGGTATAACACACTAGACTTTCCTACGGAAAATCGTGTGCCAACAGGGATGCTACTCGCCCCTATTGGAAACCCAGAGCCAAAGGAGCTACGCCCCTCTGGACACCTTATATATTTTCTTCGCCTGTGCATAGTGCATATATAAAACGACAATCTTATTTTAACCTTATCTCGCTTATATATTTCACATTCTCCGAAAACAAAAAATCCCACAGACTTCATCTTTCATGGAAGAATGAAATCTGCGAGATTTTTATACCATTGTGTCAAGATGTGTATTGCTGTTCACATCGTTAATCTCTGTTACAATCAATCAGCTCGACTATCACATTTCGGTGCAGTTCCAAGATATTTTCATACTGCTTGAACTCCTAAAGCCAAGAGACTTCTTCCTCATTCTCCTGAGAAATCTGAATTGGGGGTTCCTTTTGCTTTGAATTCCTTCAACGCGGCAAATGAGTAATTCTTCCAAAGAACGGGGCATCCACCATAGCACACGCCAAAGTGCTCGCAGGCGGTACACTCGTCAGATGGCAACTTGCGTATCTCGTCCATCGTTTTGTTGTAGTTAGCACTTTCAGTTAATGACAGGAATTCTTGGTAGGATGAAAAATCTCTACCAAATTTTCCCAACTGCTGATAAATGTACATGTCACATGGAAGCAGTTCCATCTTCGTATTAAATGTCACAGCATTTTTTAGGTGAATCTGGCAGGGAGTGGCCAGCCTTCCCTTTAGAAGTTTCAGTTGCTCCTCGGTATACACACACATTGGGAAACTGTATTCAACCCACCAGTCATCAGTAATGGCGCTCAATTTATCGATTTGAGATATAAAATCACTGACCAATTTTATGGGATCATGTTTTTGCAGATAAGCCAGGTCTTTTTCCTCTGCATCATCATTGTCGATGATGAATGTGAACGAGAACTGCTTTGCACCATTATCATGAGCAATTTGGACAGACTCACAAAAGGAGTGAACGTTCTCAGGCGTTATCACCATGGAACATGTAAAATCTATTGGCAATGAAGCCAAATTACGAATGGCCTGATGTTGCGCTTCAGAACCATCATACCCCGTCATTTCACACCATTCCCGACGATCCTTTCCCTTCATGGACACATCAATGTATCCAAGGCCACTATCAATCAACGTTCTGCACAGCACCATATCTTTGAGCAACACACCGTTTGTTGCGATTGCGGTTATCATGGGATGATGCCTTGTTTTGATATATCGCAAGATTTCCGGAAGGTGTGAATATGTAAGAGGTTCTCCTCCGGTAAAGAATATGTATTTTACTTTTGCTTCACAGCAAAAATCAACTATACTTTTAAGATCATCGTAGTCGATTCTATCATCTTCTACATATCCTGCACGCTTGACATAGCAAAAGTTGCAACGCAAATTACAACCACGTGTAAGTACAATTGAGCATTGCTTAATAATCCCTTCATTAGGCATTTAACCTCTCCTCTCATAATTGACCGACACGTTTAATATGTCAGCTTATCCAGACGATACAGCGAAGAGACCTCATTAGCAAATACTGCTTCAGGTAGCCCCTGCGCAACAATTTTTCCACCGGCTTCACCGCCGAATATACCAAAGTCAATGATATAATCCGCAACCATTGCAATGAATTCAACATTGTGCTCGATAATTATGACTGTTTCGCGATTCTGCTGCAATGAAGATAGAACCCGAATAAACTTATCAATATCTACATCATTCAAGCCGGATGTCGGTTCATCCAGAATATATAAATTTCTTCCGTTAGACGAAGAACTTAATGCCTTCGCCAATTTTACGCGCTGTGCCTCTCCACCAGATAAATTCATAGACATCTGCCCCAACTTTAAATATCCTAACCCCAATTCGATCATACTATTCAAAGTTGGGTAGACTTTTTTTGTTCCCTTAAACACATCAATAACATCGGCGATAGGTGTATCCAAGATATCCTGAATTGTTTTCCCGCAATATTTCACAGATAATACTCGCTCGTTGAATCTCTTTCCTCCGCATTCAGGGCATGTTATGTAGGAATCAGGCAGATAGTTAAGTTCAATCTTCTGGAGGCCCGTACCTTGGCAACACTCACAACGTCCACCTTTGACATTCATGCTGAATGACGAAGCGCCAATTTTCATCTGTTTGGCAGTGTCTGTCTTTGAAAACAGTGTGCGAATCTCATCAAAGATTCCCAGATAAGAAACGATTGTCGATCTTGGTGTTTTCCCTATAGGGGACTGGTTAACTTGTATTACTCGATGAATATTCTTTCCGCCCTGAACAGTGCCGTAGATATTATCGGATTTTCTGTAGAAACATCTTGCAACGACCGCTGCCAATGTTGATTTTCCGGAACCGGAAACACCGGTTATACAGGTAATTCCACCTATAGGAAAGCGAGCGTTCTGTCCATGTATGTTTCTGAAGTTGATATTATTAACTTCAAAATAGTCTCGCACCTTCAATGCTTGTTTAAAAGCAAGCTGATATCCGATATTTTTGGGTGTACTTGACTGACTGATCAAGTATCCTCCATCGGGCCCCCCAACAGGCCCAAGCTCTACTATACAGTCTGAAGATGACATGTATTGTTTATTATGTTCTATTGCAATGACAGTGTTTCCGCGGTGAATCAAATCCCGGGTGGCTTTTACGATTTTAATGATATCTCTATAATGCAGCCCTTTACACGGCTCATCTAGAATATAAATCAATCCCTTCAATGAACACGTAAGTTGAGTAGCAATCCTAACTCGCTGCCTTTCGCCACCTGAGAGAGTAGGAATAGACCTGTTAAGGCACAGATATCCCACATCAAGCTGTATTAATGCCTTCAGTTTGCATAGAATACTGTTTATCAGTTGCCCAACGAGCTCCTTTTTGGACAGTGGGATTCGATCGTCGTTAAACTTTCTCATCCAGGAATACAACACTGTCAGCTCCATACTTTCGACATCATCATAATTTAGTCCGCCAATCTTGTATTCCAGCACTTCTTTACGCAGCTTGGCACCGCCACATACACGGCAAGGAATTTCTTCCATGTACTTGGCATAGACAACTGAGGGGCCGGATGGATCGCCACCTGATGCTCGTTCTAATATGGCAGGTACAGCTCCGCGAAGCATCACATAGTGCTGTTTCCTTCTCTTGCCCTCCTTGTATGCCAATTTATATCTAATTTGGTCATCGGCATAAAGCAATTGATGAAGCTCGTCATTACTAAGTTGGGAGACTTTTTTGTCTATGTCAATTCCATAATGTTCGCACAATGCCGCCAAATATTTTTGTTCCTTGCTTTCCGGTGAGCCTTTAAAATACAAAATCGCACCGTCTCTCAAGGTAACATCGCGGTCTGGGATCAGGAGGGATTCTGATATTACAGTTTCCACTCCGAGGCCGGCGCAATGAGGGCAAAAAGACTTTGGATTATTAGACGAGAACAATTTTTCCGAAATACTTGATGCCTGGTCGCTATTAACAATCGCAAATAAGGATCTGAGATAATAGGATATCTCTGTAGTAGTGCCGATAGTGGAACGAGGATTCACATTGTAGTAGTTTTGAGAAATATTCAGAGCAGGACGCAGATTTTCAATAGAACCCACCTGCGGTTTGTTCATCAGCTTCTGTACATAAATGTTTCCGGTCATTCCCTCAAGAAAGGCTCTTTGGCTCTCTGCGTATATCGTATCAAATACCAGAGAGGATTTACCGCATCCTGAACAACCAGTCACACAGGTGAATTCGTCCAAAGGAATTTCCAAGTTCAGGTGTTTTAAATTGTTTTCGTATGCATCCTTGATTATGATTTTTTCCATGATTGTCACGACTCCCATATACGAATCTTCAGAGACATATATCCTCCATTGCAAAGGTCAAGGGGTTCCTATTCTGCTGCAGGATATGTTTCTTGTAAAATTCTGTCAACCTTGCTGTGGGTTATAGCCGCAACATTGCAACGGTGCTCATTGATTCTAAACGGATCTCCGTCAGAATTCTCATTTGAATTCCACATCATACAGACTGTACAATAGCCTCTATCCTTACAGTCAACACACTGTGAGAACCGCGACCGTTTTATTTGTCTTAGTTCCTTTATCTTTTCTGAAGTTTCCCAAATTTCCTGAACAGTTTGATGATTCAGGTCTCCGATAACATTGTTCTGCCAGCCAGCGCAAGGAAACACCTTTCCACTCGCCATTACGCAGAAGCTATACCGACAAACAGAGCATATTGGATCGTTCCCGGTCAGCTTTTCTTTGTCCTTGGCGGTCTTGCGAATTGATTCAGCATAACCCTCCTGCATTTGTATTGTCAACACATCGTCTACTTCTTCTATTGACAAACGGTTCTCAAGATTACAGCCAGAATGATCATAAGCAGCAAAAATCACTGGTTCTGTTGCCACAGCGATATTATGTGCCCATCCCCAGTGAAGGACATCGACATAGCTGTCTTTATTCTGTTTGATGATAGGGCACGAAATTTGCACCGGGATGCCTTCATCACACAACCGAAGTACTCCGGCTTTTGTTTTTTCAAAGCTCCCGTTTAACTTCGTGATAGAATCATGTACTGCGGCGTCCATAGAATAAAGGGACACCTGTACAGAGAGGAGCGAGTTTTTCTTCATTTCTGATATTATATCATCCGTTAGCAAAGTCAGGTTCGACAGGACGTTTACAGATAATTCCAGCTCTCTGCACCTTTTCAAAAAGCCTAAAATATCTTTGTGAAGAAGAGGTTCCCCGCCGGACAATGTAACATGTATGATATTCATCTTCCGCCCTTCTTCTATGATTCGATAAAACAAAGCGGAATCAATCACATTATTTTTGCGTTCATTCGGAATATAACAATGAATGCAACGCTCATTGCATGCATCGGCTATCTCAATATGAATACTTCTAAGAAATTCGTTTGGACTTATCTCTCCACCAGTGCAGTCATTCCTCACAATGTCATCTTGAATCTGATCACCACCATTCGACCTCGAGGCGCTCCCTACAAATTGATCTGTGCAAGTATCAATCGTTTCGCCACGACTGAGAAAACCCTCATCTACAAACAAGTCGAAAAACTCTGTTGTATCTTGTTTCAGCACTTCGTACTCGACACCAGTGAAAATCTGCGACAACTCTCCGACAACATCATCTATTGATCGAGGCGATTTGCTCAGCATACTTAACATGACAGCCCCACTGGCAGAAACATATTTCTCACCCAGATATCGACGGTTATCGTCAAGCATACGATATCCATATTCAGAATTATCTGCTATATAACCATGCCCCTGATATTTCCGGAACAACACATCATTCCTGATTTTGTAGTACATCTTGCCTACCTCCTTTGTTCCCAGGTCCAGACTATATCTCATACGAACATTTCGTAGATATAAAAAGAGGGTACAGCACGATTGCTCTGCACCCTCTAGTAGACATTATGGCTTTTATTCAGGCCTTATTCACACTGCAAGGTCTGCCACACGGGCCATCGCCGCACTTTGCCGAATTTACAATCACGGGATTGATAACAGCGGGCTTAACGTACTCCATATTTTTATCTCCTTCCCGATTAATTGGTATACTCATATGTGAGACATACCTTTATTTACAAATATGCTATCATGAATAGCGAAAAATGTCAATGATTTCCCCAAGAGAAAATCACATATCCGGAATGTCTGGAAAGTAATAATTTCCGCATCTCACATAGCCCAGTCCATCCCATGTCGTTCCTCCTTCAGCTCATCCGAAAATATTTCAGCGCCTCCATAATCGCCGCTTCCTTTTCCGGCGGACACTGCGGCACTTTAGCATCTTCCTTCTTTGACAGGTTATAGTTCTGTCCCACATCCAACCCGCACTTCCGTTTGACCTGGGAGATATACAGGCTGGACACCTTTAGACCGTGCTTTTCCAGCACATAGGCTTTGATCTCATCATAGGTGGCTTTACTCTCCGCCGATGTCAAATCCAGCTCGTCCAGATTCAACTCCACCTCGATATGCTGCTTGGCGTTTAGTTTTGACAAAAGTACTACAGTCTCAACGTGGCTCGTCAATAGAACCCGCTTCATCATAGATATTTTATAGCCATAAGATTTCATTTATATTAGTCGAAAACTGCCTTAAATAAAGGATTTAAGCAACTAAGCTACATCTATTGTAATTAAATTGCTTTGGTGTACATTTTGTCAGCGGACACAAAACGGCCACAATGTACCCATTATTCAAGCTATTTAAGGCGAAGATTATTGCATAAGTTGTTAATAATAAATTCGACGTTCCCTTGCTTTTTCCTGCCACGTCTTTTTTTACATCTTTTCCTTGACCAAAACTACAGCCACACTGCCGGCAATAATCTGCCAAAGCAGCCGCTGTCTTTTAACGCGCTTCTCCTCGCGCGCGGATGCCTGCAAGGATTTGTTGGCACTCTCCAATAAGCTGCTCTGAGCTTGCAGCTCTATCTGCAGCTTTATTGATTCCGATTTGAGCTTGCTCAATTCCGTCTTCGATTTGCTCAGCGCTGCTTGTGATTCTGCCAGCGCTTGCTTGGTGCTCTTTGTTTGCTGCAGCAGCAGACTCAACCTGCTGTCGAGTGCTGACATTTCCGCCGCCGTCATCGTGTAGGTTGTGTAGGTTGTAGCCGATGATGCCTCCGAGGCAGAGGCAGGCAACAGCAAGCACAATGTAGCTGCAGTAACTACGAAATATTTTTTCCACATCTTAGCCCTCCCACAAATAATAGCCCGGAACGGAGCCGCCAGCACGCATGTCTACGTGCACAAAGCCGTCCCCGACGTAGGTGCCGACACCATCAAAAATCTGCTTGCAGATACGCGCCAGCTCGCGTGTAGATACGCCGTCAACGTAGATATCAGCGGCAGTACCAGCGACATGCTGAGAGTTAGACACGCCACCTACATTGGCATTGTGTACCGGGCAACGATAGCCGCTAGTAATAATTATCGGGCGACCTAAACGTGCACGCAAACGTTCCAGACCAGTCAGCAATGCAGAGCTAATGCCATAGGTCGGCAGCGTTCCGCAATGCTTGCAAGCAAATTCGGATTCAGAAAAATGAGCAGATAACATAGCCATAACAATCAACCTCTTCTCTTTTTGATAACATTAACAAGACCTTGCACTGCCTCAATACCGGCGTCATTGAGGTTCTCACAGATACTCAGCAGCTCAGTGATGACCAGATACCCTGCCACCAGCGGCACAGCCCACACAGGCTGATGCAGCGTGATCATGGCCAAATCTACCAGAACCGCGGCAAGTACACAGAGAATATAGACGATGACCTTTCCGACAAATCTATGCTTCATTACTTCACTGGAAATCAACCCTTCGGCGCGCGCTGCCTCGATGCCACCGATAATCTGCGTCACGGACGGAGTCTGCCCCATGCCCTGCAGACGCTTGTAGCTCAAAGACATCCAGCGAGTGAAGCAGTCCAAAAATACCAGCGCCGAGAAAACCATAAACAGTACCGCATGCTTGTGCAGCAGAACCGCCAAAATCGCACCAATAACTGATTTGTAAGTAAAGCCATGAGTTAAAGTGTGTGCTGCATTATATACGGCGTAGCGCAAAGCTAAAAAATCCATTTCTCAACCTCCTAATTCATTGTTACATCTCTTACTTCATCCGCAGTAACTGCAGCTTCGACCTGCTCTTTCGCCTTGCGATATGCAACGTGCAGGAGATTAGAGCGCACAGCAACGGCAGCCACGATAGCACGCAGGTTCTGAGCCGTTACCACCGCATCCTCATTATCTGCTGTGGTCCACTCTATTGTAGCTCCCTCACCTTGCAGTTCCAACGCAATAATAGCTGCGCTGATTCTGTCGCGGGCTTTACTGTCGTAATCGTAGAGGTGCCCATTATAAGCAATAGGCTCTACCTCTGCCGTATCCCTCGCAGCCTTAAGCTCTGCGATTTTATGTTGCTTGATTTCTTCCAATGTTGGAAGCGGTAAGGTTACAACCTCGTAATAATCCCCCTTGTCCTCAATAGCTGCATTATTAGCATTGCACCAAATAGCACATTCAGTGTAATTACTCATGTCTGTTTTATAGATTTTTATACCAATCATTTATATCACGCTCCTTGTCCGCAGACGTACCAAATAATCCCCTCCGATGTATCATCACTTCCATGCCCATAAGTCCATGTAGAAAAAGCTGTAGTTGTATGGTTAAAGCAACTTGTACCAAATGTTCCACCATTACTTCTAATTGTTTCAATGTGCGTATTATATTTTGTATCTGCCATGACTTTATATAACGTCACTGCTTTAATTCCAGGATATCTCGTTGCTGCCCAACGCAACTGTCCACCTTGCTCAATCCAACCATCAGACCAAACACGATACCATTCAGTACCATTGCGATAAGATTCTACTACCCACGCATTACCAGCATTGTCAACCTTGTTTGTTTCTAACGAGCTAATACGTGTTTCTGCTTGCGCCAGTCCTGTGCTAATATTAGCCACATCCGTGCTACCAACATTTGTAACAGTGCCATAGGCTTTTACTAACCACATTCCTACTATAGATTTAGGTTGTACTGTGTCAGATGAGCCATAGATGGAATTAGATTTACTAGCGTTAAAAGTAAGGATAGCCGATTGGATAGGTTCTCCGTCGGAACCATTACCGCCGTCTTGACGACCATTGGCAGAACCGATTGTATAAATATCAGTTTGTAAAGCTCCAACATTTGTAGTTTGATTATTTTCGCCATATGCAGCTTTAGTTGTACCTGTAAGATTCGGCAATCCCGCAGCAAGGTATCCACCAACCTCACTAATGCTATCAGCGCCACGCACCCAACATTTCAATGCAGGCACTCTAAATGTAGTGCTACCATCACCGCTACTGTAAAAAGGCACGTTTCCACTATTAGCAGCAGCCTTAGATTGCCATGCAGATTCTTCAATCAGATAACCATTCTGGGTCTGTACCCATTCCCAAAGGTCAGCATAAGCAGTACGGCTATATTCGCCACCTAGTAATGGTAGCCATCCAGCTTGCAGGTTCGGGTTGGTTGTAAATGTTTCAAAACCTACAGGTAAGCCTAATTTGCTAGCGTCTTGTATATTCTTTACGCCCCATTTTACTGTACCATCATTTACGTTTTCTGATTCCACGCTAATAGTGGGTTCTGTATTGCCCGTAGTTCCGGCGGTTACGCACTCTAGATAATAGCCTGCCGGGAGCTGCGTGGTGTAGGCAATATCACCAACGGCGTATTTTTTGTTACGCTCCAAAAAACCATACTCTGCTTTGCTAATAAGTCCCTGCGCTTCCTCAGCAGCGCCAGCAGCACTCGTTGCACTAACCGCTGCATTCGTCGCAGA
>PPYF01188738.1_pt1 | contig 12832 bp, 11 predicted proteins | sample 1559871 | NCBI WGS metagenome assembly PPYF01 (sample SAMN08240021, study PRJNA423297) | Human gut metagenome, whole genome shotgun sequencing project. | reverse complement strand
CCCGCTGACCCGGCGGCGTGTTTGCCGTTGTTCCGTGTCAGTGGTGGCGCATTATAGGGAGTTATTCCGGCCTGACAAGCGAAAAATATAAAAACTTTATCGTTCGCTCATTTTTCAGGCAAAACATCTTAAATATAGTCTTTTCCGTCTAACTTATAGACAAAAACGAGCCCCGAAGGGCTCGTTTTATCATTTACTGGACGGCGACAATCCGGTCTTCATTAACTTCCAGGCGAATCACTTTACCCGGAACCAATTCACCAGACAGTATTTGCTGTGCCAGCGGGTTTTCGATCTGCTGCTGGATAGCACGTTTCAAAGGACGTGCACCATAGACTGGATCGTAACCGTTCTCGCTCAGCAGTTTCAGCGCCTCGTCAGAAATGTGGATTTCATAACCACGTTCTTCCAGACGTTTGTACAGACGTTTCAACTGAATCTGCGCAATCGAGGCAATGTGCTGTTCACCCAGCGGATGGAAGACCACCACTTCATCAATACGGTTAATGAATTCCGGACGGAAGTTATGGCTTACCACACCGAGCACCAGCTCTTTCATGTGCGCATAATCCAGTTCACCGAAGCGTTCCTGAATCAAATCGGAACCGAGGTTAGAGGTCATAATGACAACCGTATTACGGAAGTCGACCGTTCTCCCCTGCCCGTCAGTCAGACGACCATCATCCAGTACCTGCAACAGAATGTTGAAGACATCCGGATGCGCTTTTTCCACTTCATCCAGCAGGATGACGGAATACGGACGACGACGCACAGCTTCGGTCAGGTAGCCACCTTCTTCATAACCGACATATCCCGGAGGCGCACCAACCAAACGAGACACCGAGTGTTTCTCCATAAACTCGGACATATCTATACGGACCATCGCCTCGTCGCTATCAAACATAAAGTTCGCCAGCGCCTTACAAAGCTCTGTTTTCCCCACACCCGTTGGGCCGAGGAACAGGAATGAACCAATCGGGCGATTTGGATCCGCCAACCCCGCACGGCTACGGCGAATAGCGTTAGATACCGCATCAACCGCTTCGTTCTGACCAATGACGCGATGGTGCAGTTCTTGCTCCATACGCAGCAGTTTTTCGCGCTCGCTTTCCATCATGCGAGAAACCGGAATCCCCGTCCAACGCGCCAGCACTTCAGCAATTTCGGCGTCGGTCACTTTATTACGCAACAGACGCATAGTTTTGCCTTCGAGCTGCGTTGCGGCTTCCAGTTGCTTTTCCAGTTCCGGGATTTTGCCGTATTGCAGTTCAGACATCCGCGCCAGGTCCCCCACACGGCGAGCCTGTTCAATAGCGATTTTCGCCTGTTCCAGTTCCGCTTTAATGGTCTGCGTACCAGAAAGCGATGCCTTCTCTGCTTTCCACTCTTCTTCTAACTCGGAGTACTGACGTTCTTTGTCGCTCAGTTCTTCGTTGAGCATATCCAGGCGTTTTTTACTGGCTTCATCAGACTCTTTCATTAACGCCTGTTGTTCCAGTTTGAGCTGGATGATACGACGATCGAGTCGGTCGAGTTCTTCTGGTTTTGAGTCAATCTGCATACGAATGCTGGATGCTGCTTCATCGATCAGGTCGATGGCTTTATCCGGCAGCTGACGGTCAGCAATGTAGCGATGAGACAACGTCGCCGCTGCAACAATTGCCGGGTCAGTAATTTGCACATGGTGGTGCAATTCGTAACGTTCTTTCAGGCCACGCAGAATCGCAATGGTATCTTCAACAGAAGGCTCGGCAACAAACACTTTCTGGAAACGACGTTCCAGCGCAGCATCTTTTTCGATGTACTGGCGATATTCGTCAAGCGTCGTGGCACCTACGCAGTGCAATTCACCACGCGCCAGCGCCGGTTTCAGCATGTTTCCGGCGTCCATTGCGCCATCGGCTTTACCCGCGCCGACCATGGTATGTAATTCGTCGATAAACAGGATGACGTTGCCTTCCTGTTTGGCAAGATCGTTAAGCACGCCTTTTAAACGTTCTTCAAACTCACCGCGATATTTCGCCCCAGCCACCAGCGCGCCCATATCCAGCGCCAGTACCCGGCGGCCTTTCAACCCTTCCGGCACTTCGCCGTTGATAATACGCTGCGCCAGACCTTCAACGATGGCAGTTTTACCGACGCCGGGTTCACCAATCAGTACCGGGTTATTTTTAGTACGACGTTGCAGCACCTGAATGGTACGGCGAATTTCTTCATCACGACCAATCACCGGATCGAGTTTGCCCTGTTCGGCTCGTTCGGTAAGGTCGATGGTATATTTTTTCAAAGCCTGACGTTGGTCTTCAGCACCTTGATCGTTCACGCTTTCACCTCCACGCATTTGTTCAATCGCTTGAGTAATGTTGGCGGTGGTCGCCCCTGCTGCTTTCAGGATGTCGGCCAGCGTGCCGCGAGACTCAAGTGCCGCCAGAACGAACAGTTCTGACGAGATAAAGTTATCACCACGTTTTTGCGCCAGCTTGTCGCAAAGATTAAGAACGCGCACCAGATCCTGTGATGGCTGGACATCACCACCAGTACCTTCAACCTGCGGTAAACGATTTAATGCCTGATTGATATCTGTGCGCAACTGGCCAGCATTTATGCCAGCTGATGTTAACAAAGGACTAACCGAACCCCCTTCCTGATTCAGCAGGGCGCTCATTAAATGAAGTGGTTCGATGAATTGGTTGTCGTGCCCGAGTGCAAGTGATTGGGCATCGGCAAGAGCAAGCTGGAATTTATTAGTAAGACGATCCAGACGCATAACTCCTCCCATAACGGATCAAAGTTGCTACTGGAGATTAAATGAGGTCATCCCCCACTTCGAACGCGCGTGGACCAATTGCCGGCCCTAACCAGGCGAGAATATTTTCCGGATTATCAGCAAAACAGGAAACTGTCTCTTCCAGCACGCCTGCGCACAGTCCACGCCAGCCAGCATGAGCGGCGGCGACTTCCGTTCCCGCTCGATTGCAAAACAGCACAGGGAGGCAGTCGGCAGTCATCACTGCGCAAACCGTGCCAGGCGTATTGCTATAAGAGGCATCTGCTCGTTTTGAGGCATAAGGTTCGCCAGTAAGCTTAAGCACATCTTTGCCGTGTACCTGCTCAAGCCAGACCGGTTTAGAAGGCAAATTGCCCGCAGCAAAAAGTCGCTTGCGATTCTCCTCAACGTGATCCGGGTTATCGCCACAATGGGCACCGAGGTTGAGCGAGTCATACGGGGGCAAGCTCACGCCGCCGATACGAGTAGAGCTACAAGCCGCAACACCCTTTGGCAGCGGCCACTGCGGGACAATCAGCTTACTCATAACCAGTCCACTTCATCCTTATGTTCTTCGAAATCGGCGCGCATCACCTCAATCAGCTCCACCATATCTTGTGGAATAGGCGCATGCCATTCCATTTCGATGCCGGAGATCGGGGTTTTTGCCACAACCATCAGGCCAGTGGTGTCTTTATCCAGACGATGGACGATGCCCGCACGCGGTACATCGGCAATGGGTGGATAGTAATGAAGCAACGCATTCAGTACCGTGCCATCCGGGTTACCCGCGCCAGGATGTACCACCAGGTCGCGCGGTTTATTAATGATAATAATGTCTTCATCTTCATAGACGATATCCAGCGGGATATCCTGCGGTTCAAAACGCGCTTCTTCTTCAATCTCAGCGTTGATGGCAACCTGCTCGCCACCCAATACTTTTTCTTTCGGCTTATCACAAACTTTGCCGTTAACCAGCACTCGCTGGTCGAGGATCCATTCTTTTATTCGCGAACGTGAATAATCCGGGAACATTTCGGCCAAAGCCTGATCTAAGCGTTGACCGAGTTGGTTTTCGGACACCGTTGCAGTGAGCTGTACTCGTTGTGCCATATATACTGCTTCTTCGTTTATCGTTGGGGTTTTACGGCTTTGCCGTTTAATATAGTGTGCTATTGTAGCTGGTCTTAACCGGGAGCAGGAACAGAGAATCTCCCGTATTACATTTTGAGGAAAGTCAAAACGTCATGACGCGCATGAAATATCTGGTGGCAGCCGCCACACTAAGCCTGTTTTTGGCGGGTTGCTCGGGGTCAAAGGAAGAAGTACCTGATAATCCGCCAAATGAAATTTACGCGACTGCACAACAAAAGCTGCAGGACGGTAACTGGAGACAGGCAATAACGCAACTGGAAGCGTTAGATAATCGCTATCCGTTTGGTCCGTATTCGCAGCAGGTGCAGCTGGATCTCATCTACGCCTACTATAAAAACGCCGATTTGCCGTTAGCACAGGCTGCCATCGATCGTTTTATTCGCCTTAACCCGACCCATCCGAATATCGATTATGTCATGTACATGCGTGGCCTGACCAATATGGCGCTGGATGACAGTGCGCTGCAAGGGTTCTTTGGCGTCGATCGTAGCGATCGCGATCCTCAACATGCACGAGCTGCGTTTAGTGACTTTTCCAAACTGGTGCGCGGCTATCCGAACAGTCAGTACACCACCGATGCCACCAAACGTCTGGTATTCCTGAAAGATCGTCTGGCGAAATATGAATACTCCGTGGCCGAGTACTATACAGAACGTGGCGCATGGGTTGCCGTCGTTAACCGCGTAGAAGGCATGTTGCGCGACTACCCGGATACCCAGGCTACGCGTGATGCGCTGCCGCTGATGGAAAATGCATACCGTCAGATGCAGATGAATGCGCAAGCTGAAAAAGTAGCGAAAATCATCGCCGCAAACAGCAGCAATACATAACAGAAACCTGAAACACAAAACGGCAGCCCTTGAGCTGCCGTTTTTTTATTCTGTCAGTTGTGAAACTGAAGCGATTTAGTCGCTATCGATCTCATCAAATATGGCTCGCTTTGAGATATTCCTCAAGTAAAAAAACACCTCTTCCTGCGATTTCTCAAAAAAAAGATTCGTTGACAAAAAGTGACAAAATTATGAGATTTTCATCACACATTTTGACATCAGGAACGGTATGCTGAATTCACCAAGACGGGAAGACAAGAGGTAAAATTTATGACAATGAACATTACCAGCAAACAAATGGAAATTACTCCGGCCATCCGCCAACATGTCGCAGACCGTCTCGCCAAACTGGAAAAATGGCAAACACATCTGATTAATCCACATATCATTCTGTCCAAAGAGCCACAAGGGTTTGTTGCTGACGCCACAATCAATACACCTAACGGCGTTCTGGTTGCCAGTGGTAAACATGAAGATATGTACACCGCAATTAACGAATTGATCAACAAGCTGGAACGGCAGCTCAATAAACTGCAGCACAAAGGCGAAGCACGTCGTGCCGCAACATCGGTGAAAGACGCCAACTTCGTCGAAGAAGTTGAAGAAGAGTAGTCCTTTATATTGAGTGTATCGCCAACGCGCCTTCGGGCGCGTTTTTTGTTGACAGCGTGAAAACAGTACGGGTACTGTACTAAAGTCACTTAAGGAAACAAACATGAAACACACACCGTTTTTCTTCGCATTCTTTTTTACCTTCCCCTGAAAGGGAGGCGTTTCGTCGTGTGAAACAGAATGCGAAGACGAACAATAAGGCCTCCCAAATCGGGGGCCTTTTTTATTGATAACAAAAAGGCAACACTATGACATCGGAAAACCCGTTACTGGCGCTGCGAGAGAAAATCAGCGCGCTGGATGAAAAATTATTAGCATTACTCGCAGAGCGGCGCGAACTGGCCGTCGAGGTGGGAAAAGCCAAACTGCTCTCGCATCGCCCGGTACGTGATATTGATCGTGAACGCGATTTACTGGAAAGATTAATTACGCTCGGTAAAGCGCACCATCTGGACGCCCATTACATTACTCGCCTGTTCCAGCTCATCATTGAAGATTCCGTATTAACTCAGCAGGCTTTGCTCCAACAACATCTCAATAAAATTAATCCGCACTCAGCACGCATCGCTTTTCTCGGCCCCAAAGGCTCCTATTCACATCTTGCCGCTCGTCAGTACGCTGCCCGTCACTTTGAGCAATTCATTGAAAGTGGCTGCGCCAAATTTGCCGATATTTTTAATCAGGTGGAAACCGGCCAGGCCGACTATGCCGTCGTACCGATTGAAAATACCAGCTCCGGTGCCATAAACGACGTTTACGATCTGCTGCAACATACCAGCTTGTCGATTGTTGGCGAGATGACGTTAACTATCGACCATTGTTTGTTGGTCTCCGGCACTACTGATTTATCCACCATCAATACGGTCTACAGCCATCCGCAGCCATTCCAGCAATGCAGCAAATTCCTTAATCGTTATCCGCACTGGAAGATTGAATATACCGAAAGTACGTCTGCGGCAATGGAAAAGGTTGCACAGGCAAAATCACCGCATGTTGCTGCGTTGGGAAGCGAAGCTGGCGGCACTTTGTACGGTTTGCAGGTACTGGAGCGTATTGAAGCAAATCAGCGACAAAACTTCACCCGATTTGTGGTGTTGGCGCGTAAAGCCATTAACGTGTCTGATCAGGTTCCGGCGAAAACCACGTTGTTAATGGCGACCGGGCAACAAGCCGGTGCGCTGGTTGAAGCGTTGCTGGTACTGCGCAACCACAATCTGATTATGACCCGTCTGGAATCACGCCCGATTCACGGTAATCCATGGGAAGAGATGTTCTATCTGGATATTCAGGCCAATCTTGAATCAGCGGAAATGCAAAAAGCATTGAAAGAGTTAGGGGAAATTACCCGTTCAATGAAGGTATTGGGCTGTTACCCAAGTGAGAACGTAGTGCCTGTTGATCCAACCTGATGAAAAGGTGCCGGATGATGTGAATCATCCGGCACTGGATTATTACTGGCGGTTGTCATTCGCGTGACGCAATAACACGCGGCTTTCACTCTGAAAACGCTGTGCGTAATCGCCGAACCAGTGCTCCACCTTGCGGAAACTGTCAATAAACGCCTGCTTATCGCCCTGCTCCAGCAACTCAATCGCCTCGCCGAAACGCTTATAGTAACGTTTGATTAACGCCAGATTACGCTCTGACGACATAATAATGTCGGCATAAAGCTGCGGATCCTGAGCAAACAGTCGCCCGACCATCGCCAGCTCAAGGCGGTAAATCGGCGAAGAGAGCGCCAGAAGTTGCTCAAGCTGAACATTTTCTTCTGCCAGATGCAGCCCATAAGCAAAAGTAGCAAAGTGGCGCAGAGCCTGAATAAACGCCATATTCTGATCGTGCTCGACAGCGCTAATACGATGCAGCCGAGCGCCCCAGACCTGAATTTGCTCCAGAAACCATTGGTATGCTTCCGGCTTACGTCCATCACACCAGACCACAACTTGCTTTGCCAGGCTACCGCTGTCCGGGCCGAACATCGGGTGTAACCCCAGTACCGGGCCATCGTGCGCCGCCAGCATGGCCTGTAATGGTCCATTTTTCACTGATGCCAGATCAACCAGAATACAATCTTTCGGTAAAGGCGGTAATTTGCCGATAACTTGCTCAGTAACGTGGATTGGCACACTAACAATCACCATTCCGGCATCGGCAACAATATCAGCCGCTCGATCCCAGTCATGTTGCTCCAGAATCCGCACCTGATAACCCGATAGTGTCAGCATCTTCTCGAACAGGCGTCCCATCTGACCGCCACCGCCGACGATAACCACCGGACGCAGTGACGGACAAAGTGTTTTAAATCCTTTGTCGTTTTCACTGGAGTAAGATTCACGCATCACCCGACGCAAAACATCCTCAATCAGATCTGGCGGTACACCCAGAGCTTCCGCCTCTGCGCGCCGCGAGGCCAACATAGATGCCTCGCGCTCCGGAACATAAATAGGCAGTCCAAAGCGGCTTTTCACCTCGCCCACTTCAGCAACCAGTTCCAGACGCTTCGCTAATAAATTCAGCAGCGCTTTATCGACTTCATCAATTTGATCGCGTAATGCGGTCAATTCAGCAACCATAATAAACCTCTTAAGCCACGCGAGCCGTCAGCTGCCCGTTCAGATCCTGATGAATTTCACGCAGCAAGGCATCGGTCATTTCCCAGCTAATGCAGGCATCGGTTACGGATACACCGTATTTCATTTCACTGCGCGGTTGCTCGGAAGACTGATTGCCCTCGTGGATATTACTTTCGATCATCAGACCAATAATTGAGCGATTGCCATCTTTGATTTGAGCAACCACGGATTCTGCCACCGCAGGCTGACGGCGATAATCTTTATTGGAATTACCGTGGCTGCAATCTACCATCAGAGACGGGCGCAGTCCCGCCTGTTCCATCTCTTTTTCACATTGCGCAACATCCGCAGGGCTATAGTTCGGCGCTTTACCACCGCGCAGGATCACATGGCCGTCCGGATTCCCCTGAGTTTGTAGCAACGCAACCTGCCCTGCCTGGTTAATGCCAACAAAACGGTGCGGCTGGGCGGCGGCGCGCATAGCGTTAATTGCTGTTGCCAGACTGCCGTCGGTGCCGTTTTTAAAACCAACCGGCATGGAAAGCCCGGAGGCCATTTCACGGTGAGTTTGCGATTCCGTTGTACGAGCACCAATTGCTGACCAGCTAAACAGATCGCCCAGGTATTGCGGGCTATTCGGATCTAACGCTTCCGTCGCCAGTGGCAGTCCCATATTCACCAGCTCAAGCAGCAATTTACGCGCGATCTGCAGCCCGGCTTCTACATCAAAAGAGCCATCCATATGGGGATCGTTAATTAACCCTTTCCAGCCGACAGTGGTACGGGGTTTTTCAAAATAGACGCGCATTACCAGATAGAGGCTATCGCTGACCTCTGCGGCAAGGGCTTTAAATCGACGAGCATATTCCAGAGCAGTTTCCGGATCATGAATGGAACAAGGACCACATACTACCAGCAGACGAGGATCGCGCCCGGCGATAATATCTGAAATGGTTTTACGCGAGTCAGCAATCTGGGCTTCTTGTTGCAGGCTCAATGGAAAAGCGGCCTTCAGTTGTTCCGGAGTCATTAAAACCTGTTCGTCGGTAATATGTACGTTATTCAGCGCGTCTTTTTGCATGATGGCGATCCTGTTTATGCTCGTTTGCGATAGTTGATCCTCAGCGAGGATGACGTAACGATAACACATAAAGTAAAGTTTTCAATCCATATTTCGTACATTTTTATTTACACAGGCAATTTAGTCGCGATTTCAACCCTTACTTCTGTATAGATAAATTTACACTCCCTTTGAAAACAATCCGCTATGCTTTGAAAAAGGAGAAAGAAATGATGAAAAAGTTTATCGCCCCCTTGTTGGCTTTACTGGTTAGCGGATGTCAGATTGATCCTTATACTCACGCGCCAACCTTGACCAGCACCGACTGGTATGATGTTGGTATGGAAGATGCGATATCGGGCAGCGCCATAAAAGATGACGATGCATTTAGCGATTCACAGGCGGATCGCGGTCTATACCTTAAAGGATATGCCGAAGGACAAAAGAAAACTTGCCAGACCGATTTTACTTATGCCCGAGGACTTTCCGGTAAAAGCTTTCCTGCCAGCTGCAACAATGTTGAAAATGCCAGCCAACTGCATGAAGTATGGCAAAAAGGGGCTGATGAAAATGCCAGCACAATACGATTAAATTAATTAAAACCCCACAAATAAATTAAACATAAGATTTTACTCATTGTGTTTTATTTCTCACATTGATGACGATTGCATGAAAAAATGATATTTTAATGAGCATTCTGAAAAAATATCGATGCATTTCGAGCGAAGATGGTGGGGATCCCTGAATGCGTTTTTCTCACCGACTGTTCTTACTTCTGATTCTCCTGCTGACGGGAGCACCAATACTCGCTCAGGAGCCTTCTGACGTTGCGAAAAACGTGCGTATGATGGTTTCCGGTATTGTCAGTTACACCCGCTGGCCTGCGCTATCAGGGCCACCAAAGTTATGTATCTTTTCATCTTCACGTTTTAGTACCGCCCTACAAGAGAATGCCGCGACATCTTTGCCTTATCTGCCTGTCATCATTCACACTCAACAAGAGGCGATGATTTCAGGCTGCAATGGTTTTTATTTTGGCAACGAGTCACCGACATTCCAGATGGAATTAACCGAACAATATCCGTCAAAGGCGTTATTATTAATTGCCGAACAAAATACCGAGTGCATTATTGGTAGCGCCTTTTGTCTGATCATCCACAATAATGACGTCAGATTTGCCGTAAACCTGGATGCCTTATCGCGTAGCGGTGTAAAGGTCAACCCGGATGTCTTAATGCTCGCACGGAAGAAAAATGATGGATAACGATAATTCTCTTAATAAGCGCCCCACGTTTAAAAGAGCATTACGCAACATCAGTATCACCAGCATATTTATCACTATGATGCTGATCTGGTTGCTGCTTTCCGTGACCTCGGTGCTGACCCTGAAACAGTACGCGCAAAAAAACCTGGCACTGACAGCAGCAACAATGACTTACAGTCTGGAAGCAGCTGTCGTTTTTGCCGATGGCCCTGCAGCAACTGAAACACTGGCAGCGCTGGGCCAGCAAGGGCAATTTTCAACTGCAGAAGTACGTGATAAGCAGCAAAATATTCTGGCGTCCTGGCATTACACCCGTAAGGATCCAGGCGATACTTTCAGCAATTTCATAAGCCACTGGCTCTTCCCCGCCCCCATCATTCAGCCGATTCGTCACAATGGTGAAACCATTGGCGAAGTACGCTTAACCGCTCGCGACAGTTCAATCAGCCATTTTATCTGGTTTTCGCTCGCCGTACTGACCGGTTGTATTCTGCTGGCATCAGGCATCGCAATTACCCTCACCCGCCATTTGCACAATGGCCTGGTGGAAGCACTGAAAAATATCACCGATGTCGTACATGATGTGCGTTCCAACCGCAATTTTTCCCGACGAGTTTCGGAAGAACGTATCGCTGAGTTTCACCGCTTCGCTCTCGACTTCAACAGTCTGCTGGATGAAATGGAAGAGTGGCAGCTTCGTTTACAGGCTAAAAATGCGCAGCTTCTACGTACCGCGCTACATGACCCATTAACCGGGCTGGCTAACCGCGCAGCGTTTCGTAGCGGCATCAACACGTTGATGAACAATTCCGATGCCCGAAAAACGTCGGCGTTACTATTTCTTGATGGCGATAATTTCAAATACATCAATGATACCTGGGGTCATGCGACGGGCGATAGAGTCTTGATTGAAATCGCAAAACGGTTAGCTGAAGTTGGCGGGCTGCGACATAAAGCATACCGCCTGGGCGGCGATGAATTCGCTATGGTGCTCTATGATGTACAGTCAGAATCTGAAGTGCAGCAGATATGCTCAGCACTGACACAAATCTTTAATCTCCCGTTTGATCTTCATAATGGTCATCAGACCACCATGACATTAAGCATTGGTTACGCGATGACCATTGAGCACGCCTCTGCGGAAAAATTACAAGAGCTTGCCGATCACAATATGTATCAGGCCAAACACCAGCGTGCCGAAAAGCTGGTGAGATAACAAGGATATATCGATATGATAAAGCACCTGGTAGCACCCCTGATTTTCACCTCACTAATACTGACTGGCTGCCAGTCCCCTCAGGGAAAGTTTACTCCTGAGCAAGTCGCCGCTATGCAATCTTATGGATTTACTGAATCCGCCGGCGACTGGTCGCTGGGCTTATCAGATGCCATTCTGTTCGCAAAAAATGACTACAAATTGCTCCCGGAAAGCCAGCAACAGATCCAAACCATGGCAGCCAAATTGGCCTCGACAGGGCTAACACATGCCCGTATGGATGGACACACCGATAACTATGGTGAAGACAGTTACAACGAAGGCTTATCATTGAAACGGGCGAATGTCGTGGCCGATGCATGGGCTATGGGTGGACAAATTCCACGCAGCAATCTCACCACACAGGGTTTAGGAAAAAAATATCCCATAGCCAGTAACAAGACCGCCCAGGGCCGCGCCGAGAACCGCCGCGTCGCAGTGGTGATTACTACCCCTTAAAACACCAGCAAACAGATAAAAAAGGGCCAGCCAATTGGCCAGCCCTTCTTAACATTTTGGAACCTTCAACAACCCATACTTTCACTTCCACGGTATCACCCGGACGGAAGGAAGGTACGTCCTGCTTCATCTGCTCTTGTTCAAGTTGCTTAATAATGTTGCTCATAATTTAATCTCTTATCCTGGGTAAACTGATATCTCGGGGGCTTACGCCATCCCATCATGTTTATGTTGCTGTTGTGCGTGTTCCGTTTTGAACTCCGCCAGCAACCTTGCTTGCTCTTCAGTCAGAGCCAGGTTTTCCAGAAGTTCAGGTCTTCTAAGCCAGGTACGGCCCAGCGACTGTTTCAAACGCCAGCGACGTATCTCGGCATGGTTGCCCGACAGTAACACTGGCGGAACTTCCATCCCTTCTAACACCTCAGGCCGCGTATAGTGCGGGCAATCCAGCAATCCTTCAGCAAAGGAATCTTCCGTTGCCGAGGCTTCATGTCCCAGTACTCCCGGAATAAACCGGGAAACGGAGTCAATCAGCGTCATTGCTGGTAACTCACCACCACTGAGAACGTAATCGCCGATTGACCATTCTTCGTCAATTTCGGTTTGGATCACGCGCTCATCTATACCTTCGTAGCGACCGCACACCAGAATCAATTTTTGATTCGTTGCCAGTTCGCTGACGCCCGCTTGATCAAGCTTGCGTCCCTGTGGTGACAGATAAATCACCTTTGCGCCTTCACCCGCCGCGGCTTTTGCTGCATGAATGGCGTCCCGCAAGGGTTGCACCATCATTAACATCCCCGGTCCGCCGCCGTAAGGACGATCGTCCACGGTACGGTGCCGGTCATGCGTGAAGT
>PPYF01494718.1_pt1 | contig 12833 bp, 9 predicted proteins | sample 1559871 | NCBI WGS metagenome assembly PPYF01 (sample SAMN08240021, study PRJNA423297) | Human gut metagenome, whole genome shotgun sequencing project. | reverse complement strand
CACCAACAACTACTTCTTCACCAGCACGACCACCCATTAAACCAGCAACTTGTTCCATTAATTGCTTCTTAGTGATGATGTTTTCATCCTCTTTTGGAAGCATAATGTTATATCCACCAGCACGGCCTCTAGGTACAATCGTAACTTTACGAACAGTTCTAGAATCGCTCAGGACTAAACCAACAATTGCGTGTCCTGCTTCATGGTATGCAACACGTTTTCTTTCTTCAGGAGAAATAACAGTGTCTTTCTTAGCTGGTCCAGCAATAACGCGGTCTTCTGCCTCATCAATATCAGATGCTGTAATTTCAGTCTTATTACGACGAGCGGCAACTAAAGCAGCTTCATTTAAAACATTTTCAAGATCAGCACCAACAAAACCAGGGGTTTGGCGTGCTACTTCTTTTAAGTCGACATCTGGAGCTAAAGGCTTATTCTTAGCATGAACCTTTAAGATAGCTTCACGTCCCTTAACATCTGGACGACCAACTAAAACCTTACGGTCAAAACGGCCAGGACGAAGAAGTGCCGGGTCAAGAACATCTGAACGGTTAGTAGCTGCCATAACAATGACACCTTCATCACCTTCGAAACCATCCATTTCAACCAACAATTGGTTTAAAGTTTGTTCTCTTTCATCATGACCACCACTTACGCCGTTACCACGTTTACGTCCAACGGCATCAATTTCATCGATAAAGATGATACTTGGGGCGTTCTTCTTAGCCGTTTCAAATAAGTCACGTACACGAGAGGCACCGACACCGACGAACATTTCTACAAAGTCTGAACCAGAAATTGAGTAGAATGGCACGCCAGCTTCACCAGCAACCGCACGAGCAAGTAAAGTTTTACCAGTACCAGGAGGGCCCTCAAGAAGAACACCAGCTGGAATTCTAGCACCTAGCTTAGTATATTTTGCTGGATTCTTTAAGAATTCAACAATTTCAACTAACTCTTGCTTTTCTTCTTCTTCACCAGCTACATCTGAGAATCTAACCTTATTTTTACTTGGGTCTTGTGGCTTAACATGAGATTTTCCAAAGTTCATCATGCCGCCACCACGACCCTGTCCGCCTTGGTTCATCATCATCCAAAGCATGACAATAAAAATCAAAGTTGGGACAAGCATAACAATGGTAGAAATCCAAGTTCCAGATTGAGATTCACCCTGACCAGAAATTGATGCTCCGCTCTTTTGAGCAAGATCTGAAACTGTCTTAACCATTGAGTCATTTTGAAGCATCGTAGTACTGAAACGAGTTACTTCACTACTACTTTGTGAACTTGGAATAAGTCCAAATCCAGTATTATTTTGATTCTTTGATTTTTGAGCTTTCTTATAAGATCCAGTAACCGTATATACACCATTTGATGGTTGTACATTGATACTCTTGACTTTACCCGCTTTTAAATCCTTTACTAATTGAGAATAACGGATATTTTCTGTGGAACCATTACTACCTGAGCCCCCTACGGCCCAATTGATTCCAGCCAAGAGGATCACGAATACTATGATATAGAAAAGACCGTTAGAAAGCAGTCTATTTCTTCTATTTTTCATCTATAAACCTCCGCGACACTTCTTGGAATTACTCCAACGATTTTACCACAAATTCCGCTTTTACCATAGAACTTTGCATAAACTTAAAGATAAATATACACATTATATCGAACAAAATTTGCATTATATTCTTGATTTTGATAAACATTTTCAACATAAACTGGATTTTCTTTCTGCCAAATAGTTAAACAATATGGCCTTAATATCAAAGGAATCCCATTCTCCGCAAATTTTTTCTTAGCTTTTGTTTGCCTGCCATCAGCTAGTCTTAACTTGCTCCCCTGAGGTAAACTTCCTACCTCTAAAAAATCAGTTCTCACTCCATAGAAATATCCAACTAAGTTGCCTATTTTTTTATCATGCGAAATTAGATATTCTTTTCCATTTAAAGAAAACTTTTCATCGAGTTTAATTTTCTTTTTCTTAGAGTCAATTGGCGTTAACCCGTTTCTATTTATCAAGTAATAATAATCTTGATAAAAAATTAATTGAAAATTTTCTTTATTAAAAGTTGCTTTTTTCCTCCGCCTAATTTCATCAAAATGAACTCGTTGATGCCACTTTTTATAAACTAGATAATCAAAAAAAGCTGCTAGTTGATTTTCATTTAAGTTTATTAGATCTGACTTTTTACCTCGTAAAGCTTTACCAAAGTCAATTGGTAAAATCAAACTTTCAAAAAAACTATTTTGACAGTCTGAAAGTAGCGCTGCACTTTCGCTAAAACGATAGGCATTTTCAACCAAATGGTTCGTTTCTTTTTTCAATAAAGGAACAACATAATGCCTTAAGCGATTTCTTAAAGTATCATCTTCAAAATTAGTCTCATCTTCAATATAATCTAAGCCGTTTCTCTTATCATATTCTAACAACTGATCCTTTGAATACTTAATTAGCGGTCGTAATAGCCTCATGGAGTCAAGATTTCCTACGATCTGAAGACTATTCATTTCAGCTACATCCCCTGAGCGAATAAATTTCAGTAAAATATTTTCAATTAAATCATCGCCGTGATGCGCTGTTAATAAGTAATCAACCTGATATTTCTTCCCGGTATGAGCTAAAAATGCATAGCGAAACTCACGCGCCTTTGCTTCAATACCAGTTTGAGGATGAAGCGCAACGGGCCAGCTTTTTTCTATCAGTTTTATTTTAAAAGCGGTAGTTAACTTTTGTAGTAGCTCACTTTCTAAATAACTATCTTTTCTCAGACAATGATCTAAATGAGCCACAATCAACTGCTTTGAAGGATTAGGTAAAAAATTAACTAACATGTGAAATAGTGCCACTGAATCAGGCCCACCACTTGCAGCTAATAAAAACTTTTTATTTTTAATTTCAATATTATTTTTAGTAAAAAAATTTGTAAATTCTGTCATTGTTAAATAAAAAAGTGACCCTTACTGGTCACTTAATTCAATTGAATTTTTTAAATCTGCTATTTTCTTTGTAGAATTTTCTACTAGCTTTGCTAAAGGAGTAAAGTCTTTACTGTCTTTAAATTCATTAGTCGGATCAATTAAATCAGGATTATTTACTTGACTCAGTGAGAGCGAAAGCTTTCCCTGATGATTATTGATAATAACTGCCCTGACTTCATCTCCAATACTGTACTTGTTCCTAGCACTTTCCCATTTATCACCAAAATCCTTATAAAAAATCACCACTTGCGCCTTTAATTTTTTATTAGTTTTATTAACTTGGTTTAACTCTGTCTTATTCGTTTGAATTTGACTATTAATCCTACCTGTTTGTACATGGACCATAATTAACTGCAGTCCAAAAATTAAAATTGCAATTGCAAAACAAGCAACAATTCGATTTCGCCGAACGCGATGAACTTCTTTTTCTTTCCTAGCTGCTTTACGCCGTAAGCGCGCTAAGCGTTCTTCATCGCTTAAGGCATTATAAAGTCGTGGCCCTCTCTGCATACGCGTGTCCCTGCCTTTTCGTTTATATTCTAAATCTTAATTATATCACCACTTGTTATTAATATAACACCTTACTCTTCCCTTGTCATTAATCAATTAGCTCATACAAGTCGCTTGCTTCAGCCTTCTTAGTCGTTTCTCTCAAGTCAAGCACACGAGCTTTCAATTGTTTTGTACCGAATCCGATTTCAATAACATCACCGACTTTTACGTCATAACTGGACTTAACTACTCGCTCATTAACTTTTACTCTTCCTTGATCTGCCATTTCTTTAGCAACTGTACGTCTTTTAACTAATCTAGATACTTTTAAAAATTTATCGATTCTCATTTTATTTTCCTCTCTACCTTTGAACAATATCACTTGCTGCTGTTAAGAATGTGTGCAGCTCATTAAATAATTGTCTAGTGCTCATCTTTTTTTCAAGTTCAAGCATGACATTCATTCTCTTTTGTGGATCCATATTAATCCTGGCTCTTAATGACACATGTTCTAATGCCTTAAAAATATTTGGCCCTTCTAATTCTTCACTAGCGCGATTATTGAAAATAATCTGTAATTTATCATTTGACTTCTGATTAATTGCTACTACTTGGGCTAAATCAGCATCTGCTTTGACTTTTGATACATTTAACAGATTTTCCACCGCTAATGGATAATCTCCAAAACGATCAATTAATTCATCAGCGATATTTTCTGCTTCCTTTTGGTCATTAATCCCTTTAATTTTTTTATAAAATTCAATCTTCTGTTCCTGATCAGCAATATAATCATCAGGAATATATGCTTCCAAATTAAATTGCACTTCGGCATTAGATTTAACAGCAACTTTCTTGCCTTTACGTTTCTTAATTGCATCATCTAACATTTGAGCATATAAATCATAGCCAACGCTATCAATAAAACCATGCTGCTGTTTTCCTAGCATGTTGCCGGCTCCTCTAATTGACAAGTCTCGCATGGCAATCTTAAAGCCTGAGCCCAATTCAGTAAAGTCACGAATAGCACTTAATCTCTTTTCACCAATTTCGGTTAAGACCTTATTAGGCTGATACAAAAAATAAGCATAAGCCAAACGAGCACTTCGTCCAATTCGACCACGTAATTGATAAAGCTGACTTAAACCATAGTGATCCGCATTTTCAACAATCATTGTGTTGACATTGGGCATATCAACTCCAGTTTCGATAATTGTTGTTGTTACTAAGATATCAAATTCATTTCTTGAAAAACGATACATAATATCTTCCATTTGATTTTCGCTCATGCGGCCATGAATATACTCAATTTTAGCTTCTGGTATTAGTTCTTCTAATCGGCTAACTACTTTATCAATATCATCAATCCGATTATGCAAGAAAAATACCTGCCCATTTCGCTTCATTTCTCTCAGAACTGCTTCACGTACAACACTAGGCATTTCTTCCATGACATAAGTTTGAATTGGGTATCGATTGGTTGGCGGAGTTTCCATTACAGAAAGATCTCTTACTCCAACCATTGACATATGTAAAGTACGTGGAATTGGCGTAGCTGTCAGAGTCAAAACATCAATATTAGCTTTTAATTCTTTTAGTCTTTCTTTGTGCTTAACACCAAATCGCTGCTCTTCATCAACTATTAATAAACCAAGGTCTTTAAATTTTACATCTTTTGATAGTAAACGGTGCGTACCAACAACCATATCAATTTTGCCATTTTTTACCCCTTCAATTATCGCCTTTACCTCAGCAGGAGTTTGAAAACGTGATAGAAGCGCACAATTGACTGGGAAATTTTTAAAACGATCCTGCATTGTTTCAAAATGTTGCTGTGCCAAAATAGTAGTTGGTGCTAAAAATGCAACTTGCTTTCCATCACGAATAGCCTTAAATGCAGCTCTTAAGGCAACTTCAGTCTTACCAAAACCTACATCACCAACTAAGAGGCGATCCATTGGCTTAGGACTTTCCATATCCGCCTTGATTTCTCTAATTGAACGAAGCTGATCAGGCGTTTCTGGATAAGGAAAAGCATCTTCAAACTCTTTTTGTAAATCATCATCTGGACTAAAAGCAAACCCCTTTTCAGATTCACGTTTAGCATATAATTCGATTAAATCATCTGCAATATCTTCAACCTTTGATTGAACTCGCTTTTTAGTCTTGGCCCATTCTGCACTTCCTAATTTATTAATATGCGGAACTTTACCTTCTGATGCCACGTATTTTTGAACTAATCCTAATTGATCAGCTGGAACAAATAGTTGATCATGATGTTGATAGGTAATTGTTATGTAATCACGTTTTTTTCCATCTACATCTAATGTCTTAATTCCTTCAAAACGGCCAATACCATGATTAACATGAACGACATAGTCACCTGGCTTTAATTCGTTATAGTTCCGTAAACGCTGAGCATTTTCAAGTGTTTTAATACGTTTACGATGGTGTGGTCTTTGATTAAACAGTTCACGTTCAGTTAAATACACCAAATTCAAACTAGGAAGAGCAAAACCATGTGCAAAGTCACCAACAGTTATTTGAGCTTTTTTTGCCAAAATTTGATCAGGTTTAACAACTGGAAGATCAACACCATAATCTACTAAATTTTGAGCAATTTGCTTAGCACGAGTTGCCGAATCAGCCTGTAAAACAACCGTATTTCCTTCATTTGCAAAACGTGTTAATTCACTTTTAATTAGTGGCATCTGACTAAAGAATTGCTGCACTTCTCGCGTAGTAAAATTAAGTATTTGATCAAATTTTAGGCGACCCATTCCTTTTTGAAACAGTGAAAATAGCACTTGCGCCTGTTTCACTTTTTGCACGACTTGCTCAAAATTATGCCGTAATTTTTGGCTATTTAACATTGCGCCCGCTTTTATTTCTTCGGAAATAAAAGCTTCGTTTTGAGCATCTACATCAGCAACATTCTTTTTGATTGCTTGCCAATCATCAAATAAAAGTAAGCCATTTTTATCAAGATAATCCACCAAATTAAACGACTTGGGTAGTAGGTAATCAATTAAAAAAGCATAATTTTCGGGAAGGCCGTCCGCTTCAAGCAAGTCAATTGCTTTAACAAAATGATTTTTAACATTTTCTTCGTTGGCAATTGATTCATTCATATCTTGCTTTATTTTTTCAATTGCCTCATGCAGATTACGGCTAGAAAATACTCTGTCTAAAGCCGGCCCGATTGAAACAATATCTTTTTCTTCCAAGCTGCGTTGTGTTGCTGCATCAAATTCTTTTACAGTATCAACTTCATCACCAAAAAATTCAATTCTAACGGGATTTTCTTGGTCTAAAGGATAAACATCAAGAATGTCACCACGACGAGCAAATTCGCCTGGACGTGCAACAATGTTTTCTCTACGATATCCAGCTTGTGTGAACCATGCAGTCAATTCATCTAAGTCAAATTCTGCTTCAGGTTTAAACACTTGCTTTGCTTTAATAAAATCTCGCGGATCACTTAGCTTATATTGCAATGCTTGCGGAGTTATTACTACAATTCCGGCTCTTTTTTCAGTCAAGAATTTCAAAGTTTGCAGTCTTTGACTTAGTTCATCTGGAGAAGCGACAGCAGTTTGTGTTGCAATTGTGGCATCAACCGGAAAACTAAATACCATCTCATCAGGTAATAAATTTCCTAGCTCATCTAAGAGCAGTTGTGCCTTATCTTCACTATCTTCAACTAAAATTAAGGGACGCTGCCAAGTGCTTAACATTTGCATCAAGACAGCACTAAAAGCTCCAGAATTTACTCCAGTTAAAAGTGAACGTTTTTCTTTTAGAGCTTTATTAATAAAATTATTTAAATCTTTGTCTTTATTAAGTAATTCTGTAATATTCATTCTAATTGTACTGATTCATTAAATACTGGGCATTCTTTCCCTTAATGAAATCATTAATGATATTTTCACTAACCTCAAAAGCTGCATCCATTAACTTTTGCTGTTCATCATTAAAAGGACTTAATACCCAAGAAACAACACTTTCTTTTTGCGGATGACGAATTCCAATCTTTAATCGGTTGAAATTATTTGTTCCTAAACAGGCCATAATACTCTTAATTCCATTATGACCTCCTGATTTTCCATTTGCACGAATTCTAATCTTTCCGATTGGCATATCCATGTCGTCGTGAATAACTAAGATATCTTCTGGAGCAATCTTAAAGAAATTGGCTACTTGTGCAATTGACTTTCCTGAATCATTCATAAAAGTTTGTGGTTCAAGAAAGATCACATCTTCACCGTTAACCTTCTGCTTGGTCCATAGTCCCTCAAACTTATCTTTATCTAGATCTAAGTTATTTTTGCTTAAATAATGGTCTAATGCCATAAAGCCAGTATTATGCTTGGTCTGATCATATTTTTTACCTGGATTTCCTAAACCTGCAATTAACTTCATTATTTTTCATCCTCTTTGACAAATATCTAATTCTATATTCTTTCGCTCTTGAGATTATAGCACAGGCTTACTTACAAATAATAAACTACATCTTTAAAATTATATTTTTAATTTTTAAATTTCAATATGATATAATCTTATTGTTAAATAAATCACTAATATGGAAGGAAGTATTAGCAAATGTCAGAAGAAAAAATTCATAAGATTATTCTTGTTGGTGACGGTGCTGTAGGTTCTACTTACGCATTTTCATTAGTTCAACAAGGTATCGCTCAAGAATTAGGTATCGTTGATATCGTTAAAGAAAGAACTCAAGGTGATGCTATTGACTTAGCAGACGCAACTCCTTGGATTGCACCAAAGACTATTTACTCTGCAGAATATTCAGACGCAAAAGACGCTGACTTAGTAGTTATTTCTGCTGGTGCTCCACAAAAGCCAGGTGAAACTCGTCTTGACCTTGTTAACAAAAACTTAAAGATTTTATCTTCAATTGTTGAACCAATCGTTGAATCTGGATTCAATGGTATTTTCTTAGTTGCTGCTAACCCAGTTGACATTTTAACTCACGCAACTTGGAGAATGTCAGGTTTCCCTAAGGATCGTGTTATCGGTTCAGGTACTTCACTTGATACTGGTCGTCTTCAAAAAGTTATCGGTGAAATGGAACATGTTGATCCTCGTTCAGTTAATGCATACATGCTTGGTGAACACGGTGATACTGAATTTCCAGTATGGAGCTACAACAATGTTGGTGGCGTAAAAGTTAGCGACTGGGTAAAAGCTCACCCAGAAGTTGGCGAAAACAAGCTTGAAGCAATCCATAAAGAAGTTGCTGACATGGCTTACGATATCATTAACAAGAAAGGTGCTACTTTCTACGGTATCGGTACTGCATTAGCATTCATTACTAAAGCTATCTTGAACAATGAACACAGAGTTCTTCCACTTTCAGTACCTATGGATGGCGAATACGGCTTACACGATCTTCACATTGGTACTCCAGCAGTTGTTGGTCGTCACGGTTTGGAACAAGTTATTGAAATGCCATTAAGCGCTGACGAACAAGCTAAGATGGAAGCTTCTGCAAAGCAATTGAAAGAAGTTATGGACAAAGCCTTCAAAGAAACTGGCGTAAAAGTTCGTCAATAATTAAGACTTTTTCTACAGAAGAGCATTCACGACAAGTGAATGCTTTTTTCTTCTTCAAATTAAAGTTGTTTAATCAGACTTTAATTTTTATATAAAACTATGGTATAATGGCTTGTAAATTTCAGATGTATGGAGGCTAATCATGCTAATTAAATCTCTTGTTTATAAAAAAGATTACTTAACTACAGTCAACGAAAAAGCTACTCTTGCCGAAGCATTAAAAATTTTAGAAGACTCCGGTTTCCGTTGTGTTCCTATTTTAGATGACACAGGAACTATTTTCCGTGGAAATATTTATAAGATGCATATCTACCGTCATAAGTCTCAAGGCGGCGATATGAACCTGCCTGTAACCTACTTACTTAAGAATGCTACTAAAACTATTAAGGTAAATTCACCTTTCTTCCGTGTATTCTTTAATATTAAAGACCTCCCATACATCGCTGTATTGGATGAAGAAAACCACTTCTATGGAATTTTAACTCACGCTCGTTTACTAGACATGCTTTCTGATGCTTGGAACATTAAGAATGGTTCTTATGTTTTAACTATTCTTTCTGACAATGATCGTGGTAACTTAGTTAAAATGGCAAAAATCATTTCTAAGTACAGTAATATCGCAGGCTGCCTAACCTTAGATGTTAAAACTGGTGAATTAGTTCGTCGTAACTTATTTACTTTACCAATCGGTGTTTCTCGCGAAACTATGACGGCAATTGTAAACCGTCTAGAAAAGAAAGGTTTTGTAGTACCCGAAATTGAGGATCTTCAATCTGGACTAACAATTCGTAGTGCAGAACAACCTGGAGAATTAAAAGATTAAATTCTCATCAATAAAAAGACTCGTTTAACCATCTCAATTTGGCTAAACGAGTCTTTTTTAGTCTTCGTAATAAACACGCGGTAAGCGATCATTCAATAAACAAGCAACTTCATAATGGATCGTATCAACATAATCAGCTGCTGCTTTAATATTATTTAAATCATCAGGATTATCAGAAATAATTACTACTTTAGTTCCAAGCGGCATTTCCTTTGGCATTTCAACCATAAACTGGTCCATGCAAATACGACCAACAATTGGACAATATGTATTACCTACTTTAACTTTGAAACCTTGGAATTTTCTAATAAAACCATCTGCGTAACCAACTGGCACTGTTCCAATAATCGTATCCTTATCGGCAACAAATGTCGAACCATATCCAACTCCATCACCCTGATGAATTGTCTTCACGTGCGTTAACTCACTCTCAAATGATAAAGCTGGATCTAAGGCAATCTTTGACTTCAAATCAGGTGAATTAGGATTAGACGAAGGATTTAAGCCATAAATTCCAATTCCGAATCTAACTAAATCACTCTTAATTCCATTATGAAAAATGCTTGCTGCAGTATTATCAACATGAATCCACTTTGGCTTTACTGTAAGCAAACTCTTCATATGGTTAAATTTTTCACATTGGTGCTTAAAGTAAGTTTCATCGCTACTATCAGCTGAAGCAAAATGTGCAAACATTCCTTCAATATAAAAATTATCATTATTTTCTAAAAACTTATTAGCAGCAATAAAGTCCTTATCCTCATTAAATCCAATTCGACCCATTCCTGAATCAATGCCCAAATGAATTTTCAATTGTAAGTCTGAATTTTCTAAATATTTTTCTGCTTCTTTAAGCCATTCTAAATTTGGAACAGTCAGTGAAATATCATTCGCTGCAGCAATAGGAGCATATTCAGGAGAAACGACACCTAAGACTAAGATCGTCTTAGTAATATCTGCACGCCTTAATTCTAGCGCCTCATCTAAAATTGCAACACAGAATCCAGCGGCTCCAATTTGATCTGCTACTTTTGCTACTTCTACTGCACCATGGCCATAACCGTTAGCTTTTACAACAGCAAGCATCTTTTGGCCTGGTTCAAGATGCTGCATTTCATTTTCAATATTTCTCTTAATTGCGCCCAAATTGACTTTAACCACAGCTGGACGATGAATACCTGGAACCATTAATTTAATTCCTCCAAAACTACACCTGTTATAATCTCATGATCATCATGTGTGATACTAGCAAAAATATTTCCAGAAAACTTAGTCGACGTCGTTACTGGATATCCTAAATCATCCCATAAGGTTTCAATATCTTGAAAGCCAACATACTTACCTAGGCCTGTCCCTAGTGCCTTAGAAAAAGACTCTTTTAATGAAAAACGCCCACCAAGATACTCAACTCTTCGCTTTCCTTTTAATTGCTGATATTGGGCAAATTCCTTTGGAGTTAACACTCTTTTGGCAAATTTATCACCTTTCTCAACAATTTTTTTCATGCGCTCAACTTCAACGGAGTCAATTCCAAAGCCTCTAATCATTATTTTTACCTCACACATTGATACATTATATTACAAAAAAGAGCTGTAGCAACTACAGCTCCCAATTAAAAACTAGTCTTTTTTCTTAATTACAAAGTCATGTTTTCTACCACCACGACGGGCATTCGGCTTACGATGATATCTTTCATTTCGATCGCCACCACGCTTGAAGTTACGTTTAAAATGGTGATTACTGTTACCGTGCTTTGATTTAAATGGCAATGGTTTTTCAGGTGTAATCTTTACCTTTACGCTTTCAGCATCTTTAGATAAATTCTTTAACAAGGCAGCTACTAAATCCACTGCAGAATAATCATCAAGTAGTTGTGATGCTTCTGTAGTATATTTAGAAAGATCACCATCTAATAATTCTGTTACCTTCTTATTTGCTGCACTCAATTGTCCCTTAAATGCTTCTTCATCTGTTGGCGGTTTGAGAGGCATCATCTTTTTATGCGTTAATTGTTCAATAGTACGCATGTAGCCAATTTCATTTGGAGTAACAAAAGTTACTGACATTCCGTTTTGACCAGCACGTCCAGTTCTACCAATACGGTGAACATAAGAATCTGGATCTTGTGGAATATCATAGTTATAAACGTGACTTACCCCAGAAATATCTAATCCGCGCGCAGCCACGTCAGTTGCTACTAAAATATCAAGCTTACCTTTACGGAATCTCTTTAAAACACTCATTCGCTTAGCTTGAGAAAGATCACCATGAATTCCCGCAGCATTATAGCCACGAGCTTGTAATCCACGCGTTAATTCATCAACACGTCTTTTAGTTCTGCCGAAAATAACAGCTAAGTCAGGATTTTGAACATCAATCAAACGACATAGAATATCAAACTTTTCGTTTTCTTTTGCTCTTACAAAATATTGATCAATTAAATTAGCAGTTAGTTCTTTTCCCTTAATTTTTACAATTTCGGGATCATGCATAAATTTCTCACCAATTCGTAAAATTGGCTTAGGCATCGTTGCTGAGAAAAGCAACGTTTGATGTTTACTTGAAGCATAATTCAAGATACTTTCAATATCTTGAATAAATCCCATATCAAGCATTTCATCTGCTTCATCTAAAACAATCGTTTTCACTTTAGAAATATCAATTGTTCCACGTTTCAAGTGATCTAGTAATCGTCCCGGTGTTCCTACTAAAATTGCTGGGGTTTGCTTTAAAGCACGAATTTGACGACGAATATCTGCCCCGCCATAAACAACCTGAACACGAGCTTTTTCATCCCGACCTAAACGGAATAATTCTTCTTGGGTTTGAATAGCGAGCTCACGTGTTGGCTCAATAACAATTGCTTGAATCGAGTCATGTTGCTTATCTAAATTCTGTAAAATTGGCAAACCGAAAGCAGCAGTTTTACCAGTACCAGTTTGTGCCTGACCAATTACATCTT